>Ga0307379_10008781_pt1 | contig 13577 bp, 16 predicted proteins | sample UN2MG_FD_202237 | JGI IMG/M metagenome (GOLD analysis project Ga0307379, IMG submission 202237) | Soil microbial communities from Risofladan, Vaasa, Finland - UN-2 | ecosystem: Environmental > Terrestrial > Soil > Coastal area > Acid sulfate soil | place: Finland: Risofladan, Vaasa | collected...
GGTCAAGCCGGACAATGACAACATTTCATTACACCTAATTTTTCTTATGAACTTTATCATTTCCCATGCATTACTCCTCTAATCTTTTGGAGTGTGTCCTGGTAAATATCCTTTTTGAGCGGGTTGAGCTCAATTGCCTTGAGAGCAAGATCCTCTGCTTCATCGAGATTCTCTCGTTTCATGCAATAGAGCCAGGCAAGATTATTGTATGCATCTGCGTTTTTTGGATCTTTATTGATGACTTTTTTGTAATATAATTCAGCTTCTGTATATTCATTTTTCGAGAAATAAATATTCCCCATATAGAGGTAAGCGATAGTGAGTTTTTTTGATGCCTTCTCGTATTCTTTCAGAGCATTATCGAATTCTTTATTTTGCTCATACGTCACCCCTAAATTGAGGTGTTCTTCGGGACTCAATGGATCATCGAGCACAATGATTCGCGGAAAAGCACACGCAAATAATAGTAAACAGCATACGGTAGACAGTAGACAGATACATGAATTCCGACTACGGATAAACCAATGACTCATGGCTTTTTTATCAGCAGTGTCCAGTAATCTGTTTTCTTCCATAACGCTAAAAAATCTTTCTCCAGAAGGAGCTTGTTTTGAAACTGCCCCGAATGAACGATTACGCCGCTATTACTGTATCCGGTCACAACCATGAAATGATTCATCTGAAAAAGAGAGATCCCGTAATCAACAAGAACTATGAGCGGATATCCGGAATCTACATAATTTCTTAAAGCGTCAATACTCCCCTTGAATTGCTGTACGTGCAACCCTTTCTTCTGCGCGTAAAGCATCATGTCAATCGTTAACGTGCCACGTACAGATTTACTGAATATTTCCCTGCCAATTTCATCCGGTGTATTATGAATACCCCAATAGGTCAATACACTTGCAAGAGATGCAGAACCACACTGATAGTCCTCCTGTGGGAAAAAGGGGACATCGCTTATCAGATGCATGTCGTTTGTTTGGGAAATTTGCTGAGCAGTCATACAAGAAGATACCAGGAGAAGTGTAGTAATACTGAATATGAAGGAGAGTACGTTTTTCAATATGGTGAATTCCGGTATACCTCTCCTGTGCTTCGCTCATCGCAATGACATGAGTGGTTCTATCGCCGTCCAGTCATTGCGATGAGAACGAAACAATGGAGAAATGCTATTTTGTCACGATAACCTTATGTCCCGTGAGCTTCATTATAACAATGACAAGTATGACAATAACAAGAAGAGCAATGATCACTCCCAGAGCATCAGACTGACCAATTTTGAGATCATCCAACTGAAGAGCGATCTGATGAATTTGCTGGTCACTCAGAGAAGCAAGTCTTTGCTGGACCTCTGCAGAAGTCAGGCCTAACTGGGTAAGCCGCTCGCTTACTGCCTTCATTTCAAGGGTTTGACGGATTTTTTGAAGGTCTGCTACCTTTTCCACAGAAGTAAGTTTAATCACCTCAGATGGAGCTAAACCAGCTTCTGCCCTGGGCACAATACTGATGACAAACATAGCGATAACAAGGTACCATGAGACATATTTCATAAAAGGGATCCTCATGCTTTCACCTCCTTTCTCTCAAAATGAACAATCCAAGGATGCATCAATAACAATTTCCTCTCACGTCTATCTGACCATCGGAATGGTTCCCAAAATGTATTTCAAATCCTGATCCTCGAGCCTGAGTCCTAACCCAGCATACCCACCGCGCCATCTGCTGTTCAGAATATTATCAATACCTGCAGAAACAAACACATTTTTGAAGATGAAATAATCAACTCCGGCTTTTATGTGAGGGTTTTTAGAATGCTCTTCATCATTCGAAAAATCCCATGCATCGAGCGTTACCCTTCCCCTGTCATTATGAAAGAAATAGTCTCCTCCGGCACCGAATGTGTTTTCAGTCAAACCTAACCGCAAAGCAACATCCTTATATCTCATTGCATACTGTGCGGTAAATTCTATTTCCTGCTCTGTTTTCTCTTCTTTCTTCCGTATGGTTATCCCATCTACGTTCGTTACCGTTTCTGTCGTTTTCACTCTTCCCAACGGATCTCCGACAACACCAAGAATATAGTACCTGTCTGGTCGTGGCTGCAGTGTCAGATAGAAATAGCCTTTCCCGTCTTTTATTTTGTTGAGATATTCTGCCTGAAAGGTTATGAATGTCTTGAACCTGTCTATAGCGCCAAAAGTCTTTTCCACACCTTCGGCTGCCTTGTTTATATTTTCATAGAGCCGTTCGTCTTTTACAAGCTTCCCAAGCGTTCCTTCACCCTGATCTATCTTTTTGGTAATCTTATCTAAAGATTCAAAAGTATTCTTAACAGCAGGTTTATTTTCCTCAACCATCTCCCTCAATTCTCTTGTTGTCTTATTCAGGTTTGCAATAAGCTCTGGGCCATCGGATTTCAGATTTGCAGAAAACTCCCTGAGGTTTCCGACGGTATCAGTAATCGGTTCTTTATTTTTATCAACAAGCTCATTCAGGGAAGCGGTAAGAGTTTTGATATTGTCGAGAACATTCCTCATTTTTTCGTCATTGACAATGATCGTCTCATTGAGATTTGCAGTTATTGTACTCAAATTGTGTACCGTCTCCCTCAAAGAGCGCTTTGCATCTTCAGTACCGAATGCTTCATTGAGCGCAGTTACGAGAGTACTGACATCTGCTGAAACATTCGAGAGTTTTCTTACCATATCGTCGATATCAACGATTTCCAATACATCCTGTATCGTATCCCCATTCTTGAGAGCCGGTTTTTTCGATCCGGGTTTTATTTCGAGATATTTGTCGCCCAGAAGGCCTGTTGCCTTAATAGAGGCACTTGCATCGCTGAACATCTGCACCCCTTTTTGCACCCGTATGGTCACTTTGGCCACCCCTTCGTGCAGTTCAATTTTTTTAATGAGACCTGCATCGACACCGGCTATTTTGAGTTTCGTCTTTTCATCAAGACCTGCTATATTCCTGAAATATACATAATATATATTTCCTTCTTCTTTCACCCAATCAAGACCACCAACTTTGAATGTCATGAACGTCATAATTGTTATTACCAAGACAGCGAATAATCCGACCTTAAGTTCTGTTGATAGTCCTCTCATAATGAATGCACTCCTTCTATCTTTATTGGACCCGCTGCGCTTCCCGTTATAAACTGTCTTACGACAGGATTTCCTGTATTTTTTATTTCATCGGGGCTGCCGGTAGCGATGATCCTTCCCTCATACAGCATGGCGATTCGGTCTGCAATTATATATGCGCTGTTCATGTCATGCGTTATGGCAACACTGGTTACCGACAGAGTATTTTTCATCTCAATAATCAGTTCATTTATTGCAGCTGCCATAATGGGATCGAGGCCGGTCGTAGGTTCGTCATACAGCAGAATCTCAGGTTCATGGGCAATCGCCCGTGCAAGGCCTACCCGCTTTTTCATACCGCCTGAAAGCTCTGCCGGCATCAGATTCTCCACACCACTCAGTCCCACCAACTTAAGTTTTTCAGTTGCACGTGCCTTTATCTCTTTGTCATGCATGCTCTTATGCCTGTGAAGCGCAAAGCCCACATTCTCCCAGACAGTCATTGAATCAAACAGTGCTGACATCTGAAAAAGCATACCAAATTTTTTCCTAACTTCATAGAGTTCACGTTCTTTCAGGAGTGCTAAATCAACATTATCGATGAGCACTTTCCCTGCGTCAGGTCTCAATATGCCAATAATGTGCTTTAACAGGACACTTTTGCCGGATCCGCTGCCTCCGATAACAACCATGCTCTCGCCTTTCTCAACCGTAAGATCAATACCTCTGAGAACATGATTTTTTCCAAAAGATTTATGGAGATTGATGATTTCGATCATATACTGGCTCAGTTATGTATCACCCTATTTGAATAACCAGGCTGAAAGAAAATAATCGGATATCAGAATAGTCATTGAGGATAAGACCACAGCTCCTGTAGTCGCCTTGCCGACACCCTCGGCACCACCCCGTGTGTAAAAACCCTTGTAACAACTGATCAATGCAATACTTGCTCCAAAAAAAGCCGATTTTATCAGCCCGTTGTAAATATCACTCATTTCCAGAAAATCCCAAGTTCTTTTCCAGTAGACAATGGAGCTTGTCTTAAAAAGCCCGACAGTTACGAAATAACCTCCCGTAATCCCGATTATGTCTGCAACTGCTGTGAGCGCCGGCAACATCAGGAGCCCGGCGATGAAACGCGGAACGATGAGATACTTAACCGGATTTGTAGCCAGCGTCTCAAGGGCATCGATCTGCTCGGTAACCCTCATGGTGCCTAACTCTGCTGCCATGGCTGCACCCGCTCTTCCGGAAACGATCAAAGCGGTCAGAACCGGGCCGAGTTCCCTTGTCATCGAAAGTGCAACAACGGTCCCGACAAGTGCTTCTGCACCGAATCTCTTAAAGCCGGTAAATGTCTGGAGGGCAAAGACCATACCGGTAAATATTGCAGTAATGACCACAACAGGAAGGGAGCGGACACCTATCTCGAGCATCTGTTTGAACATATTTCTAACTTCAAACGGAGGAAAGATTAATTGTCTTACGGTGAGAAAGAGAAGGATCAGTATCCTTCCCAGATTCTCAGCAAATCTGATAACCGCTCTCCCGATAATTTCAATGACCTTCAACATAGACTCTTCTCGACCTTCTTCCGAAAGATGTAAGGATTTCATATGATATGGTGTGTGCCCTGCCGGCAAGTTCATCCGCGGTGATCACATGATCTCCCTGTTTCCCGATGATCACGGCTTCATCATCTTTTTCAACCCCTGTGACATCGGTAAGATCGATCATGGTCAGGTCCATACATACTCTTCCGACAACAGGCACCTTTGTCCCTTTCACAAGGACGTGAGCATTGTTTGAAAAAAGCCTGTTATAGCCGTCGGCATACCCTATTGCAAGCACCCCGATCGTGCTCGGTCTCTTTGTCACAAATGTCCTGCCATAACTGATCGGCGTTCCTGCCGGCACGTTCCTAATATCAAGGATCCGTGCTTTGATTGTCATCGCCGGGATAAGATCTGCATGAGGATTCTGGGTGAACGGCGAATAGCCGTACAGCATGAGCCCTGGTCTCACCGCATCAAGGTGTGCGTCTTCAAATGACAGCACAGCAGCGCTGTTTGCTATATGGGAGAATAAGGGTTTGCCTCTCTGTTGGATAATCGAGCGTCTGACTGTATTGAATCGTTCAAGCTGCTCCATTGCATAAGACCTGTCTGCAAGATCAGCTTCTGAGAAATGGCTCATGAGCCCTGTTATTTCCAATCCGGGCATCTCCGATATCTTCATGATATTTTGTATAACATCATTCCCGTGCAAGCCCAGTCTTCCCATGCCCGTATCGATTTTAACATGAATTTTCATGAGTCTCGATCTTTTTCTTGCTTCTTCCGAAATTAGGTAAGCGGTATCAACTGTGGAAATAACGGGTAATAAATCATGATCAAAAAAGTCCTTGATTTCTCCGTGATCGAATAATACGATGATGGGGATATGTATTCCAGCTTCTCTTAGCTCTTGCGCTTCACTCGCAAATGCAACAGCAAGGCAGGAAACTCCCTGTTCGAGAAGTTTTTTTGAAACATCTACTGCGCCATGCCCGTATGCATCTGCCTTGACAACAGCAATAATTGGACGGTTTTTTACGATCCTTTGAACAGACTGAAGATTATGCGCTATCGCCGAAAGATTGATTTCTGCGATAGGTCCTCTAATCACCTTCTTCTTTTTCTATTTTTTCTTTTTTCGTTTCTTTGGATTCTTCTTTATCGGGTGTTACATCAATTTCATCTTGTTCTTTTACACCCTTCTTAAAGTTTCTTATTGCCTGTCCGATACCGCTTCCTATCTGCGGCAACCTTGTCGCACCAAAGAGAATCACAATGATAACCAAAATGATCAGCAACTCCTGTGTGCCTAATCCAAACATGGTTTTCCTCCTGTCTCTTTCTGGTAATCTTCCAGAGTATTAATATTCACAAATGATTTCCCTTCCGGATCCCTGCGCCTTACCGCCTCCTCATCAACATACAGGACATTAATCTTCCCGAGAAAAGCTTGCAAGCTCCTTTCACCTTTTCTGATGCTGTCTTCCATAACACCGACAATGCTTTTGGAATAAATGCCGAAAAGCGGCTCCGGCTTCTTCCGGTAAATGGGAATAAGCGCATCCCTTCTGCGTTCCCATCTCTCAAGAAGATACTGTACAAGTATAACATTTATAAAGGGCATATCACATGCTGTTACAAAAACCGCTGAAACATCGGAAACCGTCAGTGCCGAACAAATACCCGTCATCGGTCCTTTTTGCCGAATGATATCCCCGACGATAATGGCCCCTGTAGAGAAATAGAGCTCCGGTGCGTTGGTGCTTATGAAAATCCGTTTGAAAATATCCTTGAAAAGATGAACATTCCTGTCGATGATCCGCTGACCGTTTATCACCATAAATCCTTTTGGTACAGGTATTCTTGTATTCTCACCGCCTGCCAATATCAGCGCATCCATCTCATAGATTCTCCGGTGCCCGTTCTCTTGCATCGAATATTTATCCTTGTAAACCATATCATTATGATAGTTTATTAAAAATCTCCTTTCAATAAAAATCATCAATATTCCGGGAATATAAGGTTTTCTTGACAAAATGCATGAGCTTACATAAAGTAACGGGTACGATTTCGTGTCTGTCCATAAAGTATTGTTTTCCGAAAAAGTCGTCATTCCCGCGAAGGCGGGAATCCAGTTTCTTCAATGCTTTCTGGATCCCCCGGTCAAGCCGGAGGATGACATAACATGAGTTTATGGACAGACTCTATTTATGGATGAATGGACAGCATACTAAAATACACCGCAACGCTCGGGTTTATCGGTTATCTTCCGTCAGCTCCGGGGACGTTTGGAACACTTTTTGCCTTCCTCATCTTCATCCTTCTTAAGCCGTCCGCTTTTCTCCACATGATGATATTACTGATCATAATCCCGATCGGGATACTCTCTGCTCACCGTGCAGAGATGCTCCTTGATGACAAGGACAGCAGGCATATCGTTATCGATGAATTTTGCGGATATTTCTTTTCCCTGATCTTTATCCCTTTCAGCGTAGGCTATTCGCTCATAGCCTTTTTTTTATTCAGAGTTTTCGATATACTAAAACCGTTTCCGATTCGCAAGATTGAATCCTTTCTGATCGGAGGGATAGGAATTATGGCAGATGATATTATGGCAGCGATTTATACGAACATCATTCTGCAAGTAATAAAGACGGTGAATCCCGGCATTTTCTCATTTTCCTGATGGATCTGAGGCTATTCATAGCAATCGATATCCCTGAACACATAAAAAAAGAAATAGGGGAACTCCTTGATATCCTGAAGAAATATGATGCTGATATTAAATGGCTACTCCCGGAAAATATTCACCTCACGCTCAAGTTTCTTGGTGCCACTCCTGAGAGTCTTGTCGCGCGAATCCGGGAAGCTCTTCTCCCTCTTGTGTCGTCTTATGAACCGTTTTATATTACTATACTGAGTACAGGGGTATTCCCGAGCAAAAAATATCCCCGGATAATCTGGATCGGGATCGTTGATTCAGATATTCTGAAAGAGTTGAGAGACCGTATCGAAATCGCTATGTCTCTGCTGGGTTTTCAGAGGGAAGACAAGAAATTTCACCCGCATCTTACCCTTGGACGGGTACGGGCTCAAAGGGGAATGATCTCTCTGATGGAGGAACTCGACCTTTTTCATGATAAGCAATTTGGATCTTTCCGTGTTGACCAGGTAAAACTGATGAAAAGTGAATTGAAACAAAAAGGTGCGGAATACAGGTGTTTGCATACCATACCGCTTGGTGTGGAAGATGCACAATGACCATAGAGAAGAGAGAACCTTACAAGAACCTGTTGCAGATATGGAGGAATAATGACGAGTAAAGACAAAGTCAGGGCACTCGAAGTAGCAATTACCCAGATCGAAAAAAATTTTGGAAAAGGAGCAATTATGCGTCTCGGAGCTGAAGGGGTTGCGGAAGGCCTTCAGATAATTCCTACCGGTTCACTTTCGCTCGATATCGCTACGGGTGTTGGAGGTTTACCGAGAGGCAGGGTCATTGAGATATTTGGTCCTGAGTCTTCGGGGAAAACCACCCTTGCTTTAAGTGTCATAGCACAGGCACAGGCACAGGGAGGCACTACAGCCTTTATCGATGCCGAGCATGCTCTCGATGTCACGTATGCTCAAAAACTCGGGGTCAAAATAGAGGAACTCCTCGTATCACAACCCGACACGGGCGAACAGGCACTTGAAGTTACAGAGCTCCTGGTAAGGAGCGGAGCCATCGACATCATTGCAATCGATTCCGTAGCTGCACTTGTACCCAGGGCAGAAATAGAGGGCGATATGGGTGATTCCCTTCCGGGCCTTCAGGCACGTCTCATGAGCCAGGCTCTCAGAAAGCTGACTGCAGCCATATCGAAATCTATGACAACCGTTATCTTTATCAATCAGATACGGATGAAAATCGGCGTTATGTTCGGGAGCCCCGAAACGACGACCGGCGGAAATGCTCTGAAGTTCTACTCCTCGATGAGGCTTGATATCAGGAGGATAGAAAACCTGAAAGAAAACCAGGAAACCATTGGCGGCAGGGTAAGGGTGAAGGTGGTTAAGAACAAAGTCGCCCCGCCTTTTAAGCAAGCTGAGTTCGACATCTATTTCAACGAGGGTATTTCAAGGGTCGGGGAGTTCGTTGATCTTGGCGTTGAAAAAGGAATCATCGAAAAAGCAGGAGCATGGTACAGTTACGGCGGCAATAGAATCGGTCAGGGCAGGGAAAATGCAAAGGAATATCTTAAAAAGAACCCGGATATTTCAAAAGAGATAGAAAATAAAATCATCGTATTTGTTAACCCCGGGAGGTAATAATGGATATCAATGAATTATTAAAGAAGGCTCATGTTTTGGAGGCATCAGACCTTCACATAAAGGTTGGTTCACCTCCGATATTACGAATATACGGTGAACTCACTCCGATCACCTCTGAGAGAAAATTAGGCCATGAGGACGCCATGAATATTGCCTTATCCGTCATGACCCCCGGACAGACAGATATCTTCAAAAAGAAGAATGATATTGACCTTGCATACAGTGTTCCCGGTCTTGGAAGGTTTCGCTGCAGCATCTTTATGCAGAGAGGAACGGTAGGGATTGTTTTCAGAGTTATTCCTACAAGAATACCCTCAATCGATGAGCTGTTGCTCCCTGAGGTGATCAAAAAAATTGCGATGGAACAGAGAGGGCTTATTCTTGTTACAGGTACAACAGGCAGTGGTAAGTCAACTACCCTTGCTTCCATGATAGATCTGATCAATTCCAACAGAACAGAACATATCATCACGATCGAGGATCCCATAGAGTATTTACACCGGGATAAAAAGAGCATCATCACTCAGCGGGAGATTGGGACCGATACCGAGTCATTCGGCAAGGCATTGAGACAGTCCCTCAGGCAGGACCCTGACGTCATACTCGTTGGTGAGATGCGTGATTTCGAAACCATTCAGACGTCGCTCGTTGCTTCTGAAACAGGACATCTCGTCCTCAGTACCCTGCACACCATAGATGCTGCCGAGACGATTAACAGAATTATCACGGTATTCCCTCCGTATCAGCATAAGCAGGTACGCTTGCAGCTCGCATCTGTTTTGAGAGCCATCATTTCAATGAGACTCATGCCAAGGGCTGACGGTAGAGGGAGGGTACCTGCGGTTGAGGTTCTTATTGCTACTGCAACGATAAAAGACTGTATTGTTGACGCCGATAAGACAAAAATGATCCCTGATGTCATTGAACAGAGTGCAATTCATTACAACATGCAGACCTTTGATCAATCTCTTCTCAATATCTATAAAGCGGGTCTCATCACCTATGAAGAAGCTTTGAGAAGGGCAACAAATCCCGATGATTTTGTCCTCAAAGTGAAGGGCATACAGTCTACGAGCGACCTGAGCATCGATGAACAACTCTCGTTTCGCCCTGATAAGCCGAATGACAAGGACAAGATGAACATTGACCGTTTCGGACGATAAGGCAAAGCAGTATTCTCTGAAACTCCTCAGCTACAGAGGGAGAAGTGAAAAAGAGCTGGAGGAACGCTTACGAAAAAAAGGTGTCTCGGCCAGGGGTATTTCTTCGACAATGCGGTACCTGAAAGATACCGGGCTTCTCAATGATCTTTCTCTCGCTGAATCTCTGAAAAGAGAGGCTCTGACTTACAGAATGCTCAGTCAAGCTGGTGCAAGGTATTTCATGCTGAGAAGAGGGATCCCGAGAAGTATTGTTGATTCCGTACTCAGCAATGACGACAATATAGATATTGACAATGCCGTGAAGTTTGTCGACAAAAAGCTCAGGGTTCTCGGAAAGTATCCTGCAGAAACCGCGAAAAGAAGGCTGTACAATCTTCTCTTGCGGAGAGGGTATTCTTCCGGTACAATCCTGAAGGTATTGAAGGAAAAAATTATGAAGGAGGAGGAGAAATGAAAAAAGCTCTGTTTGCAGTGTTGCTATGTTTATGTATTGCACAGGTTGGGTGTACAAAGTCCGTCCGGTATACAGAGGATGAGATCAAAGGGTATCCGTCCAGCATCCAGGAGCAGATACGGAAAGGCACCATTGACCTCGGCATGACGAAAGATCAGACACGGTATGCCTGGGGATCACCAGATTTCATCAAGCTCCTTGAACCATTTGAGGGAAAATCAAGGGAAGAGTGGCTCTATACAGAGCAGGCAACATTGGGAGTAATCGGAACAAAAATCCTTTTCTTTTATGACGGCAAACTGCTCTATATCAAATAACGAGTCATGCATTGATGAAAATCCTTTCATAAAACTGATATGAAAAGTTCGGAGATCAGAACTGCATTCCTGGAATATTTCAAGGCAAGGGATCACACGATCGTTCAAAGCTCCCCTCTCCTCCCCCGGCACGATCCTACCCTGCTCTTTGTCAATGCAGGAATGGTTCAGTTCAAATCGACGTTCCTCGGCGATGAAAAACGTCCATACACCCGTGCCGTCTCATGCCAGAAATGCATGAGGGCAGGCGGAAAACACAGTGATATTGAGAACGTAGGACATACCGCGCGCCATCACACGTTTTTCGAAATGCTCGGAAATTTTTCCTTCGGTGACTATTTCAAGAAGGATGCAATGCTCTTTGCCTGGCAGTTGCTGACTGAACAGTTCGGATTGCCGAAAGAGAAGCTCCATGTATCAGTGTACGAAGAAGACGATGAGGCTGCACACCTCTGGTCCGACTTCATCGGGCTCCCGGGAGACAGGATTGTCAGACTCGGTGCAAAGGACAACTTCTGGCAAATGGGAGATACCGGTCCATGCGGACCGTGCTCCGAGATCATCATAGACCAGGGAGAGGATTTCGGATGCAAGAAACCGGACTGCATGGCTGGATGCGACTGTGACAGATATCTGGAGCTCTGGAATCTTGTTTTCATGCAATTTAACAGGGATGAGTCCGGCACGCTCACACCGCTTCCAAAGCCGAGCATCGATACAGGGATGGGACTTGAAAGAATAACGGCAGTTTTACAGCATAAGAGAACGAATTTTGATTCCGACATCTTTGCCCCCATAATCTCTGCAATCGAAACGTTTTCCGGGGTCGGATATGGTCAACATCCAAAGAGCGACATCTCCATAAAAATAATCGCCGATCACATACGGGCAATAGCCTTTCTCCTGTGCGAAGGATTGATGCCTTCGAATGAAGGAAGGGGATATGTGTTGAGAAGGGTAACGAGGAGGGCATCACGTCATGTAAAACTTCTCGGTATTGAAGGTCCATTTTTATATCGTCTGATTGATTCGGTAACCGATGCAATGGGAAACGTTTACCCTGAGCTTATCCATGAGAGAGAGCGCGCTTCAAAGGTACTCTTATTTGAAGAAGAGAGATTTGCCCGGACTCTTGAACAGGGCGTGAGAATGCTGGATGAAATAATGGAAAGAATGAAAACGTCCGGTATTAGGAGTATTCCGGGAAGCGAACTGTTCAGACTGTACGATACCTTCGGATTTCCTCTCGATCTGGCCCGTGATATGGCGATGGACAATGGATTGTTTATCGATGAGGATGGATTCAACAAGGAAATGGATATCCAGAGAGAGCGGGCGCGTGCATCGTGGGTTGGAGAAGAAGAGGCTGTTGCAGCTATTTACCGCGAACTCGAGTCGGAGACAGGCAAATCACTTTTTATCGGGTATGACACCTTAGAATCTGAATCAACCATAAAGGCTATCATACAGGACAAAAAGGTTATAAAAGAAGCTCACCAGGGCGATATTGTCGAACTCATACTCGACAGGACACCCTTTTATGGAGAATCCGGCGGCCAGGTCGGAGATACAGGCACACTCACTAATAATACTGTTGATGCTGTTGTCGTGAACACAAAAAAGGAAGCCGGTCTTCATGCCCATCTCGTAGAGATCAAGCGGGGTCGCATCAATGTCTGGGATGCGCTTCATTGTCTTGTGGACGACGGGAAAAGAATGGCTACAGCAAGGAATCACACGAGCACGCATCTTCTCCATTCAGCCTTGCGAACGGTAATAGGAGATCATGTGAAACAGGCCGGCTCATACGTCTCATCTGAAAGACTGCGTTTTGATTTCTCCCATTTTTACCAGATGGAAAAAAGGGAAATAGAGGCGATTGAAGATTATGTGAATGAGAAGATCCTTGAAAATATTCAGGTAAAAACCGAAGTCATGGATATCCAGGAAGCACTTAAATCCGGCGTTATTGCCCTGTTCGGAGAGAAATATGGGGACCGGGTCAGGGTGGTCAAAGTCCCCGGTGTCAGTGCAGAGTTGTGCGGGGGAACACACTGCAGTTCCACTGGACAAATCGGGATTTTTGTCATTCTTTCTGAGGGAAGTGTTGCCTCGGGTATCCGGAGGATTGAAGCGCTGACAGGAAAAGCTGCTTTTGATTATCTGAGGCAAAAGAAATCAGAGCTTGAGCTCATTAAAAATATCCTGAAGACAGATACCCCTATCGAGAGAGTAGAAAAGCTCATCAGTGATGCAAAATCCATGGAGAAAGAGATCCGAAAATTGAAAACGTGCTCTCCGGGAGATGCGATAGCAAACGCTCTGAAAGAAGCCTATGACCTGAATGGTGTGAAAGTCGTCAAAATACGTCAGGACGGCCTCAATGTCAATGAACTTCGCCTCTTTGCGGACAATGTCAGGGATCGGCTTAAGTCGGGCATCATCGTCGCCGTATCAGTCAACGACAGTCATGCTGCAATTCTCTGCATGGTAACGAAAGATTTGTCAACCCAATATAACGCCGGTGATATTGTGAAGAATATTTCTGCGTTGGCAGGAGGCAAAGGCGGCGGCAAACCCGAATTGGCACAGGGTGGCACAAAGGATGTAGATAAATTGAATGCTGCCCTTGAGTCGTTACATGATATTATTAAAAACAGTATCAGCAAATAATA
>Ga0307379_10008782_pt1 | contig 13575 bp, 12 predicted proteins | sample UN2MG_FD_202237 | JGI IMG/M metagenome (GOLD analysis project Ga0307379, IMG submission 202237) | Soil microbial communities from Risofladan, Vaasa, Finland - UN-2 | ecosystem: Environmental > Terrestrial > Soil > Coastal area > Acid sulfate soil | place: Finland: Risofladan, Vaasa | collected...
GCCGAATTATACTGGCAAACCCGGGCCGAGGATTAAACATGAGCGAACTGTGGCGTCTTAACGCCTCTCAAATTGCGGCCCGCGTCGGCAGTCGCGACCTGTCCGCGGTCGAAGTAACCGAGCAATCGCTGCAACGCCTGCAGGACGTCAATCCGGCGCTTAACGCCGTGGTGCAAACATTGTCTGAACAGGCAATGGCGGCCGCGCACGCGGTCGATGCGAGCATCGCCGCGGGTGCAGCGCCCGGGTTGCTGGCCGGCGTACCAGTAACCGTCAAGGTCAACATCGACCAACAGGGTTGCGCCAACACCAACGGCCTTCGCATTCAGCGCGATCACATCGCCGAGCACGACAGTCCGGTAGTGACCAACCTGCGCAAGGCCGGTGCGATCATCGTCGGTCGCACCAACACCCCTGCCTTTTCAATGCGATGGTTTACCCGAAATTCGCTGCACGGTCATACGCTGAACCCGCGCAACACCGCGCTTACCCCGGGAGGTTCTTCGGGCGGCGCGGCAGCGGCAGTGGCCTCCGGCATCTGCGCTATCGGCCACGGTACCGATATCGCCGGTTCCATCCGCTATCCCGCCTATGCCTGTGGCTTACACGGACTACGCCCGAGTCTCGGACGTGTACCGGCAGTCAACCTGTCGCTGCCCGACCGTCATATCGGCGCACAACTCACCGCGGTGTCGGGTCCGATCGCGCGCAGTATCGAAGATTTACGGCTCGGCCTCGGCGCGATGTCGGCAGCGAGCGAACTCGATCCCTGGTGGGTACCCGCAGCGCTGGACCAGGGTTCTTGGGTAAAACGCGCTGCCCTGTGCATCGCCCCCGATGGACTCGCCGTGACCGCCGAGGTCGAGGCAGCACTGCGCCTCGCGGCACAGCAGTTAAGCGACGCCGGTTGGGAAATCGTCGAACGTGACACGCCGCCAATGCGTGAGGCGATGTCACTGCAATTGTTGATGTGGATGTCCGAGTATCACTACAGCGGTGGTGCGGCGGTCATAAAGGAAGATGACCCCGATGCCAACTTTGTCTATGCGCAATTACTGGAGAACTGTGAAACACCCACCCTCGCCAGCTTGATGGAGGCCCTGCAGCAGCGGCTGCGGCTGGCCCGCGAATGGCAGCAATTCCTCACCGAGTACCCGTTATTGCTGTGCCCGGTATCGGCCGAAGCGCCCTTCCCCGATATGCTCGACGTCGAATCACCCGCATCGTTTGCGCGCGTGCTGGAAGCTCAGATGACGCAGATCGCATTACCACTGATGGGCATGCCCGGCCTCTCGGTCGCCACCGCCGCCGGCAGTGCACCGATGGGCGTGCAATTGGTTGCCGCGCGTTTTCGCGAAGACGTGCTGCTGGCCGCCGGTGCCGATATCGAGGCACGCAACCCGGCAGTGGGTATTGCAGATCCGGATTGAAACCGGCGGTTTGCAGGTGCAAAATGGGCAAGGACTGACTTCGGAGTAAACCATGGCGACTGGATGGGCACGAGACGGCGCGGTACAGGATCAAATCGACGCCAGCGTCGCCGACGCGGTAGAGCGCGCGCGCAGCCGCCTGCCCAGCGGTGAAAGCCTGAGTCATTGCGCAGAATGTGGTATCGCAATTCCCGAGGCCAGGCGCCAGGCCATCACCGGCGTACGCCTGTGTGTCTCCTGTCAACAGGCCGAGGACGAGCGACTGGCCAGTGACGGCGGCATCAATCGTCGCGCCAGCAAGGACAGCCAGTTACGCTAGTCCAGCCAGCGACAAGCCCTGCCGAGGGCGCAAATCCCCGGTGCCGTAAAAGGCCAGATAGCTAAACCACTTTGTTGAAAATGCGCTTGCATTGCCCAACAGCACTATCTACAATTTTAATTTTGTTGACCATCCAACATTTTATGTCCACCGCTACATTACCGACCCGAAAACCGCACCGCCGCCAGGCGGAAATTCGCGAGTTTCGGCGACAGAGCCTGTTGCGCGCGGCGCTGATCACGGTCGGCAAATACGACATCGAAGCCGCGACCGTGGCGCGCATCTGCGCCGAGGCAGGAGCATCTCGCGGTTTGATCGCACATTATTTCTCCAGCAAGGAAGAGTTGCTGGTGTCTGCTATCGGCAGCCTGTTTGCTGAAGCCCAGACACTTAAAGAAGCCATTGCCAGGGATACGACGCTTGACCCGCTAGAGCGCATCCGGCGCATTGCGCGCAGCAGTTTCGAGGAGCCGATATACTCCTGGGAAGCCGCCGCCGCATGGCAGGCGTTTAGCAACGCAAGTCGGCACAACAGTGTCTATCGTGAACCGATTCGTGCCTCGACACAGAATTCAGTCAACACGGTCACACCCCTGTTCACCTTGCTCGCTGAACAGCAACGATTGCGAATCAGCGTCAACGAGGCGGCCATGGGATTATTCATGCTGATCGACGGCCTGTGGAACAGCCTCGCCACCGGTAAGGACGAGTTGCAGACCAGCCAGGCCATTTCTTTTTGCAATACCCATATCGAAGGCTGCCTCAGGCAGGATTAGAAAACCGCGCGGAACACAACAAATGACACCCGAACTCAACTGCAGGAAAATCATCAATCATTCGCTTTACCCGATCGATGAACCCCGGGCGCTTGCCCGCCAGGCCGTTATCGAGCAGGTCAAGCATGACCTCGCCGACGATGGCTGCGCTGTCATCCGTAATTTTTTCAGCAGGCCCGGTCTCGGCGCCCTGCTCGCGGAAGCCGAGCAGCGCAAGCCACAGACTTATTATTCCGAGCGCAAGCAATGCAATGTGTATCTCAATGACGGTGACACAGGCTACCCCGCCGATCACCCGCGCAATGTTTTACTGCCGCGTACCAACGGTTTTATTACCGCCGACCTGTTCGAACCGGACACCGCCTGTTACCGGCTGTACCACTGGGAGCCGCTGAAGCTGTTTCTCGCCGAATGCCTGGGCAAGGATCAGCTCTACCTCTACGAAGACCCGGTTTCCAACATGATCGTCAACGTCGGTGGACCCGGACAGCAGTTCAACTGGCATTTCGATACCAACGAATTCACCATCACCATGTTGCTGCAACCGGCAAGCTCAGGCGCACATTTCGAATATATCCCTGATCTGCGCAATGCGCAGGACGAGTGTTTTGACGATGTCAAACAAGTGCTTGACGGTAATCGCGAACGCGTCAAACGGCTGCAGCTCAACGCCGGTGATCTACAGTTTTTCCTGGGTCGTTTTGCGTTGCACCAGGTCACAGCAAACACCGGCGCCAATGACCGCCTGTTGTTGATCATGTCGTTCAGCGAGCAACCCGGGATGATCGGCAGTTTGGTGCGTGTCAGGAATCTCTACGGCAAAGTGACCGAGGCCCACCACGCTGCGCAGGTGCGTGCGGACGGCCTGGTCGACTAGTCAAGCTCATGGCAGAGCAAAAATGCAACGACAAAACGAACTGCCGGCGCAGTTGGGGGGCTATAAATTCATGCTTCGATTACTAACAGTGTATGCATGGGCGCTGCTGGCGTGCGGCAACTGGCCTGGCGCGAACGCGGCGACGATCCACAAATGGGTCGACGACAGGGGCACCACCCACTATTCCGATACGGCGCCATCAGCGCCGCTAACCAGCGTCACCAGGCTTGAGATCAGCACCGGCGATACGGCGAAGACCGCGTTATCGCCGACTTCCGATCACTATTACTCGATCGCCAATCAGTGGCAGCGCCTGCAGCAGGAACGACTGCAGCAGCAACAGCTCGAGTTGCAAAAGGCCGCGATAAATGCCGACAGGTCAGCGGTGCCGGAGCACGCAGAGAATAGCGACGAGTCGCACACTGATCGCTACCCCGTGGCTTACCCGATACGGTTTCATCGCCGACACGGTTACCCGAGGCATCATCCTCGACCCCGACGAGATCACGGTTATGCCCACCAGGCCCAACGCAATAGTATCCGCGCGAGTGGGCTGCCAATAATGAACTAGTCCCCGCGCGTTGCGGTGCAACCCGCGTGACCAGGACCCGCAACGCCGCCAACCGGGGCCGCTGTGCCGCGTGACCAATCGGCCATGCATTGAGTCATGTCGATGGACATTGATCTTTGGCCCCTCTATTCTTGGTGCCGATTCCTGTCAAAATCCATTCCGGATGCAGCCTTTATGCATGAGATAGCTCTCGATCTTCTGATTTTGCTCGCAGGCGTATGGCTGGTCGCAGTTACCCTGAGGCCCCTCGGCCTGCCGACGATCATGGGCGAACTCATCGTCGGCGTGGTACTCGGTCCGGCGGTACTCGGTTGGATTCAACCCGGTGAACTCATCCAGCTACTGGCCGAGATCGGTATTTTCTTCCTGATGTTTCACGCGGGTGTCGAGACTCAGCCAGTGGAATTCTTCCAGGCCCTGAAACGCTCACTGGGCGTAGCGGTGGTGGGCGCTATCGTCCCGTTCACCGTCAGTTTTGGTTTGGCTCTACTGTTTGGTATGGACATGGTGGGGGCGACCTTCGTCGGCCTCACCATGACCGCGACCGCAGTCGTGATCACTCTCAAGAGCCTCAAGGATCTCGGCCTGCAAAACACGCGCATGGCACGCGTCATCGTCGCCAGTTGTGTCATCGATGACTTGCTGACCCTGATCTTTTTCGGCCTGGTGATCGGCGTGCTGTCAGGTGGCGAATTCGAGCCGATGATTCTGCTCACCACGCTCGCCAAGCTGCTCGGATTTATCGCCGTCGCGGTATTGATGGGCAAGTATATTTATCCGCGCCTGACGCTACCGTTCCGCTCCGAAGGTGGCAAGGGTTTTACCTTCGTGCTGGTGATGGCGCTGGCGCTGGGACTGTTCGCCGAGGCGATCGGCCTGCACATTATACTCGGTGCCTACCTCGCCGGTCTGTTCTTCGAAGAAAAAGTCGCACACCCAAACCTGGTTCGCATCGTCAAGGATCGTGCCTACGGCATCGCCTACTCGTTCCTCGGACCGATATTTTTCATTTCACTCGGCTTTTCGATTACCTTCGATATCAGCCCTGCGACCGTCGGCTTCATTCTGGCGTTGACCACAGTGGTGATCATCGGCCAGATATTGAGCGCCGGCGGTATGGCCTTGCGCCTGGGGATGCCGCGACTCGAGGCACTGACCGTTGGCGTCGGCATGTGCGGGCGCGCCGAGATCGCCTTCATCCTCGCCTCGCTCGCGCTGGCGCAGAACGCGATCGATAAACCCGTATTCTCCGCGCTGATTTTCACCGCCTTTATCCTCAATCTGTTTACGCCGCTGGCGCTCAAGGGCTGTGCAATTCTGCTACAGGGCAAGGCGGTGCCACAGGAAGACGCGCTCAGTGGACTGGTGCAGATCGACACCTTCGGTGAGCCATTGGTGGACGAACGCTATGATGGCAAACTGCGCCACAAATTACCCAGTGTCGAAGATGCCGTCGTCATTTATGGATATGGAGCGGAAGTGGCAAGCCTGATGGAAGAGCTCGATGGCCGCGGCATCGCGACCCTGGTGATAGAGCCCGACGAGTCGGTGGCGCGACGCCTGCAGGCGCGCGGTGTGCGCGTGATACAGGCCTCGCTCGCCGAGGACGACCTCGACTTGCGACCACTGCTCAAGGCACGCGCCCTGGTGGCTAACGGCGATGACGAATACAACGCCACGCTGGCACTGGGTGCGCGGGAACTCGGCTTCGAAGGTCCCATCGTCGCGCTCATCGACAACCCGAACCGGCGTGCTCCACTGCAACTGGCTGGCGCAACTGCAGCATTTACCCCGACCCACGTGCTGGCGGCAGCCGTGGCGGTGCGCGCCAGCGCAAGGATCGGCCCACGAATTACCGGAGTGCAGCCACTGGCCAACCTGCTGGAAGTCATCGAAGTTCGAATCCATGATGAAAGTAGCCTGGCACACAAAACGCTTGCCGAGTCGGCGGTCCACAGCCAGACCGGGGTACACATCGTCGGCCGGTGGAGCGAAGGCATGCTGACATCGGCGCCGGCCCCGGACGAACCGCTGCTACCCGGCATGATCCTGATCGGTGCCGGTAGTCCCGACAGCATCAAGCGCCTCAGCGCCATTGCGCGCCCGATCAAGAAGGAAGGACGGATCATAGTCGCCGGTTGCGGCGATGTCGGCAGCAAGCTCGCTGAAATGCTGGGCGACGCAGACGAGGACGTCTGTGTCATCGATACCCGCAATTTACCCGGTGTCGATGTGATCGGCGATGTACTCGACAGCAGTGTGCTCGAACGTGCCGGGGTTGCCACGGCGCGAGTCGTCATTCTGGCCGGTGAAAATGACAGCGCGACACTGCTGGCGGCAACCGTGATTCGTGACTTCGCACCTGACGTGCCGATCATCGCCTGCGCCGAGCTGGAAGAAAATGTGCATCGCCTGCAGCACGGTGGTGCCGATTTTGCATTGTCGGTCAGCCAGGTCGCGGGACAGTTACTGGCGCATCACATTCTCGGCAAAATGGTCTCGCAACAGGCGCACATCAAGCTGGTAAAACACCCGGCCCTGCAGCTGGCCGGACGACACCCTTTCGAGTCGCGCATCGACAAAACCCGGCAGTGCCGTATCGTCGCGGTCGAACGCGACGGCGAGGTCATTCTGGATTTTCCGGAAGACTTCGTGCTGGCGGCAAAAGATGATATTTACCTCTGTGGCACGGTCGAGGCGCTCAATCGTTTCTACGAGTCGTTTCAGCCGGAGCAGCCCGCGCCGCGGGCGACAGCTCAGCCGATCTAAACGAGTCGACTCGATCAATCCTGCGCCGTTAGATTACCTGTGCCAACTGCTCGAGAATATTATTCCAGCCGCCTTCATGATTGGCGCGCGCTTCCTCGTTGATAAACCTGATATGGCTGAGATCTACACGTGTGGTATTGCGATCAATGGCGTCAAAAACCAGCGTCACGATACTGTCGTCGGGTGAAAATGGAGATTCCCAGGTAAATGCCAGCCGGTGTGGGCGTTCCAGTACCAGGTAAGTGCCGGTATGCGGGATGTGCTCATCACCGACCTGCATGATGATGCTGAAGCGCCCTCCGTCACGAGCATCGTTTTCGACCCGGGGTTGTGCCATACCCGGTGCCGGCAATATGAACTGGGCCAACAGTGTCGGATCCAGCCAGGCGTCAAATACCTGTTCAATGGGTGCGTTAATGGTTTTGCTGATGTTCACGCTGAGGTCGGTCATTTATTTTCTCCCTGATTCAGTAGTTGTTCGAGTTTGTCGAGGCGCAGGGCCCAGATCGAGCGCAGCGCACCAAGCCAGTCGGACATCAATTCAGTCTGCTCCAGATCCGCTGCGATCCAGTGGGTACGGCCGCGCATTTCACGGCTGACCAGGCCCGCCGATTCAAGCACCTTGATGTGCTTGGAAATCGCGTTCAATGACATATCGTAATGGTTAGCGAGGTCGGTCACCCGGCTTGCACCCTGTTGGCAGAGCTGGGTCAACAACGCGCGGCGGGTGCTGTCGCTGACCGCTTTCAGCAGCAGGGAGAGAGTTTCGTCGTCACTATATTCAACCATAAAGTTGAATATAGTGAATCACTGTTTTATTGTCAACCATTTAGTTGAATGAATTGCATGCGCATGACAACTAACGAATAGCTTCAATACCTTTGGCAGAATCAGGTAATATTCCAACTCCAGTTCCGCATCGAGTGTTTAGTCGCGCAGCCATGGCAGCCAAAATCGAATCCCGCGTAACCACCAGCCATTGGGGCGCTTTCCGCGTCTTCACCGATGGCAATCGCATCGTCGGCACCGAACCTTTTGCGGCGGACCCGAATCCATCCCGGATCCCCGAGGCGCTGGCCGCTGCAGTCCACCATAAAACCCGCGTGGCACGCCCCTCGTTTCGGCGCGGATGGCTCGCCGGCGGTGACCGTGCACGCGATCGCCGCGGTCGCGACGAGTTTGTCGAACTGCCCTGGGATGAAGCGCTCGATATCGTTGCCGCCGAGTTACAGCGCGTAATTGCCACGCACGGCAATGGATCGATTTTTGGCGGCTCTTACGGCTGGGCCAGTGCCGGGCGGTTTCATCACGCACTCAGCCAGCTGCATCGCTTCCTCAACGTCAGCGGTGGCTACGTTTCCTCGGTCGCCAGTTACAGTACCGCCGCAGCGCAAGCGATCATACCGCACGTATTCGGTATCCCCTTTTTAAAGATGTACCTGAATGACCAGAACGCCTGGCCAACCATTGCCCGGCATACCCAGACCCTGGTGATGTTCGGCGGTATCAACCCGAAAAACTCGCAGGTCAGCATGGGTGGTGTCACGCATCACGAGACCGACGGCTGGTTCCGTGCGTTCGACCGCGCCGGTATGCGGCGCATCAATATCAGCCCGCAGATCACCGATTCACCAAAAGGTGCCGAGTGGCTGGCCGTCATCCCGGGTACCGATACCGCGCTCATGCTCGGTCTCGCCCACGTGCTGGAAACCGAGGGTCTGGTCGAGCGCGATTTTCTCGCACGTTGCTGCACCGGTTATGAGCGCTTTCGAGCCTACCTGCTGGGCGCGAGCGACGGCATTGCCAAGACACCCGAGTGGGCAGCCGCCATCTGCGGCATCGATGCCGAGGTACAACGCAAGCTGGCACGCAGCATGGCCTCGACGCGCACGCTGATTACCGTGGCCTGGTCCCTGCAGCGCGCTCAAAATGGCGAACAGCCCTACTGGATGGCCGCCACGCTCGCGTCGATGCTCGGGCAGATCGGACTACCCGGCGGTGGTATCGGTTATGGCTACGGCGCGATTGGTGCAATCGGGGTTTCGGTCAAACGCCTCGAAGGCCTGACTTTTCCGCAGGGCGAGAACCCGGTCAAGGATTTTATTCCGGTAGCGCGTATCGCCGATATGCTGTTGAACCCCGGCGCGCCCTATGATTTCAATGGCGAGCGGCGCAACTACGCCGATATTCGCCTGGTGTACTGGTGTGGGGGTAATCCGTTCCATCATCACCAGGATCTCAACCGCCTGCAGGAAGCTTTCCGCCAGCCGGAAACCGTGATCGTACACGAACCCTGGTGGACCGCGACGGCACAACGCGCCGATATCGTGCTACCGGCCACCACCCCCTATGAACGCGAGGACATCGGTCGAGCCATGGGTGATTCTTACCTGTTTCACATGCCGCAGCTGATCGAACCGGTGGGCGAAGCGCGCAACGATTTCGATATCTTCAGCGAACTTGCACACCGCATGGGAATGAACCGGGCATTTACCGAAGGGCGCAGTAAAACTGAATGGTTGTCGCAGATGTACGATAAATTTCGCGACGACGCGCGCGCCCAGCAAATCGATCTGCCCGATCTGGATGAATTGCGCCGACAGAACTGGATTGACCTGCCGTTGCGGGGTGAAGAATTCGCAGCGGTGCCGTTTGCCGAGTTTCGCAAGGATCCAGAGGCGACACCGCTGGCTACGCCGTCCGGTCGGATCGAGATATTTTCCGACACCGTGGCAAGCTTCGATTACGCCGAGTGTCCAGGACATGCCTGCTGGATAGCGCCCGACGAATGGCTGGGGTCGGAGATGGCCTCGCGCTATCCGCTGCACCTGGTTTCCCCGCAACCGGGCGACAAACTGCACAGTCAGATGGAATGCGCATTGGCCGATGCCCCGGATGCACGTCCCGGTGCTATTGAAATCAACAGCGCCGATGCCGATGCGCGCGGACTCAAGGACGGGGACCTGGCCAGGGTTTTCAATGAACGCGGCGCCTGTCGTGCGCGTATTCATGTCAGCGACGATATCCGTGCCGGCGTCGTGTCACTGCCGACCGGGGCCTGGCTCGATGCGGATTCTGCAGGCACCGATACCCAGGGCAATCCCAACATATTGACGCGTGATCTCGGTACTTCACGCATCGGCCAGGGTTGCAGTGCGCACACCACGCTGGTCGAAGTGGTTCGACTGGACCCTTGATTGATCCTGATACTATAAGCATGACGAATCATCACCACATCTCACAACGCTTCCGACTCGATGGCAAGGTCGCCCTGATCACCGGTGCGAGTAAAGGAATCGGCGCAGCGATGGCGCGCGGCCTCGCCGAATCCGGTGCCCGGGTAGTACTCAGTAGCCGCAGGCAGGAAGCAGTTGACGCAGTCGCACAAACCCTGTGCGACGACGGTCTCGATGCCATCGGCATTGCCGCCAACATGGGAAACCTCGAAGATATACATGCGCTGGTCGAGCAGGCCACGAATCTTTGTGGTGGCATCGATATCATTATCAACAATGCCGCCGCCAATCCGGTGTATGGCCCGCTGCAAGACACCGACATGGGCGCCTTCGACAAGATCGTCGACGTCAATTTGAAGGGACCATTCGAATTGTGCAAGACGGCCTATCCAGTATTAAAGCAGCGCGGCGGCGGCTCGATTATTCACCTCAGCTCGATCGGCGGGCTGAGGCCCGAAAGCGGCATTGGCATCTACAGTGTCAGCAAGGCCGCAATCATCAACTTGACTCGCGCCATGGCGCAGGACTGGGGCGCCGACAATATCCGCGTCAATGCCATTTGCCCGGGATTGATCAAGACCCGCTTCAGCGAAGCGTTGTGGAAAGATCCCGCCACGCATCAACGCTTTGTCAAGCAGATCCCCCTGGGCCGCCTCGGTGAACCCGAAGACCTGGCCGGGCTCGCGGTATACCTGGCGTCCGCTGCCTCGGGCTACTGCAGTGGCGGGATATACATGGTCGACGGCGGCTATAGCGCCAATTGATTCGATTGTAAGCAACGATGCAGGAGAGCATACCGATGAAACTGATTCTGGGTACCATGACCTTCGGCGACCAGGTCGACCAGGCCACGGCCGAAACGCTGATAACAACCTTCAGGCACGCCGGCCACGTTGAACTGGACACCGCGCACACCTACTGTAAAGGCCGCACTGAGCAAATGCTGGGACGAATACTGACCGCCGAAGACCGCAGCTCATTGTATATCGCCTCCAAGGTCAACCCGTGGAATGATGGCGGTTTGCAGGCGGCAGAGGTGCACCGGCAGTTCGCCGAGATTCTTGACCGGCTCGACAGCGACAGCATCGATCTGCTCTATTTGCATTCACCCGATCTGGACACGCCGATCGAACAAACCCTGCTGGCCTGTTTCGAACTTTTCCAGCAGGGTAAATTCCGTCATTTCGGGCTCAGTAATTTTGCCGCCTGGCAGGTTGCCGAGGTGGTTGAATTGTGCCGCCGTCGCGGCTGGATGGAACCCGAGGTATACCAGGGAATGTACAATGCGCTGACCCGCGACGTGGCGCGCGAACTGTTCCCCTGCCTGCGCAACTATGGCATGCGCTTCTATGCCTACAACCCGCTGGCAGGTGGCCTGTTGACCGGTAAACATCTGTCGATGCAGCAAATTCCAGACGAGGGTCGCTTCAACCGCGAGCGCGGTTATCTCGATCGCTACTGGAAAAAGGATTACTTCGCGGTGTTGCAGGAATTGCAGGCCGCCTGTGCCGATAGCGGTATCAAACCGGTCGAAGTCGCGATGAGCTGGCTGGTCAATCACTCGTTACTGGACGCGAGTCGCGGCGACGGCATCATCCTGGGCGCCAGTTCGGTCACCCATCTCGAACAGAATATGGCTGCCTGTGCACAGCCACCGCTGGCACAATCGCTACTCGACATACTCGATCGCGGCTGGGAAATCATCAAGCCCAATTGCTTCCGCTATTTCCGCCCGTAAATCCGGACAATATCCGTAGCCTGTGCCCTGCCGCCGCAATTTCAGTCTGAACCCTACCCAGGAGATGAGATGAACAACAAAATGAAAGCCATGGTACTGGACGCTCCGGGAGGCCCCGAGGCATTGCAGGCGCGCCGCGTCGATATGCCCTGGCCAGCGGCAGCTGGCGATGTTCTGGTGCGCCTCAAGGTCGCTGCGTTAAACCCGGCGGATGCCTACTTTCGCAGCTTCGGCCCTTACCTTGACCATGGTGGTCCCTGTGTTCTTGGTCACGATGCCGCCGGCATCGTCGAACAGGTCGGCAAGGAGGTAACACGGGTGCGGCCAGGCCAGCGTGTGTGCTTTTGTAACGGTGGCATCGGCGGACATTTCGGCACCTATGCCGAGTTTGCGGTGGTGCCAGAAACCCAGTTGTCGCTGGTTCCCGATGCGGTAGAAGATGCCACTGCTGCTGCACTGCCACTGGTGTTTATTACCGCCTGGGAGTCGCTACAGGAACGTGCGGGCGTGAAAGCCGGTGATTTCGTGCTGATCCACGCCGGTGCTGGCGGCACGGGTCATATCGCGGTACAACTGGCCGCCGAACTTGGTGGACGCGTGGCAACCACGGTCAGCAGCGACGAAAAAATCGCCTTGGTACTCGAGCTCGGCGCAGAACGTCCGATCGCCTATCGTCGTGAAGATTTTGTCGATGTTGCACGTGAATGGACCGCGGAGCATGGCCTCGATGTGGCGCTCGATAATCTCGGCCCGCAGATTTTTCAAAAGACGATCGCGGCGATGGCACCCTATGGCAGGCTGGTGACCTTGATGGGAATGCCCGCGGATGACGCTGAAGACACCGCCTATGTCAACAATCTGACCATTCATAACGTGATGATGCTGACGCCCATGCTCCTCGGTCTGCAGCAACGACTTGATCACCAGGCCACTATCGTGGCGCGAGGACTGCAATTGCTCGAACAGGGAAAATTACGGCTGCAGATCGACAGTCGCTACGATTTCGACGACATCGCCGCGGCACATGAGCGACTCGATGCCGGTAACGCATGCGGCAAAATCATCATCGACATTGCGGGCTGAATCCGGCGCGTCAGCGCTCGGATAGCAAGGCAAGGCTGAGCGCCGGCCAGTAGGTAATGATCAGCACCGCGACCAACAGGACCAGAAAAAATGGAATGGTAGCGCGATACAGCGTCATCACCGGCTTGTTGAAACGATAGCTCGCGATAAACAAATTCATACCTACCGGTGGCGTAAAGTAACCGAGTTGCATGTTGGCGAGGAAGATGATGCCCAGGTGCACCGGGTGAATACCGTAGCCGACCGCAATCGGCAAAATGATCGGCACGATAAGAACAATGGCTGAAAAGATGTCGAGCATCATCCCCAGTAGCAACAGAAACAGATTCAGCAGAATCAGAAATGTCAGCTTCTCGTCGATGTGCGACTGGATGAAGGCAAACATGCGCGTGGGTACTTCGGCATCGATCAGGTAATTGGTCGAGGCCAGCGACACGCCGATGATGATCATGATGCCACCCACCAGCATCATCGACTCGCGCATGATCCTCGGCAGGTCAAAAAACTTGATCTCGCGAATGATTAAAACCTCGACCACCAGCACGTAGATTGCGGTAACTGCCGCGGCTTCCGAGACCGCGAAATATCCGCCATAAATCCCCCCCAGCACCAGCAGGGGCAGCGGGATATCCCATTTTGCGGCACGGATCGCGGTAAACGCGACGGCCGCGTCAAACCTGTCGCGGCGCGTCCGGTCGCGTGGTTGCAACATCGAATATATCGATAACATCACCAGCATCAACAGGCCGGGGAAAATCCCGGCCAGGAACAGATCA
>Ga0307379_10008783_pt1 | contig 13574 bp, 9 predicted proteins | sample UN2MG_FD_202237 | JGI IMG/M metagenome (GOLD analysis project Ga0307379, IMG submission 202237) | Soil microbial communities from Risofladan, Vaasa, Finland - UN-2 | ecosystem: Environmental > Terrestrial > Soil > Coastal area > Acid sulfate soil | place: Finland: Risofladan, Vaasa | collected...
ACCGGCAACCTCAGTGCGCTGAAGGCGTTCAACACGCTCTTGACCTGCCTGTACTGCCGGACGGACCTGGCCACCGTCGAGATCGAGGCCCTGCGGAAAGGGCTCGTCGCACTTGCCGACGCCGCCGACGGGTGGGCCACCGACCGCGATGGCCGGCCACCGGTCCGCCTTTCGATCCGTTTTCAGGGCCAGCATCTGCGCCTGACCTTCGAAGCGACAACCGAAGGCGGCGACGCCTTCCTGACCGAGCATCTGGCAGCCGAGGCGGCCGTCCCGGCGGCGCTGACCGACGCGGGCGTGATCGACCGAATCGCCATAACCGAAACCGGCGTAACCCTCGAGAAGACCCTCCCGCCGCCAGAGGCGTAGCGCGCCGTCCAACCCGGTCACCGGGATGCGTCGGGCCGCTCGCGCGGGGGGGTAAACTCCGACGGCACCGTGAAGAAGAAGCGGGACCCTCCGCCCGGGACGGAATCGCAGTCAATCCGCCCGCCCCACGAGTTCACCAGCCGCCGGGCCGTCGAAAGCCCCAGCCCGATCCCCGCGACGTTGCCCGTGAACGCGTCATCGAGTTGCGCGAATGCCGAGAAGACCTGTTCGCGCTGCTGCGCCCGGATTCCCGGCCCGTTGTCGCGGATGGCGACCTCAATCTCGCGGTCCTCGATCTCGCGCCCGCCGACCTCGATCCGGATCTCGGGCTCCTCGGCAAACTTGACGGCATTGTCCAGCAGGTTGTCCACGACGATGGAGAGCAGTTCTTCCGGCGCGCGGGCGCGCGGCAGGTCGCCGGGGAGGTCGATGACCCAGTTGACGGCGCGGTGGGCGTAGCGTTGCTCGATGCGGCGGCGGGTGCGTTCGACGAGTTCGCCGAGCGGCACGAGTTGCCCGGCTCGCTCCAGTTCCCTGGCCGTCAGACCCGCGTACGAGAGGACCTTTTCGATCAGGTCAGACAGTTCCCGGACCTTGGCCAGCGAGATCCGGACCTTCTCGGCCATCGCCGGCGGCACCTCGCCGTAGCTGCCCTCGGCAATCAGGGCCAGGTACCCGCCGACAATCGTGAGGGGGGTCTTCAGTTTGTGGCTGATGAGCGACAGGAAATCGCGTTTCAACTTCTCCTTCTGACGCATCTCGCTGATGTCGCGGAACACCAGGGCCGCATTGTGCAACTCGCCGCGCGGACCTTCGATCCGCGTGTACCGGCCCGCCAGGTACGTCGGCGGCCGCGTCTCTTCCCGGGTCAGTTCAACCGTCACCGACCGGACCATGGACTGGCGGAGGGCGTCGAGCGAGGGCTCCACGTCGAACGGCGCGAGCAGTTCGTCGAGCCCCCGGCCGACCAGGTTCTCATCGGGCCGGCCGACCAACTCGGCGGCGCGGCGGCTGATCGTCTCCACGCACCACCGGCCGTCGGTGATGATAATGCCGTGCGAGAGGTCCTGGATGACCGCGTGAAATTTCTCACGCTCGGTCAGCATCGACCGGTAATACTTGATCTGGAGCAGGCTCTTGACGCGCGCGAGCAATTCGCCGCGGTCGAAGGGCTTGGACAGAAAATCGTCGGCCCCGGCCTCCAGGCCCTGGATGCGGTCCTCGGTCTCCCTCAGGGCCGTGACCATGATGATCGGGACGACGGCGGTGGCCTCGTCGGCCCGGATGCGGCGGCAGACCTCGAACCCGTCGAGTTTGGGCATCAGGATGTCGAGGAGGATGAGGTCCGGCTTCTCGGCGGCCACCTTCTCGAGCGCCTCTTCGCCGTCGTAGGCCGCCACGGTCTCATAGCCTTCAGCCTCGAGGTTGCGCCGGATCAGTTTCACGTTCGCCGGATAGTCATCGACAACGAGGATCTTCCCGCGGACGTCGTGGGTATTCCCGGTCATGCCTCACCCCAATCGGCACTCGCCGGCGCCGCTCCCGCGCCCGCCGGCTCAGGTCCTATTCGTCTTCCTCGGTAACCAGATCCCTGAGGAGCGTGATGGTGAAGGTGCTGCCCTTGCCCGGTTCACGGGACAGGCGGCCCGTCGGCCTCCGGGCGCGCCGCGAGATGGTCGCGAACGTACCGCTCAAACGTTGGCAGGCCTGCCTCGGTCCACCGCTTTTCGATGCGCGTCTTGACGTCGGCGTTCAGTTTCACGATCGCCTGCACGGCGTCGCGTTCGGCATCCTGCGCCACCGCCAGCAGCATGCCGTCGTGACCATCGACCACCAGGACCCAATCGTCGGTGCCGGGAACGCGGTCGAGGCCCAGTTTCATGTGCGGGTATCCACGGGTGCCCAGCCGCAGGCGAATGCGGGTGCACGTGGCGGGCGGCGCGTCGGCGGGGGTCCGTTCAAAGATGTCGGCGGCGGCGAGTTCGGCAAGCGTCGCCCCGTCGGGCAACGCGAGCCGCTTCTGAACGCTCTGCGTCGGCGACGCGTCGCCGTAGGCTTCCTTGAGGTAGAGGCGAATCGCCTCATCGAGCATCCGTCGGCTGAAACCTTCCAAGTCCACCGCCACCGCCGCCCTTCGCACATCCCCCGACCGCCCGCACCGTAGGGGCGACGCATGCGTCGCCCGCGCGTTCTCGGCGCCCGCGCCGCGATCGTCACACACGGGCGAGGCATGCCTCGCCCCTACGTCCATGCCGCCGGGGGGCGCACAGGCCAAGCCTCACCCCAACCTGTGCAGCACCGCCAACGTCCCCAGAAAGACGATCCAGACCGCGTAAGCCGCCGCCGCCAGGACCAGAACCCAGAGGGGCGGGCGGCTACGTTGCGGAGTCGGGCTGCTCATCCGCGAGTTCCTCCACCTTCGGCAGCACGAATTCCCTGGCGAGAATCTTCACCGTGGACGCCAGCGGCACGGCGGCAATCAGGCCGAACAGGCCCAACACCTGATACCCGACGAGCAGCGCCACCGTCAACGTCACGGGATGCAGCCCGACGGCCTTGCCCTGAATCAGCGGCGTCAGGACCCAGCCCTCGAGCGTCTGGACGATCACGAAGACGACGGTGACGCCGACGACGGCCCACCCGCTCCCCGCGTCGAACCACGCCACCAGCACCGCCGGGATCAGACCGACGAAGATCGGCATGAACGGCACCACGCCCGCCAACCCCGTCGCCACACCGATCAGGTACCAGTACGGCACGCCGACGATGGCCAGGCCGGCGGCCGTCAACACGCCGATGGCCGCGCAGATCAGGATGCGCCCGCGAAGGAAAGCGGCGATCGCCGCATCGATCTTGCGGACGACGCCCTCGGTCCGCTCCCGGTACTTGCCCGGCAGGCGCCGCCGGACCGCCCCGACCATCCGGTCGAAATTCATCAGGAAGAAGAACAGATAGAACGCCGTCAGCGCCGCGCCCACGAGGAATCCCTGGAGCCCTCGCAGGAAGTCCCAAAAGCCCTCGCCGGCGAGTTTGATCGCATCGAGCGCCGTTTTCGCCAGCCCTTCCTTGGCCCCGGCCGAGTCGCTGATGGCTTTCAGGATGCGGTCGTACCAACTGCCCTCGCCCGTCTGAAGGCGCGAGGACACCTCGCGGACCCACGTCAGAAGGGCCGGCACATGGCCTTTGTCCCACTCGCCGTTGGCGTTGAGGTCTTGGTAGCCCAGCGGATCGTCCGCGTCTGCCGGCTCGCCGACCATCGACACGCCGAAGTCGTAGAGTTGCGCCACGAGCGGCGGCACGGCAAACAGCACCACGGCCACGCATACACCCAACAGCAGCAGGAAGAGGCAGGTGGCCGCCAGGCCGCGCGGGACACGGTGCCGCTCGGCCCATCGCATGATCGGGTTCAGGATGTACGCGATGGCCAACGCCACGGCCAGGGGGGCGAGGATGTCGCTGAAGGCATACGACAGCAGCAGAACGACAAGAGCGCCGACGCCGATGAGGACGTCCGTCCGCCACCTGTCCCAGAGGCTCGTCTCAGGCCTCGGAGTCGTGCTCATCGGCGCCTCCCGCATTCAGGCGCAACTGGAACCCGCGGTCAAAGGCTTCGTCGAAATCGAGTGCCCCGGCAAAGTCCTCGCGGCTGTCCTCTTGGGTTTTCCGGAGCAGGCCGACCTCGACCATGTTGAAGACGATCTCGCCGATGTCCTCGGATGAGCGGATGCCCCAACTCTCCAGGACCGTTCGCGCCAGCCGGCCGAACTGGCGCAGGGCGAACTCGCTGAGACCCTCGCACAGTTCGCGGCCGCTCACGTGTCCCGACCGGGCCGTCCTCTGGACGGTGTAGCCCAGGGCTTCGGATACGAAGACGTACGCGTCGCGCGCGTAGCGCGGGTCGCCGGCCAGGATCGCATCGAGCATTTCGTCGGGCGATTTGCGTTCGTCCATCTCGGGTCAAGCCTTATCGGGGTGCGCGGCCTGTTCGGCCCGGGTCTCTTCGATCATCGCGTCCACCGCCGCCGGGTCCACGCGTTCGGCGATCCGCTCGTACTCGTTGACGGCCCGGTCCCCGAGGCGCTCGCCGAGGTTCGTGAAATCGGGCGTCGGACACCCCAGCAGCCGGCCGACCTTCCCGGCAAAGCGCGGCAGGACGGGGCCCAGGTACGCCGCCAGCAGACGGACACCGTTCAGGGCCACCGTCAGGGCGACGCGGGCCCGGTCGGGCTGTGTCTTGACGACCTCCCAGGGCCTTTCCCGCTCCATGTACCGGTTGAGGCAGTCGGCCTGTGCGGCGACGGCTCGCATGGCGTCGGCGTACTTGCAGGCCTCGTAGGCGGCACCGATCTCGCCGGCTGCCGCTTCCATGCCGGCCACAAGAGCCGCACCGTCGGAATCCATCGTGCCGAGGCGGTTCTCGAGCCTCCGGGCCAGAAGGCCCGCGCTTCGGCTGGGCAGGTTGGCGAAGTTTCCCACCAGGTCGGCGTTGACGCGAGCCACGAAGTCCCCCAGCGAGAGGTCCACGTCGTCGATGCCCGGACCCAGTTTGCACGCATAGTAGTACCGCAGGTACTGGGGGTCCAGGTGCTTCAGGTACGTGGCGGCATTGACGAAGGTACCGCGGCTCTTGCTCATCTTCTGCCCGTCCACGGTCAGGAAACCGTGGACGAAGACGCGCTGCGGCATGCGGAACCCCGCCCCGACGAGCATCGCCGGCCAGAAGAGCGTATGGAAGTAGAGGATGTCCTTGCCGATGAAGTGGTACAGTTCGGCATCCTCGTCGATCCAGTACGAGGCCAGGTCGCGGCCGTTCCTCCGGCACCACTGCTCGGTGCTGGCGATGTAGCCGATGGGCGCGTCCCACCAGACGTAGAAGTACTTCTCGGTCTCGCCGGGAATCGTGAAGCCGACGTACGGCGCGTCGCGCGAGATATCCCAGTCCTGCAGCCCCACGTCAAACCATTCCTGCAGTTTGGCCACGACGTGCGGGTGGAGGTGCTCCTCGCTCACCCACTTGCGCAGCATGTCGGTGTAGGCCGACAGCCGGAAGAAGTAGTGCTGTGAGGCCCGAAACGTGACGGGCGAGTCATCGATGGCGCAGCGCGGCTGCGTCATGTCGGCCGGGGAGTACACGGCGCCGCAGACCTCACAACTGTCGCCGTACTGGTCCTCGGCCCCGCACCGCGGGCACGTGCCGCGGACGTACCGGTCGGGCAGGAACATGCCCTGCGCGTCGCTGTAGGCCTGGCGGATCTCGCGTTTCTCGATGTCGCCGCGCGCCCGCGTCCGCTCGAAGAACTGCCCCGCCAGGGCGCGGTTCTCGGCCGAATCGGTCGTGTAGTAGTTGTCGAACCCCACGTCGAAGCCGGCGAAGTCGCGCTGGTGCTCCGCATGGTACCGCTCGGCCATGGCTTGCGGCTCGACGCCCTCGGCCTGGGCCCGCAGCATGATCGGCGTGCCGTGGGCGTCGTCGGCACACATGTACAGGCAGTCGTGCCCGCAGGACTTCTGGTACCGGGCCCAGATATCGGCCTGGAGGTACTCGACCAGGTGCCCGATGTGGATCGGGCCGTTCGCGTACGGCAACGCCGCCGTGATAAGAATGCGCCTGCTCATCTACGTCCCCTGGCTGTCACGCGGCTTGGCGCCTTGGTGGGGCGTTGCATGCGGCTTCTCCCCGGCGGCGTTGGGTGTGCGTCCCGCCGCATCCGACGTTTTGCGGCCACCCCCGCGCGTGCGGCCGCCGCGCTTCGACCGGCGTCGCCGGCTCCCCCGCCTCTTGCGTTCGGGTCCGTTGCCGGCGGTGTTCGGCTTTTCGGCGGGCGTCGCTTCTTCGGTCTCCGGCTTCGCCTCGGCGGTGGTCTCGGCAACGGCCTCGACCCGGGGCGGGGCTTCGGTCTGTGGCACCGTTTCGGGCCGCTGCGCGGCGCGCCCGGGCGCCGGCGCCTCCTCGGGCGGGATCAGGCTCTCGACGGGCACGTTGACGCGCGTGCCGGCCTCCAGCAGGACACCGACCATCTGCGTGACGACGTCCGAACTGACCACTTTGCCGCGCCCCTGGGCCGTGCCGACGATCGTGTTCTTGCGGGGCAGGTTCTTCGCAAGTTCATGATACGTGGCGTGCTCGTACCGCAGGCAACACATGAGCCGGCCGCACCGGCCCGAGATCTTCGTCGGGTCGAGCGTGGCCTTCTGGACCTTGGCCATCTTCATCGAGACGGGTTCAAGGTCCTTGATCCACGCGCGGCAGCAAAGCGGCCGCCCGCATCGCTCGTAATCGCCGAGCAGGCGGGCCTCGTCGCGGACACCGATCTGGCGCATCTCGATCCGCGTCTGGAACTCGCGGGCCAGGTCGCGCACCAGGGCCCGGAAATCGACCCTCGATTCCGACAGGAAATAGAAGACGATCCGGTCACCGCCGAACAGGTGCTCGGCCTCGACCAGTTTCATGGGCAGTTTGCGTTCGGCGACGCGTTTCCTGCAGAATTCGAGTTCGCGTTGGGCACCCTCGGCCAGGTGCCGTTCCTCGATCTCGTCCACGTGCGTGGCGAGGCGAAGCGCCTCGCCCCTGAGTTTGGGCCCGCCGTCGTCGGAGTCGCTCCCGCGGCAGACGATGGTGCCGATTTCCATGCCTCGGTCCGACTTGATGACGACCCGCTGGCCACGGCGCCACCGCTCGAGGGAATAGATGAACCGGCCGATGAGACCCATAGCGCCATACCGCACGATAAGGGTAGGCCGCTTCGGCTTCTCGCGTTCCTTTTCGACCTCCTCGGACGGCGTGTGGGCCTGCGTCTCGTCGCCGGCGGGGGCCGACGGCTCGGCGTCCTCCGCGTGGGGCTTCTCCGCGTCGTCGGGGACCTCGGCATCCGCGGCGTCGGCCGGCGCGGTCTCGTCTTCCTGGGCGGCCGGCTCGGCGGCCTGAGCCGAAGTCGGTTCGGCGGCATCCGGTGAAGGCCGACCTTCCGCCGCGTCCGGCGCAACGTCGGCTTCGGCTGCTTCCGACGAAGGCTGCGCCGCCACCTCGGCCGGTCCGGCATCGGGTGATGCGCGGTCGGCATCGGGGACCGGCGCACCGGCACCGGAAGGCTCCTGCCGGTGAGACCCTTCGGGCGAAGCCGCAGCAGCCTCGGGTTGCCCTTCATTCGTCAAGACGCACTCCCTGTGCCCGGTCTGGACGGCTGAGAGGCCGCGCCGGGATGGCCTTTCCCGCGCGGCGGCCTTCCCAGGCCGCCGCGAAACCTGTGACAACGCTCGGCGTGGTGGCCTGGGAAGTCCACCACGCGGAGGTTTCGCAGCGGTGTCCGCCCCTGCGTACGAACGCGGGAATTGTATCGACTCGCGGTGAAACCTTCAATCGGTTTTGCCCGCAGCACGAGAAAGGCCGGGAGCCCGCTGTCCGGCAGGACCCCCGGCCCGACCCGAACCGCACGTCTGTTTATGTCGCGTCATCCGCCCTCGATGGCCGCGAGGATCGCCTTCTCGGGACCCGGTTTGGCGTCGCGAGCCCGAGCGGCCTTCTCGAGGTGCAGCCGTGCTTTTCGCTTCTCATCCGCACTGTAGTACACGTACCCGATGAGGAGGTTGTGCCCCACATCATTCGGCTTGGTTTCCAGTTCGCGCTGCAGTTCCTCAAGGATTCGGTCGTACACGTCCGTCTTGGCGTAGACACCCTTGAGGCTGGGCACCACGTTGACCCACTGCGGATGCTGCGCCAGTTCGCGCTCCATCACGACGATGGCCTGAAGGTACAGGCGCCGGCCGAGCAGGGCGTGGATGCGTCCGAAGAAGGCAGCCGGACGGTCCGGCTCCAGCGCCACGCCCGCCGCATACAGGGCCTCGGCCTTGCCGTAGTCCCCTTCCTTCATGGCGGCGTGGCCGCGCATGACATAGACGGCGTACGTGGAGACCGGCATCGAGGGCGGAAGTACGGGGGTCACGATGGGTTCCGTCTCGTCCTCGCCGGTCTCCTCCGGCCAGGCGGCTTCGGCACCGGGCGAGTCCTGTACCGCGTTCCAGGGGGTCACAATCCCCTCTGCCCCCGGCTGAGGCGCCCACACGTCCTGTTCGCCGGCCGTCTCGCGATCCAGCCAGAAGATGGATGAGAGATCGTCCGGCATCGTCATGTCGCCGGCGTGTTCACCGGCGTCGTCCGGAATGAAGATGTTCGCGGGCTCGGACTCGAACTTGTGGCCGAACCTCTCGTAGGGCGACTTGACGAGGTCTTCGACCTCACTCGGCGCGAAGGGCGCGGTCACGTCCTCCGGCATGGGCGAGATGCGGCCGTCGAGCAAAGCCGCCGCGTGCGTCAGGACACTGGGCGGAATCGCCAGGCCGCCGGCGGTCATGGGCTCCTCGATCGTCGGGGTGATGCTGCCCATGCCGTAGCCCGACGTAAAGGCCTGACTATGTGCCGACCACTGCGGCAGGACCGGCACGTTCACGTTGCGCGGGACGTACGGCGCGCGTGCTCCCGGCGTCGGCACGGCAAAACGCATCCCCGCGGTGTAAGGCGTCGTAACGCTCGCCGACCCGGGGTAGAAGGCCCCCAGTTGCCCGTACTCCAGGCCGGTGCCGACGTCTTCGATGCCGATGGTGTCGCGCCGGAAGTCGCTCAGGCGCGTCGAAGGCAGGTCCATCGACAGTTGGCTCCCCGTCGAGCGGTACGGCGACGTGCCCTGGAACGATTTGCCCAGCCGCAGGTTGCCCGTGATCGACAGGTTGCCCGGGTTGTAGTTCCCGAACCGGTACGGGTCGTATCGGGCGGGCGGGCCGAACCGCATGGTGCCGCTGGGAATGTACGTGGGGCTCGTGTGCCGCAGGTCGTATCGCAGCGGTGTGTAGTACTGGCCGAAGGCGTCCGCACCAACGAGGCTGAGGGCGGCGCAAGCCGCCAGCGTGATGACGATGTCGAGCCGTTTCATGATCCCCCTCCTCCGGTATCAAGACCGGGTCGGGACTCGTGCTGCCCCCCTTTGTATCGGCATCCTCTGCCTGCTTCCCTAATTATACCCTACAACCGGGCCGTTTGAAAGCGCCGGGGCAGATCACCTGCCCCCAACCGCAGGGCGGCCAAGCAAACGGCCCGCGGCATACCGGTGCGCCGCGGGCCGATGGATTGCCTCGGACTGGCGGGGTCACGTCCCGTTGTGGACCTCGACCGGCTTGGCGGCGCTCGACTTGGACGCCTCGAAGTACAGGTGCTCGTCCTTGACGCTGATGGTAATCAGGTCCTTGCCCTTGTAGGCGCCGCGGAGGAGTTCTTCGGAGATGTGGTCCTCGATGTAGTGCTCGATGGCTCGCCTCAGCGGCCGCGCGCCGAAATCGGGGTCGTGACCCTGGTTGATCATGTACTCCTTGGCCTCGTCGGTGAGGGTGAGTCCGAGGTTCTGGACCGTCAGTCGCTGGCGGAGTTTCGCGAGTTCGATATCCACGATCTTCTTCAGGTCGTCGCGCGTCAACTGGCGGAACATGATGGTGTCGTCCACGCGGTTGAGGAACTCGGGCCGGAAGTGCCGATCGACCTCCTTCATCAGGGCCTCTTTGGTCTGCTCGTAGGTGGCCTCGGCCGTCTTCCTGCGGAACCCCAGGCCGGCCTGGTTCTTGATGATGTCGGACCCGATGTTCGAGGTCATGATGAGGATGGTGTTGCGGAAATCGATGCGGCGGCCGAACGAATCGGTCAGGTTGCCCTCCTCCATGATCTGCAGGAGCATGTTGTAGACGTCGCTATGGGCCTTCTCGATCTCATCCAAGAGCACCACGCTGTACGGCCGGCGGCGGATGCGTTCGGTCAACTGCCCGCCCTCTTCGTAGCCGACGTAGCCGGGCGGGGCACCCACCAGGCGCGACACGTTGTGCTTCTCCATGTACTCCGACATATCGATCTGGATGAGGGCGTCCTCGTCGCCGAACATGAACTCCGCCAGGGCCTTGGCGAGCAGCGTCTTGCCGACGCCCGTCGGACCGATGAAGATGAACGAGCCCATCGGCCGCCGCGGGTCCTTCAGGCCGCTGCGGCTGCGGCGAAGCGAACGCGAGATCGCCGTAATCGCCTCGTGCTGGCTGACGACGCGTTTGTGCAGTTCGTCCTCCATCCGAAGCAGCCGCTCCATCTCCTCGCTCTCAAGGCGCTGGAGCGGCACGCCGGTCATGCGGCTGACGACCTCGGCCACCACTTCCTCGTCCACGACGCCTTCGGTCTCGTGGCCCTGTTCGCGCCACTCGCCGAGGAGTTTCTCCTTCTTCTGACGGAGACCCTCGACCTTGTTTCTGAGTTCGGCGGCCTGCTCGTAGGCTGAGGCGGCCACGGCCTCTTCCTTCTCCTGATTCAGCCGCTCCACCTCCTGCTCGAGTTGGGTGACGTCGGGCGGGCGGGTCATCGCCCGCAGACGCACCCGGGCCCCCGACTCGTCGATCACGTCGATGGCCTTGTCCGGCATGTACCGGCCGGAGATGTACCGCTCCGCCAGGTCCACGGCCATCTGGATCGCCCCGTCGGTGATCTCCACGCGGTGGTGGGCCTCGTAGCGGTCGCGCAGGCCTCTGAGGATCTCGACCGTCTCCACCGGCGACGGCGGCTCGACGATAATCGTCTGGAACCGGCGCTCCAGGGCACCGTCCTTTTCGACGTACTTGCGGTACTCATCGAGGGTCGTCGCGCCGATGCACTGGATCTCGCCGCGCGACAGCGCAGGCTTCAGGACGTTCGAGGCGTCGATGGCGCCCTCGGCTCCGCCCGCACCGACGAGCGTATGGAGTTCGTCGATGAACAGAATGATGTTGCCGGCGCGGCGGACCTCGTTCATGACGGCCTTGATCCGCTCCTCGAACTGGCCGCGGTATTTCGTTCCCGCGACCATCATCGCCAGGTCCATGACGACGATGCGGCGGTTCAGGAGCAGTTCCGGCACCTCGGCGCCCACGATCTGCTGCGCCAGGCCCTCGACGATGGCGGTCTTGCCGACGCCGGCTTCGCCGAGCAGCACCGGGTTGTTCTTCGTCCGGCGGCACAGGACCTGGACGACGCGTTCGATCTCGGCGTGGCGTCCGATGACGGGATCGAGTTTGCCTTCGGTGGCCAGCGCCGTCAGGTCCCGACCGAACGAATCGAGGGCGGGGGTCTTCGACTTGCCGCGCCGCTCCTCGCCCTCCGCCAGGCCGCCTTCCGCTTCCATCGAGGCGCCGAGGATATTAAGGACCTCGGCGCGGACCTCGTCGAGTTTGAGGCCGAGGTTCATCAGGACCTGGGCGGCCACGCCGTCGTGTTCGCGCAGCAGGCCCAGCAGCAGGTGCTCGGTGCCGACGTAGTTGTGCCCAAGGTTGCGGGCCTCTTCGATGGCAAACTCAATGACCTTTTTGGCGCGCGGCGTCTGAGGCAGTTTGCCCATCGTGACCATGGCCGGGCCGCTCTTGACGATCTTCTCGACCTCGAGGCGGATCTTCTTCAGATCGACGCTCAGGTTGTGCAGCACGTTGGCCGCCACGCCCTGCCCTTCCTTCACCAGGCCAAGCAGGACGTGCTCCGTGCCAACGTATTCATGGTTGAAGCGCTGGGCTTCCTGGTTGGCCAGGGCCATGACCTTGCGGGCTCGGTCGGTAAATCTTTCGAACATGCTCAGACCTCGCAGATGAACGGCGCACAGACCGCCGCATTCGGCTCCGCGGCCCGCGCGCTTGGGCCCCTCGTCCACACCTTATTGTAGCCACCCACGCACGACAGTTCAACCCCGACAAAGGGGCCGCCCGTTTAGACGCACGGCCCCCGCCGATGTTCTATCGTCAGAATCGCACCGCCATCGCAGACAAAACCCGGATAGCAGGGCCGTGAGCGGGTTTTTGGGGGATATCCCACGTGCCCGAGCCCGCGGGACCTCACGCGCACCGCGTCACTTTCGTGCTTGCCTTCTAGGACAGGTGGCGTAGCCTATCGGCGTAGCAGCCACCGAACGCCCTGCGGACGGCGGGGAGAGGACGGATGACGCGGGACTGGAAAGACCTGGCGCCGCCGATGGTCATCCTGGCCGGCGCCGCCGTCGGCGTGCTGGCCGCCGTCCTCGTCGAAGCAGGCAGTCCGCCGAACATGGGCCTTTGCATCGCCTGCTTCGAGCGCGACATCGCCGGGGCGCTGGGCATGCATCAGGCGGCCGCGGTCCAGCGGCTTCGGCCCGAGATACCCGCCATCGTGCTGGGCGCCCTGCTGGCGGCGGCGCTCGGGAAGGAACTAAAAGGACGCAGCGCAGCAGCGCCCGCGGTCTCGTTCGTCCTCGGCGCGCTCGTGATGGCCGGGGCGCTCGTCTTTCTCGGCTGTCCGACGCGGATGACCCTTCGGCTGGCGGGCGGCGACCTCAATGCGCTGGTCGGTCTGGCGGGGTTTGCCGCCGGCATCTGGGCGGGGACTGAACTGCTGAAGCGGGGCTACTCGAGCGGCCGGCCTGCGTCCGGCCGCCTCGTGCCGACCCTCGTTCTGCCCATCCTCGCCGTCGGGCTGCTGGTCCTGGTGTTTCTCAAGCCCTCGTTCATCAGCACCAGCGCGAAAGGGCCCGGCAGCATGGCCCCGCACGTGTTGGTCTCGCTGGGCGCCGGCCTTCTGATCGGCGTCCTGGCCCAGCGGTCGCGGTTGTGCTTCGTGGGGGGCATCCGCGACATGATTCTCATGCGCAATCCCCATCTGCTGGTGGGCCTTGCGGCCATCATCGTGGCGGGCGCGGCAACGAAGATGGCGCTCGGCCAGTTCCGACTCGGCCTGGCCGACCAGCCCATCGCCCACACGGACCACCTGTGGAACCTGCTCGCCATGGCCCTTGTGGGTCTCGGGTCGGTTCTGTTGGGCGGGTGCCCGTTCCGCCAGTTAATCCTGGCAGGTCAAGGGAACGGCGGCGCCTTCGCAGCGATCTGCGGCATGTTCGCGGGAGCCGCGATTGCCCACAACGCCGGGCTGGCTGCATCCCCCGCGGGGGTACCGGTCGCAGGGAAGATCATCGTGGCGGCCGGCATCATGGTCTGCCTGGTCCTGGGGTGGAGCCTGCGGGAACGTCAGAGCAAACGGGCGGCACGCGATGGCTGACCGGGAGCGTATCGCGACGTTCCACACGACGCAGGAGGGCATGCGCGCCGCCAGGATGCTTCAGAAACAGAAAATCGCCGCCAGGCTTGTTCCGGTTCCCCGGTGGTTGAGCGCCGACTGCGGCATCGCCCTGACCTTC
>Ga0307379_10008784_pt1 | contig 13574 bp, 17 predicted proteins | sample UN2MG_FD_202237 | JGI IMG/M metagenome (GOLD analysis project Ga0307379, IMG submission 202237) | Soil microbial communities from Risofladan, Vaasa, Finland - UN-2 | ecosystem: Environmental > Terrestrial > Soil > Coastal area > Acid sulfate soil | place: Finland: Risofladan, Vaasa | collected...
CGGTACGGCCAATGGTGGCATCGGGTGCTATGGACCCCATCACAGGGGCAGTAAGCTACGTACTTTGCACTGCCCCCCGAACATTCCAGGCAGTTCTTTCGAGCGGCCTTTAAGGGTGTCAAGACTTTCATGGGTCATCCTCCAAACATCGCTTCTAAGGGAACCGTTACGTGTCTAGGAACGTGACGAATCTCGCGGAGCCGGAAAAGGGCTCCAGATACCTCCCGGGCCTTCCCGGACGAAAAACGCATGCGGCGGTGAGTTGCGGCAAGTCGCGGCAACTCGCGGTGTTCGGCGATCGACGCCTCCGGCCGCGGCGGCTACGGCGGTGGTGCGGGCCGATTCGTCTTGGGCAACGCTAGGGGAAGTTCCCCTAGCGTTGCGTCTCTTCTCAGCGCTGGCCTTTCCGGCCTTTGAAGTGCTAGCTTTCTGCTTTTCCTCCGCCACGGGCCGATACGCCTTCTCGATAGCCTCGCCCACGGCCACGGCCTCCACTGGCCTCCTGTGGCCCGTTCGTGCGTTCCGATGGCCTGGATGGTGTCTGGAGCCCTATTTGCCATCCGGACGCATCCTGGAGCGGCGGGGGCGGTCTGAGTGATGGCAGGGCAGGTGTCTTCGGTGGTCATGGCTGAAACATCGCTTCTAAGGGAACCGTTACGTCTCTACGTGTGCGACGGATCTCGCGGAGCTGGAAAAGGCATATCCACCCGTCCCGGCCACCGGAACGCAACGGCGCTTGTTTTCCGGCGCGCGAGGGCCGTGCCCAAAACGTGTCTTCGTCCCGGCTTCGGCCAATCGCCGCCGGTCTTCCGGCAACAACCGCTTCACGTGGAAAACCACGCCCGGTCGCCCCCGTCCTGTGCCCGCTTTCATCCATGCCGGGTTCCTCGCTTCATCCTTCTTGCCGATTGCCGCTCGCTCGGTCTGGTCTGCTGGGTGTACGCCTGGCGGAAAAGATCTCGCAGCATCCGGTCGCGGTCCTGTTCGAGCCACTGGATCGCCGCCCGGAGTTCCTGGGCGGCTTCGGGTTCGACCTGGCCGGCGACCTTCGCGATCACGCCGGCGATCACCTGGTCATGCAACACAAGCCGCGATTCGAGTTCTTCGCGCGGGACCGTCGAACGAGTGGACGCTCGCCGTGCCGGGGAGTCCGGCCGCAACGTCCGGTCGATTTCCGCCTCCCGCTGCTGGAGTTCACTTGTGAGTTGAATACCGTGCTCGTCGCTGTTGGTGCGATCGTCGCGAAAGTATCGGCGTCCGTCTCCTCGCCTCGCGGCGCACACAACGCACGGCCGGAACGTGACGCGCAGGCCGCAGCGTTCGCACGTATACGCTGGAACCTTTTGTGGTTCCGATTCCGGGTCGATCTTGCGCTTCTTGCGTCCCATGTCTTCCGCTCACTGCTTGGAAGTGCCTGTTGGTTCGTCGCCTTCTCCGTCGCCTTCTCCGTCGCCCCTTGCCTGGGACGCGCCTTCGAGCCCTTCTTCCCGTTGAATCCGCCGCCAGGACAAGTAGGCGCGCTGCACTTTGCCGACGCCCCACTCGCGCCTCGTGAAGGCCGATCGCTTGTACGGCCTACGCTCGTGCAAGCACAACTCCGATTCGAACAAGTCGCTGATCTTCTGGAAAGACAACCCTTCCTCTTCGTGCAGCTTTTCAATCCGCCGAAGCACCTTGCGGCTTTCCTCGTCGACGAGTTTGTGTAATTGCCTTGGCGGTCCGCTGACTACGTAGCCATGGTGCTTTCGGAATCGGGTCGGCGCGCCGTACCTGCGCGAGACGACTCCTCGCATTTGCTCTGCTCGCGCCTGCCGGTTTTGTTCGACAACGAAGTGCAGCGGCGGGAGGATCGTGCGGCCGATTCCGGTGGAAAAACAAATTTGCAGGTCTGCAAGATGGGTATGCACGCCGCGCGTCGCCAGCGCGTCGATAATTTGAATAAGACGATTCACGTCGCGACAAACCCGGGCCGCTGTTGCGAAGATCACGTGGTCGCCTGGACGGAGCGCCTGGATGACTCGCCAGCCGCCCGGCCGCTCCACGAATTGGTGGTGATACTCTTGTTCATCTGCGATAAATCCACCCCACGCGAGGCCGGGATGTACAGAGGTCAACCGCGCGAAGTAGGTATCAACGACTTGGCGTAAATCGGCCGGGTCGTCGTGCTTGAGAAGGATGCTGTAGCCGATCGCTCGCGGCTGGTGAGTTCGTTGGCGGTGGCTCGCGGTTTGGTTCATTAGAATTCGAGATTGGCTTGCCGTTGCCCTGCTTCGATCGCTTCACCGTAGTCCTGACCTGGTTCCCATTCCGTGACGACCGGACCGTCCGAAAACGTCGTGGTTGCCGCGTCCCAATGCAGCTTGATTTCGCCGGTCGGGCCGTTTCTGTTTTTCAAGATCAGGAGTTCGGCCTGCCCGCGCAGCTCCTCATCGCGCGGCCGGTAGACTTCCTCCCGATGCAGGCCGAGAACCACATCGCTGTCTTGCTCGATGGCGCCCGACTCGCGAAGATGGCTCAGTCGCGGTCGATGATCGCCCTTCCCGGCCTCGACCTGCCGATTGAACTGGGCCAGACACAGGACCGGCACTTGGAGTTCCCGACTCAGTTCCTTCAGCCGACGGGCCATCTTGGCGACCTGTTCTTGCCGTGGATCTTTGGAGTTGTCGGGCTGGATCAGTTGCAGATAGTCGATTACCAACAATCCCAGCCCGCCCTTGTGCTTCACCCGGCGGGCGACCGCTGCAACGTCCGAGATACTTCGGCTCGGTGTGTCGTCGAAAGTGAGCGTGTCGGTGGCGAGTTCCCCGCTGCCTTGGACAACGGCCTTGCGGTCATCGGGCGATAGATCGCCGTTGCGAAACCTGTTGCCGTCGATTCCGCATCGACCGGCCAGCATCCGCTGGGCGAGTTCCCGTCGAGACATTTCCAGACTGACGAATAGTGTGGGGATTTTCGACTCGATCGCGACGTACGCGACGATGTTCGTTGCGAGCGCGGTCTTACCGATGCTCGGTCTCGCGGCCAGAATCGTGAGTTCGCCGGGGTACAGCCCACCGATCAGGTCGTCAAGTTTCCAGAAGCCCGTGGGAACCCCGATGTGCCCCTTGCGTTCGGCCAGTTCGTCGAGGTGGTCGAGCACCTCGACCAGCGCGCTCTGCATCGTGGTGAGGCTGTCCGCAGCCTGCGCTTCCCTGACGGCGAAGATTCTTCGCTCGGCCTCGGCGACAACCTCGTCGGCGTCCGCGGTAGTGTTGTACGCTTCCTGTACCGTGTCGAGACCGGCCTGAATAAGTTTGCGCAAGATGGCCTTTTGTCGGACGATCCGGCTGTAGAAAGTGGCGTTTCTCGCATAGGGGACCGATTGGACAACCTCGGCCAAGTAAGCGGTACCACCGACCGCCTCCAAGTCGCCCGCTTGTACCAGACGGTTACTCAATATCACGGGATCGAGCGGCTGGCTCTCCGCTCGCATCTTCAACAGGTGATCGAAGAGCATCCTGTTGCGGGCGTCGTAGAAATCCTCCGCCTGGACGATGGAGCGGACTTCGTCGCATCGCTCCGCGTCCAAGAGACAACTCCCGAGAACCCCTTTTTCCGCGCCCAAGTCTTGCGGGGGTAGTCGGTCAAGTAGTTCGAGGTTGCACACCTGTCTGGTCACGTCGATACCCTCCGGTCTTTGCCCTTCAGTTCATACCACGTCCCACAGAGAAGGCGCGAAGCCAAGCGACCGTCATACAGTGCGGGAACGTCATTCGGCCCGATGTTCGAGACATAGACCGCAATCCGGCCGGCATGTAGTTCGCGCAGGTCCGCAAAGCGTTTGACGATCGCGTAGTGAAGATCCCCTACCTGTTGCCGGCAGCCGATCTCGTCCAATATTGCGAGTTCGCGCGCCTGGATTGCCTCCCATCGACCGTACAGTTCCTCGTCGTGGTTCATGGTTGCATCGCAGAGGCCCTCGATCGTCTCATAGCACGCCGTCTTCGCCCGGTCGCAGAGGGACAAGCTGGCGAACGTCTTTCCTCGACCTGGAGCGCCGTGCAGGTACAAAGGCCACGGGGCCTTGCCGAGAACCAGCGCCCGGAACACCTCGACCAGTTCCGGCTCTACCGCGTCCATCCACCTATTGACCGACTGGAGGATTCGCCGCTTGGGCGCCTGCATCGCCATTGGCTTGTGGCCTCCAAGAACGGTCGGCAAGGGGTTCGCCCGGGACTCGAGCTGGAGACCGAGTTGCCACTGTGCCTCCAGGTCGCCGGCCTTGGCCCGTTCCGTGAGGTCGTCCCGTGAGGTCGTCATATTTGCCCTCCATCAACTTCGTGATTGTGTCTGGCCGCAAGAGCCAGTCGACATCCGCCCGCCAGCCCCGATCGCCCTGCCCGGTGCAGAACTGACTCTTCGCCACGCGATCGAGGGCCTCGGGTAAGTCATCCAGCCAACCGGCGTCGCCGGCCCGGGCCTTGAACGCCTTGCGGCGTGCCTCGGTGACTTTCTTACAGGGTCTGACCCTGGGGATCTTGTTCCACCTCTCGACCAGCTCCTCGACAGCCAGGCCGGGCGCGTTGCCGTCAGGCGACGAAGGCGAAGCCTTGGGTTGGGTTGGGTTGGGTTGGGTTGGGTTGGGTAAGAGGGGATTATTACGGACTGCTGGGGACAATTCGGGACAGTTTGGGACAGTTGCGGACAAAGTGGGACAGTTTGGGACAGTTGCGGACATTCGAGGATATTTCCGCGTTGTTCCCAAACGTTCCTTTCGCTTCCTGAGGCGATCGAATATGTACTTTGGCGCATGGTCTGCCCAGTCGTGGACGGCAAGCCGGCCCTCTTCGGCCTCGTCGAGGAACCCGGCTGCAACCAGTGCGGCAATCATCGCGTCCGCATCGCCGTCCCATTCCAGGAAGTCGGCAATCTCCTCGTTGGAAAAACGGCCGATAATGCCATCGTCCGCATACTCGGCCGTGAGGTGCCAGAGCGTTTCTAGCACGCCGGCCGCCTGGTAGAGCGGTATCTGTAGTTGGCGTTTCAATCGCCTCACTTTCGGGTGGTGCAAGCAACCTGTTTTCATTGGATGATCCCATGTAGAGTGCGTTCAACGGAAATAAGTGCTTCGAGCGTGGCAAGCTCCAGGCGATCGAGGGCCTCTGCCAGCTCGACCGGCATGTGCCCGACGACCTGCCGGGTCTCGGCCTGCCGGGGCAATTCACCCGCAAGCCGACCAGACAAGTCGCGAAGTTCGCGGTCGCGTGCGGATGGAACGGCGTCCCGGCCAACAGGTTGGCTGGCGGGTGGGGCGATGGGGGCGAGTGTCTTACAGGAGATCATGACTTGCACTCCGATTTAGAAGAACTCGATAATGCTCGGGTCTTGCCGTCGCCGCCCGGTCGGCTTCACGATGGGCACGACGGCCCGCCGCGCGTCGAACGCGACCAGGTCGGTCTGGTCGACTCGGAACCTCGGCCGACGCGAACCTGGTCGGGCGACGTTGATCGCGGCCAGTTGGCCGCTCTTGACCCAGGCAAGGACGGTCTCAGGGGCGACGCGGTAGCGCCGGGCGACTTCGGGCACGGTCAACTTGCGGGAGGCGTCGGGGGTCATCGAACAATCACCTCTGTGGATTCGCCCGCCGGAAGCCAGCCGCGCACTCGGAGCGCGTCGAGGATGGCCGGTAATAGAGTGCGGGGAATCGCCCTCGCACCGCCGAAACGGGGAGGTTCGGCGAGTGTGCCATCCTCAAAAAGACGACGCACTCGCCAAGTTACGGTTCCAAGCAAATCCGCAACTTCGCGTGTGGTGAAGCGATCTGGCACAACAGGATCTCCAGTTACGTGGTTTACGTACCTGAATTATCCACGTCGGACCGGACCGTCCTACGTCAAGAAGGGGTTTTACAGCCAGTTTTACAGCCACCGACGTGGTATACAGACGGAAAAATACCGAAGAAAAAAACCTTTGGAATTCCGAACGAAGAGCCAAAATAGGCGGGGTTTTACAGCCAGTTTTACAGCCGACTATTCGTGATTCTTCTCACGCCTTCGGTAATTGTCGGTGATCTCTTTGATTTTGGCCGGGGTGATGTTCTTAATTGCCGGGTCTCTGGAAAAGCGGTGGCGGCATATAGCAGCGATTTCCTCGTTGGATGCATCGGGCATTTTGCAGATTACCCGCCAGACCTTCTCGTAGCCTCGGGGCCGACCACCTTTCCTCTCCGCGTTTTCGACTTCCTTGCGAACGGTAGAAGCAAGAGACTCGCCGATATACTGGTCAAACTCCTTGGGACCCATGGTGTTGACGAACTGGAGTACATCGAGCGGATTCAGGCCGTCGTCCGCGCCGCCCTCTTCTTCCTTGTGAAAGCCTTTGGATAGTCTTCGGTTTTCAGCGTACCGGCCCGCAAACTCCTGGGATTCGAGATACTTCAGGAACCGGGTGCGTGCCTCGGTCAGTTCTCGTATCTTGCGATCCCAAGCCTCCGCGATCTTACTGTCCCCATTCTCGCGAGCCTTGAATTTGCGGTCAGTGAAGGCAACTATGAAACGATCCTGGTTCTTGCAGACCATGTCGGCCAATTCCGCACGAAACTCCTGAAACTGCTTTGCGTCAACGGGAGGCGGTGACTTCGCCAAGTCAGCCAAGACTTCTTGCTCGCTAAGACCGCTTCTGACCAAGTCTGCGATTCGGGCCTCGATCGAACCTGGGGGTCGTGGAGGCGCGGGCGCCCCCAGCATATCGGCCAACCGGCAGCTTGAGGTTTGGAGTGGAGGTAATTGCTGTTTGCCGGATTCGGCGGGGTGTTCTTGGGACATGATTCGTCCTTTCTCAAGCGCCGGACCGAACCGGGGCCGCGCGGAAAAGGACGATAAACCACACAGTCCCCGGTTCGCGTTGGGCCGCCGCGCTGCAGACGCGGACGACCACCCGGCAGATTCCTTCATTCTATCGCCGGCGAGAGAACGACGAAAGAGGGGGGCAGCGAAGTCGAAGGCCGCGTTTTCGTGCGGACCGACGGCTGGGCCTTCACAAGGGCTCGGCCGACGTCACCCGCTCCATCCGCGGCGTGCCGTGGGCTGGGTTGTGCTCGATCCTGGAGAACAAGTCCCGCATGACGGCCTCCTGGTCCTCGACCAACCACTCCAGGGCCTTCGCCAAGTCCTCGGCCATTGGCGGATCCGCGCGGCTGGCGATCGAGGAGAGGATGCTGCGAAGCGTCTTGTAGTGCAGCTCGAGCCTGCCTTCGACGGCTTCACGATAAACGCCTATTCGGCTGCCGTGCCGGTGGGTCGGTGACGACGATGAGCGACCGGTCCGCAACGCCGCCGCTTGCTCCAGAATCTGCGCGGGTGCAGGATCACCCGGCGGCTGCCTCATTGAAGCGTCGCGCTCGGCCTCGGTCAGCCGGTTCCGGGTCTCGCGTGCGCAGATCATCCGCCCACCTCGATGCGGCGGCCGTCCTGAAAGACTGCGGGGCGCGAGCCTGCAACGACCGCCTCGACGCGGTTGCCAAGGCGATGGTGCGCCCGTCGCTTGTGCCACAATCGCCACTTGCGCAGGGCCTCGTCGGCACTGCCAGCATGCACCGTAGCGATCACGTCCGCCGAGGTGATCAGAACGTACTCCGGCATGATGGTCTGCTCCCTTGAACGTCCAGGATGTACACGGCCGATGCGATCGACCCCGGCCAGACGACGCGTCGAACCGCCCTGCGCGCATTCTACCGACAGCACCGTAGGTGTAAAGGCACTATGATGTATCTTATCCATTTTAACAGGGTGTTTTCGTGAAAAACTTTTACCTGGGGAGGTCATCTAAGTGGCGGGGTCGCGTGGGGGCGCCACCCCCCTTCGCCCTTTGCCCCATGGTAGTGTGTTTACACCCATGGAACACCGCCTTGTTTCTGCCTTGTTTCCACGCTGTTTCCGGCCTGTTTCACGCCTGTTTCTTCCAGCCGAGTTTCGGCCGATCCGACTTCTATTCGCGTGCGTGCGTGCGTGGGGGTGCTTACACCGATAGGGTATTTGCACTATCGGGAATTATTCTTGGAATTATTTTCCCAAGTCTCTTGACAGATTCGACGAACACTGTAGAATAGCAGCATCGACGCGAGTTTACCCCAACTCGCAACTACCCCACTCTTTATTAAGGATACTGAATCATGCAGCTACACGAAGAGTATCGTCCCTCTTGCTGGTCCGAAGTCGTCGCACAAAGCAGGACCATCCAGCGTATCGACGCGTTGCGCAAGCGCGGTCTTGCCGGCCGGGCATATTGGTTGTCCGGGCAAAGTGGAACGGGCAAGACGACCATCGCCCGACTACTCGCACAAGAAGTCGCTTCCGAGTGGTGCATCGAAGAGGTCGACGCCACCGATCTATCGGCGGCGCGTGTACGCGAGATCGAAAGACAATCGGCAACGTACGGAATGGGCGCGAAGATCGGTCGGGCGTACGTTGTCAACGAAGCGCACGGGTTGAACCGGGCGACCGTCCGGCAACTACTTACCACGCTGGAAGGCGATCGTATTCCGGCGCATGTCGTTTGGATTTTCACAACAACCGTCGAAGGTCAAGAGACCTTGTTCGAGGGTTGCGATGATTCGCACCCGCTCTTGTCGCGCTGCCAAGAGCTACCTCTGTCCCGTCGCGGACTTGCGGAACCGTTTGCCGCAAGAGCCCGGGAAATAGCGGAGAAAGAAGGGTTGAACGGCAGACCAATAGCGGCCTACATACAGCTCGCCAAGAAGTGCGCGAACAATCTCCGGGCGATGTTGCAAGCAATCGAAGGGGGCACGATGTCGGAGGCGTGAACGGCCCTTCCCACGCGCGCCGTCGGGCAGGACGGCGTGCCGGGAATGGTTGTTCCGAAGTCTCCAACAAACGAGGTGAAACCGTGACCGTATCCGACCTAGCCGTCTTGATCGGGCGCCCCGCCCTGCTGGAGTGCGGCAAGCTGCGCGTGCTGGTGACTGTCCGAGACGCCCGGCAAGTCTTCGACCGGGTTGATTGTCTGGTCGAACCGCAAGCCGGACGCGGCCAGCAATGGGTGTCGGTCGAGCGATTGACCGAACCAGAACGCAACTATCAATTGATAACCACGTAATGGAGGATAGTCGCGCCGTCGGCCTGCAATACCGTACCCGCGCGGAACTGCTGGCAGACCTGGACCGATACGCGAAAGACTATGGATGCGAGTAGCTCCATCACCCCGCCGTGCCCCGCGCGGCGTGGACCTGGACCTAGTTGCTTTTGCTCCTACGTCGCTTATACTTACAGTCCGCTCGCGTCCGGGCTGGGTGTAGGGGTACATCGAGACCGGCCAAGTATTCAGTATCCACTTGGCCGGATGTCCGGGCGCGGGCGTTTTCATGCGCGGATCGCGGCGTCAACGGAGATGCTTGGAGTGCTCGGAAAAGGTGCCGAATAATGAGTCCCATAATGCGGATTTGGGGACACTTCGGACCATCGCTGCCGGCCACCCGGCGGAGAGATTTCGAGCCTTTCAGGTTCCTTGTTCGTTCGCGTCCGATCCGCCGAAGGGAGTATCTCGACATGATCTACTCGATGATACCGGGTAGGCTGGAGGAAAGCCGGCGCGACCTGACCCGGGACACACGGGCCCGAGACCTGGTGGAGTCTTTCTTGTCCGGCCGCAAGCCAACCACCATGAGCACCTACCGGCAATCGCTCGAAGACTTCGCCGGCTTCCTGGGTGCCGCCAGCATCGACGAGGCCGCCAGCGCGATCTTGTCCCGGTCGCACGGTGAGGCCAATTATCTGGCCTTGCGATACCGTGCCGATCTGGTCGAGCGGGATCTTGCCGCAAGCACGGTCAACATCCGCCTGGCCGCGCTGCGGTCCCTGGTCAAGTTGGCCCGGACGCTGGGGCTGGTCGTTTGGCAGTTGGAAGTTGCGAACGTGAAGACCAAAGCGTATCGGGACACACGGGGGCCCGGGCGCGACGGCATCCGGTCCCTGTTCACCGAGGCCGGCACGCGAGACGACGCAAAAGGGCTTCGCGACGTGGCGATCGTCCGGCTGCTGCATGATCTGGGCTTGCGCCGGGCCGAGGTGGTTGGTCTTGATCTGGAGGACGTGGATCTCGACGCGGGCGCCGTGTTCGTGGTGGGCAAGGGCCGGACGGAAAAGGAACGGCACACGTTGCCTGACCCTACTGCCGCGGTCCTGGGAGCCTGGATCGATGTTCGGGGTACGGAGCCCGGGCCGCTGTTCATAAACTTCGATCGAGCCGGGAAGGGTCGTCGTCTCTCCGGCCGGAGCGTTCACCGGATCGTGACGGGCCTGGGGAATCAAGCCGGCGTGAAGGCTCACCCTCATGGCCTCCGTCATGCCGCCATCACCGAAGCGCTCGACAAGACCAACGGCGACGTTCGGCGTGTGCAGAAGTTCTCTCGCCACGCCGATGTTCGCACCCTGAGCCTCTATGATGACAACCGGCAAGACTTGGCCGGCGAAGTGGCGCGGCTGGTGGCCCATGTTGCAGACGAGTCATAAAGGTTTGAAGCATCGCGCAGGTCCCTTCCTTGGATGGTCAGACTTCGATGTAGGTCAAGTGGCCGCCGTACCCACTCCCTCCGCCCACGATATTCAGCGCCTCGCCCTTTGCCGTCTGGAATTGGCCCAGCTGATTGAAGCCCGAGGCGATCGTGCTGGCCAAATTCCCCTCCAGGTCGCCGCTGTTCATGTCGCCCGTCAGGGCCGTGGTGGCCGACTTGAACGTCACCGTCACGGCCTGGGCCGAACAGACCACGTACGACATTACGCGAATACTCCTGTCGGCCACCACGGCCACGACTTCCACCGGGTCGGTCCCGGTCCCGCTGATCTTCGCGTATTTCGGTTCTTGTGGGATGTCCATATCGGTTCCTTGTTGGTCGTGTTGCGATGGAAATCACGCGCCGTCTTCGGGCGGCGGCTCTTTGGCTTCGGGGTGTTCCACGATCAAGCCGCCAGTCCGCCAGTTTTCTCAATCACTGGGCGGAAATCAGGGCCTTGATCGCTGCGATCTTGCGTTGGCGGGCGGCGGCGTCAGTCGGGTCTTCGTAGCCTCCGCCGAAAATCCCGAGGGCTTTCCGTGTGAGGTAATTCGCCGGCCCCACATTCTCAATAAACCCAGGAGATAGAGCCTTCCTGATGAGGCTGTGTGTCTCCGGATCGATCTTGCCGCGGTATTTCGTCAGTGCCTCAGTTGAATAGCCGCTTTGCAGCATGGCTTGGCGGGCCGCCCGGGCCTGCTCCGGATTGCTGGTCAGTTCGGGATAGTAGCCCATCAGGCTTTCCAAGACCGGCTCTATGTCGTCTCCTTGCGGAAGGATCGGGATGATGTTGTCCATCGGCGATCCGGCGCCCGGTTGGCCTGGCACATTGGCCGCCCCGACGAACTCACTTAACGCCTTCCGGGCTACCTTTTCGGCGATATCGGGCGGCAGGCCGAAATCGAGGGCTTGTTGGCGGCTGTTTATGTAGGTATTCACCGCGAGTTTTCGTGTCTCCAGATCCTGCTCCCGTTCCTCTCGCTTCCCCCGCGCTGCGGCTTCGGCGGCCTGGTTCTGGTAGGCGGCCACCTGCGCCTGGGTAGCCAAGCCTTGGTTCTTCAGTTCCTGCAGCGCGGCGAAGTTGCGGTTCTCTTCCGCCGATCGTTTTAAGGCCATGTCTTCCCCGAGGAACCGCAGTTCGCCCTCCTTCAAGCCGAAGGTCTGGGCAAACTGTCTGGCCTGCTGCTCGCTCTGCTTCTCGGCCAGCGTGCCCCGCTGTTCGAGTTCGGACCGGGCAAATTCTGCATCGGATTGGTTTTTCCGCTGCGCTATGGCTGCCTGGATCATTTGCGGATTGCCGCTCATCATTGCCATGTTGGTGAAGTTGTCTCCGCCCATCGACGGCATGGGCACCGGTTCCCCCATCCGCAACAGCCGCCCCATCCGTCGCCCGGTGGCGAATTGCGCGGCCTGGATGCGTCGCTCGGCCAGATTCCCCGCACGCTGGTAGCGCGCCATCGCCTGACGCATCGTCTGCGCAGCCGTGGGAGCGATCCCGTAGCCCTCGCGCGACTTCAGCTTATCCAAAGCGGACTGCCGTCGCTCATCGCTGGGGGGCGCGTAGCCCGGCTCCCCAGTCCCTCCCAGCGCCCTCTCGGTCATCCTCCGCTGAATGAGCGCTTCGAGCTTGGGGTCCCGCGCCGTGATCTGCTCTTTGGCCCCGGGCGATAGCGCAGTCTGCTGCAACAGCGCCAGCCGCTCCTCGGGCGGATGGGCGGGCGCGTCGAAGTCGGTCCGTCGCCGCAACCCCGGCTCGACCAGGTTGGGCACGAGCGTTCCGCCCCGCAGCCCGACGGCCCTCTGGGTCGCCCTGGCTGCGTTGATCTGCTGGTCGAGTTCGCGGCCCCGGTTCGACGCGGCGAATTCCTCCGGCACACCGGCCACCATCCCGGCGGCCTCCGCCTCGGTCTCCGGCGAGACGCCTTGTGCGGCGATCTGCTGCTGCCTGTCGCGAAACCTATCGCGGGCAAAGGAGGCAATCTCGCCAAGGCCGACCGGAGGTGGAGCGGGGCCGAAATTGTAAGGCGTCGTGCCGGCGATCTTAGTCCGCCACGTTCTCGGGTCGCTGGGGTCTTCCGGTCGAGGTGGCGATGGCTGGATCGTGGGGAGAGCGTTGAAATCGTAAGGCGTCGTGCCGGCGATCTTAGTCCGCCACGTTCTCGGGTCGCTGGGGTCTTCCGGCGGCGGCGCCGGAGATCCCATCTGTCCCATCTGCCACGACGGTCGCGGCGATCCCAGGCCGATCGGCTGGTCGAGATTTCCCGGACGGTATGGCGATGGAGGCCCCTGTAGCCCCTGTCCCTGCTGGAGGGCCTGCATGAAGCGACCCAGCAGCATATTGGCGGCAGAGTACGGCGAGCGGTTGGTGGTTGGCATCACGATCTCCTCACATCCAATTCAAGGTCCCGCCCAGCCCTTGGGCGTTGAGCAGTTGCGTAAGCATATTGAAGATCCCCAGTTGGTCCTGCTTTTGCAGAACCTGCTGATTGAGGATCTGAGCGGCATTGGCCTGGCTGTGGCCCAGCCGCAGGCCCTCGGCCTGGGCCCCGCCGCCGGCGATCGCCCGGGCGGAATCGATGTTGGCCCTCGCCTGCAGCGCCGGGCTGGACGAGGAGATCCCCGGCAGACTGAAGCGCGGCTGGCTGTAGGCCGTTTGGAACGCCTGATTCATAATCGTGTTCACGCCCCGCTGCGTCGTGTCGGGCGAGAAGACGCCGCCCAATGGTCCTTTGGTCGGATTGGAGACCCCGGCCATGTTCGGCCAGCCGCGGGGTTGCGACTGCTGGCCGAGCCCGGCATCCAGGGGCCCCGGCACGCGATGCTGGGCGAGCCACGGGACGTTGGGCTTCGGTACGCTGCTGAAGGCAGAAGACGGTTGATAACTCATGGAAGTGAACTTCATGGCAGCACTCCTTAACTGAGGGCCTGGAGAATACGGGCGTTGGTCAGCCGGTCCGTGCCCGGGCCGCCCTGCCCTCCGGCGTAGATCTGGGCCATCAATCCCTGCAGCGCACGCTGTAGTTGCGAT
>Ga0307379_10008785_pt1 | contig 13574 bp, 11 predicted proteins | sample UN2MG_FD_202237 | JGI IMG/M metagenome (GOLD analysis project Ga0307379, IMG submission 202237) | Soil microbial communities from Risofladan, Vaasa, Finland - UN-2 | ecosystem: Environmental > Terrestrial > Soil > Coastal area > Acid sulfate soil | place: Finland: Risofladan, Vaasa | collected...
ATCACCGATGGTATCAAATATCCTTACCGAACTAATCGTTGAGGGAAAAAAATCCGAGGTGCTTGAGAATCTTAGTCTTGACCGTTTTAAATGGAAAAAAATCGAAAAGGAACTCTCTGTGGTTGGCTAGGAACAATTATAATAAATAATACTAAGGTATCATATCGATGAGTATGGATTACACCGCGATTGGCTTTAAAGCAGGACTAGAGATTCATCAACAACTCCAGACCCATAAGTTATTTTGTCAATGTAAATCGATATTATCAGAGAACGCGGACTATAGCTTTGAACGATTGCTACGACCAACGCAAAGTGAACTAGGCGATGTGGACAAGGCAGCACTGGAGGAAGCCGCTCGTAAGAGACGGTTCCTGTATACCGCCTCAGGGGAATCAACCTGTTTAGTGGAAGCAGATGAGGAACCACCGCATGCTGCTAACGAAGAAGCAATCGATATCTGTCTTATGATGACATTACTTCTGAACGCAAAACCAGTCGATGAGATCCAGTTCATGCGGAAAATCGTAATTGATGGATCAAATACCACGGGGTTTCAGCGAACCGCACTAGTCGCGATGGGCGGGTCACTTCAGAACGTACGGATTTCTACGCTTGCCCTAGAGGAAGACGCGGCCCGTAAGTTAACAGAGAAGGATAAACTGGTGAACTACGGTCTTGATCGTCTTGGGATACCACTTATTGAGATTACCACCGAGGCAGATATCAGCTCTCCAGAACAAGCACAGCTGGTAGCTGAACAGCTTGGTATGCTATTGCAGGCAACCAAAAAGGTAAAAAGAGGTTTAGGGACGATACGGCAGGATCTAAATGTTTCAATTGCACAAGGAGCACGCGTCGAGGTAAAAGGAATCCAATCGCTTAGCTCGATTTCAAAGGTTGCGGTAAACGAAGCACTTCGACAGAGAGGTATCGTAGAAATCTCAGAAACGCTCAGGAAACGAGCCAAGAAAAAGGATCTAGAGGATGCTTGTTGCATCGAATTATCTGATGTGTTTCTGAACACGAAATCAAAACTGATTCAAAGTCAACTACAAAAAAAGGGATGTGTCAAAGGTATCCGTCTCCCAGGATATCATGGATTACTGAAAAAAGTATACACCCACCTTGGGAAAGACTTTGCAGTGTACGCAAGCCTTACCTCAGGGATTGGTGGTATCATTCACAGCGATGAGATGCCAGGGTACGGTTTCTCAGAAGAAGAGATACTTACCGTGAAACAGCGATTACACGTAGGTAGCAATGATGTGTTTGTTCTTGCACTTGGTAATGAACCTATGGTTGATGCTGCATTACATGCGGTTCTGCGAAGAGTAACCATGTATCTTGAGGGAGTACCTGAGGAAGTTCGTCGAAGTCTTCCTGATAACACGACCGAGTATATGAGACCGCTTCCTGGCGCTGCGCGTATGTACCCTGAGACTGATGTACCTCCAGTACGGATCACATCTGAACGTATACGATGGATTCATCTCCCAGAAAAACCAAATGAGAAACGACAACGGCTTTCTAATCAATATAATCTCAATTTTGAACAAATCAATCAATTACTTTCCAGTGGTTATGAAGACGACTTAGAAAAGTATGTTACTCAATTCCCAGATTTGGTAAGTGTCATTCTTCGCACCTACCTTAATACATTGGTTGAACTTGAAAATGAAGGAATTAAAATAGAAAATATTGATGAAAAAATACTAAAAACAGGATTTTCTGGCTTACGAGAAGGCAGATACGCTAAAGAAGCGGTTCCATCCATCTTAAAATATCTTCTCATACATTCCAATTCCTCAGTTGAGAATGCGATTCTGGGATGTGGTTTAAGCCTGACAGGGGAAGAAGAGATCGTGCAGGTTATCCAGAGAATCATTTCAGAGCGAAAAGACTTTGTCAAAGAAAGAGGCATCACTGCTCAGGGACCACTCATGGGCCTAGTGATGAAGGAGTTGCGAGGAAAGGCTGATGGGAAACTTATTAACAAGATGCTTTGTGAGGAGATTTTAAGGTTTATTTCGTCATAAACTCAAACCAATCGATGTTTCCGTTTTTTAGGAGTGTTTTTATATGCTCTTGTTCTTTGGTACGAGGTGTTTTACCTTTTTTAAATCGGACAAAAAGAATTGAGTTCCTCTCAAATTGGATTCCATTAACGGGAGATCCAATAAACCGGAAATTATCTGGATTATACGGGTAGTATTTCATTATTTCATGATACTCCTGCTTCTGAGAGGTTATATGGTTTATTTTTTGCTGCAGGGGAGTTACTGCGCTTCGATAGGAGAGTATCACACCCAGGATGACTCCAATGATACTACTTCCAAGAAAAAACACCCAGATGGTCATTAAAGGATCCATTATTCTTCCTCAAAGAAGGATGATAGAAGAAGTAAAATATACTTACCTTTCATTTGCATTATGAAGGTGTGAGTCTTTTTTTAAAGAGGAATTTGAGGTTTTTTATCCCGTCTTTGAAGCTTTCAAGTTTCACTTGACCTTCTCTTGCAGAAAGGGTTGATGGTATCTCCTTAGCTTCGATATGTTTGGTAGTGAACATCTCTATTTTTATTTCTTCTGAAAACGGCATGCCGTTGTTGAATGCTTCAAGGGGTTGTATTTTGGTAAGAGCGTCGCGTTTGAAGATCCACATGCCTGATTGCGAGTCTCGGATGTTGACTAAGAAAAGGATGCGAAGGGTCCAGGCTAAGGTGAGGTTCCCGAAGCGGTGTTTGAGAGACATTGAACCATGTTTTAAAGCTGCAAAACGATCAGTTGTCATAAAATCAAGGTGCTCGTCTATGAGCATCTGGATGTACTCATGAATGATATCAAACGGGTAGGTCGCATCTGCATCACCGGTGACAATGATATCACCTGTTGCATGCGCTAGTCCAGTTTTATACGCTCTCCCGTATCCTTTTCGAGTCTCAAGGAGTACCTGTGCTCCTTTGCTGGTTGCGATTTCCCTTGTTTTATCCTTGGAATTCCCATCGACGATAAGTATCTCAAGATCCCATTGTTGGTTCTGAAAAAATTCTTTTTTCACTGCATCAATCGTTTTCCCGATGCCTCGTTCCTCATTGATCGCGGGGATAACAACACTAACCTTCAGAGACACTCACTCCAGTACGCAGTATAAAAACAAAGGGGTTAAAAGGGTTTTGAAAAAAATAGGTTAAAAAAAAGAGAGATAAAAGGGGTAAAACCCCTTTATGTTCGTGTTTACTTTCGTCTGCGTCTGAGGAGCAGGAACGCTACTCCGATTGCTGCGATGAGTGTCAGGAGCTCAAATCCAGGTATGCCCCCGCCTTCCAAGATCGTTACTGTGGTTGATATTGGATCATATCCGGGGAAGGTCGCTGTCACTGCATAGCTACCTGCTTTGCTAGGTGCAGTTATCGTGACAACTCCACCAGCACCACTCGTATAGGTTTTCCCTTCAAAGGTGACGGTTGCACCTATGACTGCGCTTCCTGAATCGTCAGCAATGGTCAACGTGAATGTCTGTCCAGCCTTTACTTCACCAGAGATGGCGACGATGAGTTTCGGAATGTTCAAGACCATGACAATTGCGCCTGTAGCGGTTGTGTATCCCTCAGCAGTTGCTGAGATTGGGTAGCCCAATGAGGTTGACACTGTGGGGGCAGTAAGGGTTGCGACACCGGTTGTAGTTGGCCAGGTTTGTCCGTTGAAGGTAAATGTCACCGTAGCATCCGTGATGAGCACTCCGTTGGATTTTGCTTCAACAGTGAAGGTTTTTCCTTCGTCAACTGATGGATTGAGGCTGATGGTCATTGGTTTTCGAGATGTTGCTATGAGGACAAAGGCATTGTCGGGATCGGTTTCGTTTTCAACGAAGATGGTGACATTTCCACTTGCATCTGTGGTAATTGCAAAGGTGACTTTCCCGTCTGCGTTGGTAAATTGATTTGTTGGGAGCTTACTCAGAATCGTTGTGCTAAGGTTCATATCGATGTCTAATCCAACTTCGACACCCTGTAAAGGAGCTCCAGTTGCTGGATGGGTAATTGTGATTGTCACGGAGGTTGCCTCTCCAATATAGATTGTTCCTGGATTTGGGGTTGCTGTTGCAGTGGTCACACGGAGTAATCCATCAGCAGGTCTCTCGCCCCCGCCTTCAGGCATGTAATTAAAAGTGACATTACCTAGTGTTGTTGCGTTCACTTCATCAAGTGTTCCTACACCATTTACAATATCGACTTGCATTTCTTGGCCCACATCAGAACAGTTCGGGAGGCTTGACATGTTCTCAATCACTAACGTTCCGTTACCAGCAGGTGCAACCTGGAAGGTCATGTTGACGGCTTGATCAATCTTCCATGCAAGGGTAGCTGGTGAAGAGGTGACGGTGTAGTTGGTAATGAGAAGTGTCGCGTTATTCCCTCGGCTGTCATGGGTAGCATTGTAAGCATAAATGTGATAGGTTCCTCCAGAGAGAATAATCTCTTCCTCGGTTATAGAATAGTCAGCTGTTTTTGACCATGCGTCATCACCCGTTACAAGTTCTCCTGTTGAATTATAGAGTGCTACGGTTAAACCACCTGTTGCAGGGTTTCCACCTTCAACAAGGCCGACCATGATATCATACGTAGCAGGGTCACCTGCGTACGCAGTGGTTGGTGTAACGTTGACCTGCATATTGTGGTTTTTTTCCATGATAACTTTTGTGTATCCCCAGAAACCTGTATACCATCTTGCTGCTACGGTGATATTCTGCGGAGCAGTAGCCGGGGTAGCGGAGTCCTTATTGTTTGGTTGTATCCAGAAGGTGTACTGACCGTTGAGACCTTTTCCTGCAGCATTTGTTCCATTCGTTTGGTTAAATTTCATAGGAACGTCTTGCCACATAAGGATGACATAGGCGTTTTTCACAGTATCTCCATCCATATCGGTGACGGTGACGGTGAGATTGTAATCCGCTCCAACGGTGAATGAATCGACTGCAGCTGTCACAGTTGTTCCGTTGACGATTTCAATGGTATGTGTTGCAGTTCCGTTGTCGTCTCCAGGCCATTCAATTGTTAAGGTGATTGTTCCACCTGGCATTGTTGGTGTTACCGTTGCCATCCATTGCCCAAGAGATCCAGAATATACCGCATCGACGGGGTACAAGATATCTCCTTCCACCGTGATATTATCCGCATCTTCCCAAGCATCATCACCGTAGTAGGCTTGTCCAATAGCATCAGAAATATCTCTACCGAAAATATCAAAGACGATAGTTTTTGCCGGTGCTTGATTCGATCCAGATACATAGGCAGGAATATCGACTTTATTATCGTTTAGTTTTCCACTGCCGTCGTTCACAATCACAAGTTGTACTGGTGGGTTTGAGCTTTTCACTGTAAAACTTGCAGTATTGTTCCATTCGTATGTCCCATCACTGTTCGTATCTAACCCAAATACAACCCTCCAAGTACCGTTTACGTTTCCAGAATCCATAGCATCACTAAGGTTTTGCCAACCAGTATGTGATGTGTTAGTAGGATCATATCGGGGAATGACGAGAGAATAGTTCCCTAGACCAGAACTGTTAATAAAGGCCATATCGGTGTATTTTGACCCGAATTTAAGTTTAACCGCCTCTTTACTTACATCAATACCGTTTCCATCATTATCGGTCACATTAATATCAATTTGTGTATGATATCCCCAATAATTTGTCGTGTTTGTTATGACAATGTTTGGTTTTCCTGTTTCGACGGTAAATGTTTTCTCAGTCGCATTTTTCTCAGGTGGATCCCAGGGACCCATATAGGTAAAATTGTAGAAATCACCGCTATATAACGTGTGTTGTTGGAAATATCCAGTATAGTTCGACCCATAGTATTTACTATAATTTTCTGTGATACCACCAGGAGTGTAGTATTCATCGGAATAGTAGTAGGTGCTATTTTGTCCATCAAAATCTTTGTATGCTTTTATCGTGTATTTCCCTGCCATCGAAAAGTTGGCTGCTTCGATTTTAATTGCTTCAGTGACCCCTGTTGACCGCCATTTGTGGTAGATCGTCGAGTTGTCTGGTCCCATAATTGCGATCATACATCCAGTGTCGCTTCCAGTGTTAACAGTGATTGTTACACTACCAGCAGCACCGTATTTAAAATCTGATACACTTTCAATGGAATAATTCGTTGAGGTATTAACCCAGATATACCCTGCATAGGATGTATTATCATTCCCTGCGTGTGTTCCATCATTATCAAAGATCCATATACCAGATCGGTTAAAGGTAATCGCCGAGCCCCCTATATCGAGTGTTGCACTGTTTATTCCAGCGGTAGCAACACGTGCACTATACCCACCTACCTGATAAGGACCAGCCCACATGAATTCATTTGCATTTCCTCCAGTTCCACCAGATCTATAAATCGGGTAGTACAAGAAAAAGGGACCAGTTCCCGTCCATTTTGATGAGTTGATGGTTACTGACGAATATGATATTCCATATTTCAGGTTTGTTGTTGCATTTCCCCATGCATTTACTCCAGGATTCTTTACATGTACGGGTGCTTTCGCGTCTGCTTTTTCTACAAAACTAACATTTAGGGCCACCAGCGTTGATAATACCATTGCTAGTACTACCAAGGTAGCGATTATTTTGTTTCCTTTCATTTTTTGTGTCCTCCTAAATTCATATTGCATATTGTTTCATGATAGTCTGGCAAAACACATTCTGGTTCACACCGTGAACCAACATATAAGTCCCTCACTAGTGTAGAGTAGGTAACTTATATCTGTGTCCTCACCGGACCTCAGTTCACGTAAATATCTACCTTCTTTATATACGTTACGATTTTCTTTCCTTATCTTATAAACAACTATTGGTACAAAATTTAGATTAATCACTTAAATGGTTTTCGTCTCGATTTATTTTAATCCTTAAAAAATTTTCTTGAATGTATTACTATTTCCATCCAATCTAGCGTTAAGCAACCCTATCGCTTGCCGTAGCTTTTCTTGGGTGTCTGTTTTGTAATAGATTTTTAACTTTTGCACAGTAAGTGTTTTCCCACATCCAGTACATTTCGTCGTCTTTGAGGAAAGATTCACTCCTTTGACCTGTTTACACCTCGGACAGACGATAACACCCAGTCTCATAAGATACAGTCTTAAGAAACAAACCTTAACTAATAAATATACCTATTATTATGTGGGCTTGACACATTCCCGCCTTAGCTCAGTCTGGCTGGAGCGGCCGGCTGTAGACTCTATGGCCGTTACCGGCAGGTCCCCGGTTCAAATCCGGGAGGCGGGACTCTTTTCTTTATAAAATCCATAATGTTTATGCATCTATCAGATATATACAAAGAGTGAGATGACAACAAAGAAAACAAAGGCAGTATGTATTCCGCTTTCAGAAGCTGAACCAATTCGGAGAACCCTGCGAGAAAGCAACCTATTATGCGATGATGTCGAGATGCTAAAGGAAGGAGAATTTATTTATTTCCCTGTTAAAGAAGTCACCAAGGAATTACGGTCATATAAGATTGTTTCAAAATCATTTCAGTTGAAAGCTACAAAACCTCACTGTTACAAAGATCTTCTTAAACTGCCGAAAAAGCTATTGAACGAGCTTCCGACATCGTATGATACGGTGGGAGCAATTATTCTACTGAAGTTTCCAAAAGTGCTTTTTCCGTATCGCAAAGAAATTGGTAAAGCCTTATTAGAGACGCATAACAATATACGTACGGTCTGTTTAGTTGATCCTGTTTCAGGGGAACTCCGTACACGAAATGTCGAAATTATTGCCGGGGAAAAAAGAACATTGACCACCCATACTGAATACGGATTATTATTCGATGTCGACGTAGGAACGACGTATTTCTCCCCTAGACTAGCCTCGGAAAGAAAACGAATAGCTGATCTCGTAAAACCAGGGGAAATCGTCGTGGATATGTTTGCTGGGGTAGCCCCGTTCTCCATTATGATTGCACGTTTTGCGAAACCAAAGGTGGTCTATGCGATTGATAAAAACAAAGAAGCAATAGCATTAGCACGACAGAACGTGAAACAGAACCATGTTCTCGAAACAGTTGAAGTGATCCATGCTGATGCCAAGGACGCGGAAAAAGTAATCCCAATAAAAGCAGAAAGGATTATCATGAATCTTCCATTTTCAGCACATACATTCTTTTCCGTTGCGTTGTCCATCGCAGCGGAGACGTGTATAGTACATTATTACGATATAATAAGCGAAGAAGAAATTGAAGGGAGGATTTCTCTATTGAAAAAAATCGCTGTAAAACAGGATTATGACTTGATTGACGTATCGATTCGGAAGATTAAATCATATGCACCAAGAGAATTTTATATAGGTTTAGACATTACCGCTACAAAACACGCCGACGTAGCTTAGCCCGGTTGAGCGGCTGACTTGTAATCAGCAGGTCGGGGGTCCAAATCCCTCCGTCGGCTTGCCAATCACTTTTTTCTCCTGTAAAACGGTCTTAAAAACACAAAATCACCAAAGGGCTTTGGACTAAAAGTCTTAAATCCTATCCTCACCCTATTTTGCATTGGTTGTTTGAGCGGTTTCCATTTGCATTCCCAATACTCAGATATCTGCTTGGGTGGAACAAATAACCTATTTATAGGAGAACAGTGTTATAAAATATGATAATGGGAGAAAGTAAGTGGATAGAAATCCTATTGTTAGAAAAGGTTTGGTTTTTATTATCATTGTTTTTTTTGTTGTGATAAGTATTCTACCAAACGTTGGTAGTCTATCGATGGAAAAAGGTGCTACAAATACCCAGATATGTAAAAATGATTTACGAGATGATAATGATACCACCCCACCTGTGACAACCATTTCTTTCGACCCCCCGGTGCCGAATGGATGTAACGGTTGGTACGTCAGTAATGTGACTGTTATTTTAAACGCTACTGATAATGAATCTGGAGTTTGGAGGACGTATTGCAGTTTATTACCACCCGGGCAGGTGTACACTGAGCCTATTCTCCTTTCCAAGGATGGTATCTATTATATTTATTTTTGTTCAGTTGATTATGCGGGAAATGTAGAATTGCCGAAGAGTGTAGGAGTAAAGATAGATAAAACACCACCGGTAATCATTCTGAACTACACCTGGGTAAGAATAGGATTTAAAAAATACACCATCATTGTAACCGTGACCTGTTACGATGCGATGAGCGGCATGGCGAAAATCGAGTTCTACTTCAACGGAGTCCTGCAAGAGACCGTGACGGGAGCAGGACCCGATTATGTCTGGACCTATGAATACGTTCCTCTACCCAACGTTACAATCAAAGTAATCGTTTTTGACAATGCTTGTAATATTGCTGAAGCTGAAATCATCAACCCACACAGCACGAGTGCTCGAAGCCAAAGTCAATTGATTCAAAACTTCCTAATGCGACATCACACAATAAATGGAATTCTTTTTGGATTAAAGAAGGTAAATCAATGAAAAGGAAATGTTTGGCGGTTGGAATAAGCATTACTGCTTTGGTGCTTCTTGTTCTGGGTTCATTGAGTAATGTGGTTGGGTATCATTCTATTGACTCAACCTCTCTCTTTGATTCTCCTTTGTTCCGAATAAAAATACAGAGATTTATTCATACACAGCAGAACAAGATAACATATCGTTATCTAGGAGAAGGAAAGAATTCTAACAATGATACAACACCGCCAATAACAACCTGTATCCTGAATCCTCCTACACCGAATGGTCAGAACGGTTGGTTCATCAGTAAAATTACGGTTACGTTGAACGCAACCGATGATGATTCAGGGGTCAATATTACACACTATAAACTCGATGGAGGAGCCTGGCAGACGTATGTACATTCATTTAACATCACTCTCGACGGTCACCATGTTTTAAAGTATTATTCTGTGGATAATGCAGGGAATATTGAACCAGAGTGGAATATTACATTTGCATTGGACACAAAAGCGCCGCTTATATGTGTAAATTATACCTGGGAACAGAAATATTGGAGAGGATACATTCTCATTTACAACGTAGAAGCTGTTGATGCAAGCAGCGGTATGAACCGAACAGAGTTTTTTATCAATGGTGTACACCAAGAAACCATTATTGGTCCTGGACCACATTACGAATACAGATATCCCTTATTTTATACAGACAGATGTAATGTGATTGGACTTATCCGAAATCGGGAGATCACCAATAATTACGTGAAATTTAATTCCATAATTGTCTTTGTTTATGTTGTTAGTAAATATACGCCTAATTTTACTCAGCGTTTTTATGCTTACGATAATGCTGGATGGTCGGATTATGTTGAAATTTTAAATCCGACTTGCCGAGCCTCCACCAAACCTGGGTTGTATCTATCTCAGTACATGATACTTCCAAACAATTACACTGGATATGTAGGGAGATTTCTTGTCAAAGCCACATTTTTCGGTGATATAGGAGATATAGGAGTAAATTAATGAAAAGGAAATGTTTGGCGATAGGAATCAGCACTATTACTGTGGTTCTTCTTGTTCTGGGTTCGTTGAGTAATGTTGTGGGGATTGAAAATGTTCAGGGTTGTGATTGTGGTGACCCACCGTGTTGGCCTGAAATCTCAGGAATAATGGGGGACAACAACTGGTATGTTGGTTTCTTTACTACGGTGACGTTCAATGGAACTTTCAATTATGTCTATTATCGAATCGATGGAAGTAATTGGATTAATTATACAGGTCCGTTTACACTTAGAACAGAGGGAATACATTTATTGGAATGGACATGTGATTCTAATATGTCAAATATCTCCTCTTTAGAAATAAAAATAGATTGGGCTCCACCTGAAATAGGAAATTATACTGTCGAGCGGGTCGGTTTGTTGAAGTGGCAATTTAGAATTGATGCATCCGATGAAATCAGTGGTGTAAATGCTGTTCAATTCAATATTCCTCGTGTTACAGACACAGAACCACCATATGAAGTAATCTGGAGAGGATGTGCATGGTTTTACGGTTTATTGGATAGCATTCTTACGTTATTATTTAATTGGTGGACATACCCATTTGACGCTTGGGATAATGCAGGGAATCACATTTTCCAACCTCATACTATTAATGTAGGAACTGTTATTAATTCCTAAATTAAAAAAGGTAAATCAATGAAAAGGAAATGTTTGGCGGTTGGAATCATTCTCTTGTTCATCGGAACCTGTATCATTCCAGCGATTGCAAAAAATACCGTAAAACCACTACCGACCGTTAATGGAACAAATCCGATTATTACATATCCTGCATTGATATCCATTAATATTGATCCTGACGATTTGGAATTGTTAAACCATCCATTAATGCCAGGTGATACTATCCATATCCATTTAATTGTTGGATATGCGGCAGGCATACCCGATTGGCTTCTACATCCCCCATTTCAGATAATAAAAAATTTATTTCTATTTGGGAGGCTTGTAAATTTCCCCCAAAAAATAACTCTTTCAGTTGAAAATGTACCTTCTTGGGCAGATATCTATTTCGTAACCCCAGATATTTATATTGATATTTCTAATACCCTCCATTTCACAACCGCTGACCTTATAATTTCTCTTCATGATAATGCACCTTCAGCACCTCGTTCGTTTTCAGTAACAGCCACGGCGCCTCAAAGACATAGAGTTGAAGAACGTAGCTTTACCACTTTTTTAGTTTTTTCAGTCCAGTGGATACCAAACATCATCATTTCCACAAATCAGACAACGATAATTACCCCGCCAAATACAATGACGAATGTATCGATAAATGTTACAAATGAAGGAAACAGGGACGCACTAATAAATACAACAACTCCAGATATTGAAGGATGGACCATTGAGGGCGATCCTCAATGGCTTGTTCTCCCAGTTGGAACAACCAAACAAGTAATTATCCACATTATACCTCCAGAGGAATTTCAAGGGACCCAGCAGATAGAACTTCTATTTACCCCCTATACCACTTCTGGTACCCCTGCGTCGCCCATTCCATTTTTACTCACCGCACAATATCCATAACTGAAAAAACCGAGAGTGATTACTACAAAAAACCATTTGAGTCTTAATAACCATGTCAATGCTTCGGTTGTTTGAGGATATTCTTTTTATAGGAGAACATTGTTATAAAATTGTATAATGGGGGAAAGTATTGAATAAGAAACCTCTGATAGTGGTAAGTATTTGTACTGTGGTTCTTCTTGTTCTTAGTTCACAGAGTGCAATTAGAGCATCCAAAGATGATGACCTTATCAATGTAACAACTCAAGTAGAAGGAATTAAAATAGATAGTGGAAAAGAAAGTAATGTTACCTCATTTCATAGTAATATATCTGGTGCAAAATATTGGTATTCGATTAAAGTGAACTTTAGTGGGGCTGTAATTATCACAGTCGACACACATTCTACGTATACCTCAAACGGTAGTCGAATTAATTTTTTCTTTGATTTATATAATCCCATCTACTATGAAGGATATTTATATGGAATGGAAAGTTGGACATCTGGTGTAAATCCTGATTATTATTTCAAAACCCAATTAGGGGATTGGAATTGGAGCTGGCATCATGAGCATCAAGTGGGAGACAATTGGGGTAAAGACCATAGAATTGCTAAAATTTGGTGCTCTAATGTAAGTCCATATTTAATCACCTTTGTTTCGTATACCACAAATCGAGATATTGATATCTGGGTAAATACCTCATCAGATTCAAATATAACATATTCTACATCGTGGGGAACTGACGTTTTTGCATATGACAGATATGACTCTTCGGGAATAGTAAATGTTGGTTCTAAAAGAGGGACACTCATCATCAATGGACAAAAGAATATACAGATAAATAATCGATTATTTGCATGGTTTAACACAGGACTTTTTGTTTCAACAGGATTTGAGACATTAAAATATAAATCACTAACAGGAGACTATGAATGGAAATATTTCAGAGATAGAAAAGGAGAACATACTTATATAAATGAAAGTGAGAATTTTTTAAAAGGTCTGTGGTGGGGAACAAATGGAACATGGATTTTTAATGTGAATATGTTGAACATAGGAATTAGAACTTGTTGTCCGAATATCTATTTGTTAGGAGCTGACATTAAACTCCCCGAATAAATATGATTACAAAACTAAAAGGAAATATCACATGGTAAGGAAATGGTTGGCGATTGGAATCATTCTCTTTTTAATTGATATCGCATTAGCACCAAGTATAGATGCCAATACCTCTATATTATCTTCAGAAGATGATGACCTCATTGTTGTGCTGCAAACTGATAAGCAAATCTATCAAATGGGTGAACCTGTTGATATATCGATTTATGTTGAGAATCATGGGACAGAGGATATAACGATTGTGTTCGGTACTGCTCAAACAGCTGATTATAATATCGACAGCGTCTATCTATGGTCATATGGGGGGTATTTTCCCGCTATAATTCTCTATGTTACTGTGCCAAGTGGCGGACAAAGATTATTATTGCATCATATATGGAACCAAATCTCTATTAGCGGAAATCAAGTTTTTCCAGGGACGTATCAAATAATCGGATGGATGGTT
>Ga0307379_10008786_pt1 | contig 13574 bp, 11 predicted proteins | sample UN2MG_FD_202237 | JGI IMG/M metagenome (GOLD analysis project Ga0307379, IMG submission 202237) | Soil microbial communities from Risofladan, Vaasa, Finland - UN-2 | ecosystem: Environmental > Terrestrial > Soil > Coastal area > Acid sulfate soil | place: Finland: Risofladan, Vaasa | collected...
TTCACGTTGGACGGCAGGTGAGGAAGGGCTACCTGAGGTTCAATTTTAGATACATCGTACTCAATCGTTCTGGCATATTCAGCATCTTCATCAGGCTGGTATATTTGGTAAGAATGCTTTGCTCTGGCCTTAACATATTTCTGAGTTTTGCTATCCACTCTAAAGATACCAGCTTTAGCCCCAGCCTCAATTGCCATATTCGCCATGGTAAAGCGCCCATCTACAGGCAACGAATCGATTGCCTCGCCGACAAATTCCATGGCGGAGTAAAGGGCACCATCAACACCGATATCACCAATGGTATAAAGGATAAGGTCTTTGCCGCCAACCCACTTCCCAAGTTTCCCGTGGTAAACAAACTTGATAGTTGGCGGCACTTTCATCCATATCTCGCCGGTAGCCATTGCCACCGCAATATCAGTCGACCCCATGCCGGTGGCAAAGGCCCCCAACGCCCCATAGGTGCAAGTATGAGAATCTGCGCCAATAACTACTTCTCCAGGTAGGACCAAACCTTGCTCAGGTAAAAGCACATGCTCAATGCCCATTTGCCCAACTTCAAAATAGATTAAATCGTGCTCCCGAGCAAACTCACGCATCGTCTTAGCCTGCTCAGCAGAGAATATGTCCTTATTGGGGCAAAAATGGTCGGGAACCATCACTATCTTTTCGGGGGCAAAGACCTTATCGACACCCAATCGTTGGAACTCCTTTATAGCTAGTGGAGCGGTAACATCATTTGATAATACTAAATCGACCCTGACATTTATGAACTCGCCAGGGTTGACTTTGTCCCTGCCTGAATGAGCAGCTAAAATCTTCTCAGCTAAAGTCAAAGCACAACTTCCTCAAATTCTTACTTCATCCTCGAATTTTCGGAATCATCAATACAATCGTTGCGATGAGGGTAACAAAGAATGCCACCAGGTACATACCGGCACCAGCAGCCAGGCCTACAGATGCCGTAACCCAGATAGTGGCTGCGGTAGTCAAGCCAGCCACCCTATCTGCAGTACGGAAGATAACCCCAGCACCGATAAAACCAATCCCGGCCACCACCCCGGCGGCAACCCGTGAGGGGTCTACGCCATAACCAAAACCGAAAATCGAAGCCACTGTAAAAAGAGCAGTTCCCAGGGCAATTAAGGAGTGAGTGCGCAGCCCAGCTGGCTTCTTAACCCGCTCCCGCTGATAGCCGATGCCGGCTCCAAGAGCCGTTGCCAGAAGCAGGCGTAAAATAATTTCTACCTCTGGATTCATCAAAATTTCTCATTCTTTTCTTGCTTTCTTAACTGCAAGGAGCCGATTCAGTGCATTTATATAGGCTTTAGCGCTGGCAACCATAATATCGGTGGAAGCACCGCGCCCGGTATAAGTCACGCCACCGCTTTCGATTCTTATCAGTACCTCACCGATAGCATCAATGCCCTCGGTCACTGACTTTACAGTGAACTCAGTAAGCTCATTGGGCACCCGGACTATCCGATTAATAGCTTTATACACAGCATCCACTGGGCCAGCACCCAAGGCGGCATCAGCCAGAGTTTGGCCGTCAGGAGCGATAAGCCTTACTGTAGCTGTGGGAATACTATGGTCACCGCAGGAAACCTCGACATGGTCAAGATGATAGACCTCAGAGACAGTGCGTAATTCCTCAGCTATCAAAGACTCGATATCCCGGTCAGTAATCTCACGTTTTTTATCAGACAGTTCTTTAAAGGTCTGGAAAGCACGGCTGAGAGCTTCTTCAGCCAGTATATAGCCAAGCTCAGCCAACCGTTCCTTAAAAGCATGTCGACCGCTGAGCTTGCCCAAGACAAGGCTGCTGGCTGGTATACCAACTGACCTTGGGTCCATAATCTCATAAGTAATCGCCTTCTTAATCAACCCATCCTGGTGAATACCCGATTGATGACGGAATGCATTAGCACCGATAATAGCCTTGTTGGGCTGGACCATAAAACCGGTAAGCTCGCTCACCAGCCGGCTTGTTTTGTAAATCTGTGTGGTATCAATATTCATGGTCAGATTGAAGAAGTCGCTTCGGGTTTTGAGTGCCATGACAATCTCTTCCAGGGAAGCATTGCCGGCCCGCTCACCAATTCCGTTGATGGTGCATTCAACCTGTTTAGCTCCTCTTCGTATCGCCTCAAGGCTGTTAGCCACCGCCAGGCCTAAATCATTATGGCAATGAATGCTAACCACAGCTTTGTCAATATTGGGCACATTATCGAAGATGCCTTCAATTAAATCGCCAAACTCAGGAGGAGTAGCATACCCCACAGTATCTGGAATATTCACTGTAGTTGCTCCAGCTTTAATCACCGCCTCCAGTATCTGGTAAATATATGTGGGTTCAGTGCGGCTGGCATCCATAGGCGAGAATTCCACATCATCTGCATGTCTTTTAGCTAGAGCTACCATTTCGCGAGAAATTTCCAGAATTTCCTCACGGCTCTTCTTAAGTTGATAGAAAAGATGAATATCCGAAGCTGACAGAAAAACATGAATTCGAGGCTGTTTTGCCTCTTTTATTGCATCCCAGGCCCTATCTATAGCTTCAGCGTTGGCATGAGACAACGCACAGACAATTGAACCCTGGATTTCCTTAGCGATGAGTTGAACAGCTTCAAAATCGCCGGGCGAGCTTATGGGAAAGCCGGCTTCAATAACATCGACGCCGAGCTTTTCCAGCTGTTTGGCTATTTCCAACTTATCCTGGATGCTCAGACTAGCCCCAGCCGCCTGCTCCCCATCCCGCAGAGTAGTATCAAAGACAATAACTTTATCCATATAACCTACTCCCAATTTATGCTACACGCACGCTTATCACTTCAGCCACGGCATCATGCTTCTCAGTTTCTTGCCCACGATTTCAATCTCATGTTCAGCATCCATTCGCTTCAGAGCATTATAGACAGGACGCCCCGCCTGGTTTTCCAAAATCCATTCTTTGGCAAAGCTGCCATCCTGAATTTCAGCCAGAATTTGCTGCATCTCATCCTTGGCCAGGTCATCTATAACCCGCGGTCCCCGTGTATAGTCGCCATATTCAGCAGTATCACTCACCGAATAGCGCATATAGCTGAGTCCACCCTGATACATAAGGTCAACAATAAGCTTAAGTTCATGGAAGCACTCGAAATAGGCAATCTCCGGCTGGTAGCCAGCTTCGACAAGTGTTTCAAACCCTGCCTTGACCAGGGAAGTAACTCCACCACAGAGCACCGTCTGTTCACCAAAAAGGTCAGTCTCAGTTTCCTCGGCAAAGGTAGTTTCCAAAACGCCGGCTCGAGCACAGCCAATGCCCTTAGCATAGGCTAAGGCAATATCCTTCGCCTTGCCTGAGGCATCCTGATGAACTGCCACAAGAGCTGGAGCTCCTGAGCCTTCGGTGTAAAGCTGCCGCAACATATGTCCTGGGCACTTGGGGGCAATCATAGTAACATCTATATCAGAAGGTGGTACTATTTGCCCGAAATGAATATTAAAGCCATGGGCAAACATCAGCATTTTGCCTGACGATAACTCATTTTTAATTGATTCATGGTAGATCACAGACTGCAAAGTATCCGGGGCAAGCATAACAATTATATTCGCCTCCTTGGCTACTTCAGCAGCATCGCTCACTTTAAAACCGGCCTTCTGGGCGTTTTTCCAACCTTCGGAATTACTGGCCTCAGCAACGATTACCTGACAGCCACTGTCTCTTAAGTTCTGAGCATGGGCATGCCCTTGGCTACCAAAACCGATGATGCCAATTGTCTTTCCTTTAAGCAAGTCGAAGTTAGCATCCTTGTCGTAATAAATTTTAGCCATAATACCTCCCTTCAAATTTTCCTAGCCGACCTGCCGGATTTAAGTATTCCTGTATTATTACCAGTCTGGTGGACTTTCAGCTTCTGAGGGTAGCGGTTTCGACGACTGCTCTGGCATCCGTGTTTCCTCTACCACCAGCGGGCCAGCGCTCCCACGAGGTAAAGCAATGCGACCAGTCCTAGCCATCTCTTTAATACCAAAGCCACGCAGAAGCTCCAGCAAGGAATCGACTTTTTCTTCGTCTCCAGTAACCTCCACTATCACGGAATCAGCAGAAACATCAACTATATTAGCTCTGAAAATGTCTACAATCTGGATGATTTCGCTTCTGGTGGAAGCAGTGGCCTTGATTTTAAGCAAGGCCAGTTCACGAGCCACCGGGTCATTATCAGTTATGTCAACTATCTTAACTACCTCGACAATCTTGTCTAGCTGCTTCCTGACCTGCTCTACTTTGGCAGTATCTCCGTTTACCACAAAAGTCATTCTGGATAAATTGGGCTGCTCAGTATGCCCAACAGCAATACTATCGATATTAAAGTTACGCCGACGTAAAAGACTAGACACCCGGTTTAGAACTCCGGGTTTGTCCTCTACTAAAGCAACTAAAATATGCTCTGTTACAACCATTGACCTTACCTACCTCTTGTTTTCTTCTGGCACTACTAGCTTGAAGGAGTCACTATCTCCGGTTTTGGCATTTCAATAGCCTGAACCAGAGTCGCCCCAGGTGGCACTATGGGAAAAACATTCTCCTCAGGCTCAACAACAAAGTCAATCAAGAACGGGCCTTGATGTTCCATTGCCTTCTCTATAGCTGAGGTCACCTCTCTTTTATCTTTCACTCTCAGCGCGGGAAGGCCATAAGCTTCCGCAACCTTGACAAAGTCTGGACCAGAAAGCCGCGTGTGAACATAGTGACGCCTATAAAACAGTTCCTGCCATTGCCTCACCATCCCCAAGTAGCCATTGTTGATAATAGCTATTTTGACATCGATGTTTTCCTGGACTATCGTAGCTAATTCCTGTATAGTCATCTGGAAGCCACCATCACCAGCGATACACCAAACCGTTTCGTCAGGACAGCCGACCTTTGCCCCAATAGCCCCAGGAAGCTCAAAACCCATGGTGCCTAAGCCGCCTGATGAAATTAGGCCATTTGGTTTATCATAAAAGAAGAATTGAGCCGCCCACATCTGGTTCTGGCCGACACCGGTAACTATAATAGCATCACCCTGGGTAACTTCGTAAATCTGGCGAATAACGTATTGAGGCAAAAGCCCCTCACTATCCCTGATTTCTATTGCTGGGTGCTCTTGTCGCCACAGGTCCAGTTGATTAAACCAGTCTATATGGTCGCGTGGCACAATTTGCTTATTTAATGCTCCAAGGATATTTTTGGCATCACCCACGATCGGCACATCCACTCGCACATTCTTGCCTATCTCAGCCGGGTCAATATCAATGTGAATAACACGAGCTTGTGGCGCAAAGGCGCTAACCACCCCAGTAGCCCGGTCATCAAACCTCATTCCAATGGCAATGATGACATCAGCATTATCTACAGCTTTGTTAGCATAAATCATACCATGCATTCCTAGCATCCCAAAGCTTAATATATGAGTCTCTGGGAAACAACCGATACCAAGTAGGGTAGTAATCACTGGTATCTGTGCCTTTTCAGCCAGCTCTCTAAGCTCAGCAAAAGCCTGTGAAATTATTACTCCCCTGCCAGCGATAATGACGGGGCGCTCGGCCCTGTTCGTCATTTCAGCCGCTCTCTTAATTTGAGTTGGGTGCCCAAAGAGCGTCGGCTTATAACCAGGCAGATCAACTTTCGCTGGATAGGCAAATTCTGCCTCCTGCTGGAAAATATCACGCGGGATATCAATAAGAACCGGGCCTGGCTTGCCAGTCTGTGCAATATAGAAAGCTTCTTTAACTACCTTGGCTAGTTCCCCAGCATCAAGGACGAGATGATTATGCTTGGTAATAGGAAGAGTAATACCAGTGATATCTATTTCCTGAAAAGCATCTTTGCCAATGAACGGCGTAGCTACCTGACCCGTGATAGCTACTATCGGAGACGAATCAAGACAGGCATTAGCAATTCCAGTCACCAAGTTAGTAGCCCCTGGCCCTGAGGTGGCCAGACATACTCCCGCCTTCCCCGTAGCTCGGGCATAGCTATCGGCAGCATGGGCTGCACCTTGCTCATGACGAACTAAAATATGTCTAAGTTGTGGATACTGCGGGAAGGTGTCATATAACGGCAGCACAGTACCACCCGGATAGCCAAAAATAACCTCTACTCCTTCTTTAATTAAACTCTCACACAGAATCTGGGCACCGGTCTTCTTCATTGGCATCCCCTACTTTAAAAATATTGCTCCACTATTGGCTGAGCTTACTGCCTCAGCATAGCGCTTAAGATAACCTTCCTTCACCTTCGGTACAAATTTGGGTAGTTGAGCTAACCGCTTGCTCATCTCCACCTCATCTATCTTTAGCTCAAGCTTACGAGCTGGAATATCAATCTTGATGATATCACCGTCTTGTACTGCAGCGATAGGGCCACCACTGGCTGCCTCAGGTGATACATGGCCAATAGCTGCTCCTCGAGTAGCTCCAGAGAAACGTCCATCCGTGATAAGAGCCACTTCTTTATCCATACCCATCCCACTAAGAAGCGAAGTGGGGGTTAGCATTTCACGCATGCCTGGCCCTCCCTTAGGTCCTTCATAACGAATAACAACTATTTCCCCAGGCTTGATTTCCCCCTTCATTATCGCTGTCGTAGCTGCCCCTTCATCATCAAAAACTCGAGCTGGCCCCTGATGGACAAGCATTTCGGGAGCTACAGCAGCGCTTTTTACCACACCCCCTTCAGGAGCCAGATTCCCGAAAAGGATAACCAGACCACCTGTAGGCGAGTAAGGGTCAACTATGGAACGTATTATCTCTCGGTTTTTAACCTTAGCCCCCTTTATAACCTCAGACAAAGATTTTCCCATGATTGTACTTGCCTTCAAGTTTAAGAGGCTGGATATCTCTTGCATAACCGCTGAAATACCACCAGCTAAGTTCAAATCTTCAATATGGCAATCGCTTGCTGGGCTTATTTTACAAATATGAGGGATACGCTGGTTTATCTCATTCACCAAAGACAGAGGAAAATCAACACCAGCTTCATGAGCTATAGCCATAAGATGCAACACCGAATTTGTGCTGCCACCCAAAGCCATGTCAACGGCGAAAGCATTATAGATAGATTCCTTAGTGATAGTATTCCTGGGTAAAAGATTCTGAGATAAAGCAGACATAACTTGCTGCCCAGCTTCGTATGCTAGGCTGGTTCGCCGTGCATCCACTGCTGGAATTGTTCCATTGCCGGGTAAAGCCATTCCTAAAGCCTCAGTTAGGCAGTTCATAGTATTGGCAGTAAACATACCAGAACAGCTACCGCAACCCGGGCAGGCAGCCCTCTCTAACTCATCTAACTCAGCCTCACTCATTTCCCCCTTGACCACTTTGCCTACAGCCATAAACACCGAGTTAAGGTCAATAGCCTTGTTTTGCCCATCTTGGTTCAGCCGACCAGCTAACATAGGGCCACCGCTTATAAAGATAGCAGGTCTATTCAATCTCACTGCTCCCATCAACATTCCTGGCACTACCTTATCGCAGTTAGGAATGAAGACTAAGGCATCAAAGGCATGGGCTTCAACTATAATTTCCACCGAGTCAGCAATAAGTTCCCTGCTAGGGAGGCTATACTTCATACCAGGATGATTCATAGCAATACCATCACAAACAGCTATAGTATTGACCTCGAAGGGTACACCGCCGCGACTCCTCACTCCTTCTTTTACCGCTTGGGCGATAGTTTCTAAATGCAAATGACCTGGCACGATCTCGCTAAAACTGTTGACAATACCAATAAAAGGTTTAGCACAGACACCCAAAGCCCTAATCAAGGCTCGATGTGGTGCCCGCTCAATTCCCTTTTTTATACTATCGCTCAACATTATTTAATTAAACCTCCCAAATCTAAAAACCGTCCCTTGAGAGGGACGGAGAGGAATAGTTTAGGCCATGCGAGTAAAACTAGCATAGGAGCTACCTATTGTCAAGGGGAGTTGTTTCTAGACTATGTATCTTTTGCAGACGTCGTAAGTGTCTACCACCTTCAAAAGTAGTGGATAGATAAATTTTTACAATACCCAGAGCTATATCCTGCTCAACTGTGTCTCCACCCAGGCATAAAATATTGGCATCATTATGCTGGCGAGCCCGCCGAGCACTTAAAATATCATAACATAGAGCAGCTCTTATACCTCTCACCTTATTAGCGGCGATGCTCATACCTATGCCAGTACTACAAAGCAAAATCCCCTGGTCCACTTTTCCTGAAGCTACCGCTTCAGCTACTCTTTGAGCAATATCAGGATAGTCTACAGGCTCAGTACTATAACAACCAAAGTCCTGATAATCATAACCTAGCTCTGTAAGGAGACCTATAATGGTTTGCTTGAGCTTTAAACCACGGTGGTCACAACCCAAAGCAATATGCATTTTTACTTACCTCCCTGGCATATTTGAGGCTGTTTAATTTTGATTTTAGCTTCATTTTTGACCGTATTAGAGGACACTCACCCCCAACTTTTTCAGGAGTTTTGACATCTTCTAGCTTCAGACATGTCCTGGAAGCCCTCAAAATACCCCTTCTTTTTTAAACAGCCTCAGAAGAAGGCCGTTTAGTTTTAAAAAGCTTTGATTTCTAGGTTCAAATCCAGAGCTTTTCTTACCCATTTCTATCACCCTCACCCTCATGATCCCCCTCTCCCTTGAGGGAGAGGGGGATATTATTTTAGGAGAGGCTTCGCCCCTCTTAAACACCCGTTCTCCCCTTTGCCTCGGGCTAGTTTTGCTGAGGGTATCCAGACAAAGGGATAAGTTGGAAATTAACATAACACTTCTATAATTTCGTACTTCGCAAAGTCCGAGTTGTCTAAAGTTGCAATACTATAATCTACCAAATTTTAATGGATTATCTGCACCAATAAAAGCATACACCTGGCTATAGTAAGCATTACCCGCACTATCCTCATAAATCGCAACAAAAGTACCCACACCTCGTTGTTTAGCCATTACTTCGATTATTTCATTTAATTTAGGATGTCTTTTTTTAATTGTTGATGTGTCAATGTCTTTCACCGGACCGAGTGTTATTTTCTCGTTTGGCTTTACTATGGAAGGTCGTTGTCCTTGTGGCAATCCCAACATTTTAGATTCTTCTGACAACCACACATATAAATGTAAGTTCATGGCCACCCCAGACCCAACATTTTCTACGGTAAAAACACCCGGTGGGGTTTCAGAGTCATAAATAAAGTCAAGGAGTGGTTGAATTGCAATTTCTCTTTGATATGAAGCCTCTTTTCTCAGGTTGAAAGTTTCAAAAGCGTACCATATAAGGAAAACTGCTATAATAGCTTGTATTACAAGACTAGCAATTGCAGTAAAATCCATTTTTCACCTCCATTTACTTCTGAGGCTGTTTAATTTTGATTTTAGCTTCATTTTTGACCGTATTAGAGGACACTCACCCCCAACTTTTTCAGGAGTTTTGACATCTTCTAGCTTCAGACATGTCCTGGAAGCCCTCAAAAAACCCCTTCTTTTTTAAACAGCCTCATATTTCAAAGTTGTCTGGCGAGCCTATCTGTCATCCTGAGGGAGCAAAGCGACCGAAGAATATGGCTCAGGATAAACTCCGCGACCGAAGAATCTCGAGCCCCTTCGCTGTCGCTCAGGGTGACAAGTGAGCATTCGCGTATTCTTGGCACGCCCTCTTAATCTCATCTTCAGGTATAATGCCCTGACGCAAAATCACCGGCGTCTCTCCAGTAACATCAACTACTGTGGACTCAAGCCCACCGGGACATCTACCCATATTGATAATCAAGTCAATCTGACTGCCTATTTGTTGCTCGACCTCTTGAGCCGTTACAGCACTGGGTCTATCACTAATGTTAGCACTGGTTCCAATAATAGGTATCCCTAACCTCCGAATAAGAGTAAAGGGCACAATATGGTTGGGAATTCGTATTGCCACCTTATTAGTACCAGCAGTGATACTATCAGGAAGTGAGGCTGCTTTGGGCAAAAGCAAAGTTAGCCCGCCAGGCCAAAAATATCTCATCAAAAGCTGAGCAACCTCAGAAACTGAGTCGACCACAGCAGCGACCTGCGTTGCATCAGCTAATAGAATCGGCAAGGGCAAGCGATGGGAGCGCTGCTTCACCTTATAAACTCTTTCAATAGCCTTACTATTAAAAACGTCAGCTCCCAGTCCATAGACCGTGTCCGTGGGGAAAGCAACAATGCCACCAGCCTGGATAATTTCGGTAGCCCTGTCAATTTGCAAAGCTATTTGCGTGGATAGATTGTCTATTTTTGAAGTATTCTGCACCACGGGAGATTACTCTATACCAAAATTGTCTACTAAAAATGCTTCAATGACTGGCCCAACACCAGGATATTCCCATATGTACTCATGCCCTGGCGCCTTCAATCCCAAATTAAAATCATAAGAGCCGAAAACAAGAACCGCCCTGGTTATCATCCAGTCAATAGGTGTAAAAGAAGGAGCATGGCCAATTACAAATAACTTTATACAATTAACCTTGAGCAATGTCACAAGGTCTCTTTTAGCAAGAGTATCAATCCCAATCCCACTATCGTCTATCACTAATGACCGACCAACTTCAGGCGCTTGATACCAGAAGGGACAGCCTACCTGAATAGAATATATACTAGGGTTATTTTCCAGATATTTAGCCACCTCACTGGTAAAGGCAGCACCATTGCTTTGCCCAGTTATTATTACCTTCAGGTCAGTAACTCGCAGGGTTAGAAAGTCAATTTCAGCAGCCAATTCCTTTGCCTTCGATGGATAATGTGTTAAGTATTCTTTAAATTCAAAAAGATAGTTCCATAATCCACTACCAGTACGTACATCATCAACTATGCAATACCTATACCCCAGCTCAGTCAGTTTAGCTTCAATCCCAGCCAGACAGCTTTGCCCTTGGTAATCGGCAGACAATGGTTCCTTTCCCCAACCACCTGGGTTACAAAAGATAGCAAAGTCGCTATCCTTGACACTATAATAAGTATTAACCAGTTCGGCAACAAATCGTTCCTGAGCGTCTCGGCTTGCCCCGACTATTTCCTCGGCCAATTGCCAGGCTTGCTGCTCTATAGCATCCATAGATTCGAAGTCAAGCGTTGCTAAGTTTGTCTCTTCACTAGGAGCACTAGCGAAGCAAGCTACCAAGGCAATGAGGCAGGCAACCAAAACTATTGCCAATCCGCATTTACATAGCCAGAATACACGAAAATGTCTGCCCTTCTGCATTAACTAACCACCTCTGACAGGCTCCACTGATATTTTATACCTTTATGATAAAAATACCTAGTCTCAAAGGTAGGCATGGTATAGTATACAATGCCGGGCTATGATATACTTCTGGTTAAAGCAGGAAATGAATGATAAAGCAGATAGTCATCGTGTAGCTACCAGCGATGATGTTGAAATCTCGACTTATCTAGAGATTGCGAAGGAGCTCCACGGCGAGCAAACCGCATCTCAGCCAGAGGTAACATCTGCTGCGGCACGGGAGACGATAGCCATCATTGATTTTGGCTCCCAATACAGCCGTCTAATTGCCCGGCGGGTTCGGGAATGTCATGTTTATTGTGAACTAATCCCCTATGATACACCTTGGGAAAAGATAGCCTCGCTCCGACCTAAAGGCTTTATTCTATCCGGGGGACCAGCTAGTGTATATGAACCAGGAGCACCCTTAGCTCCAGTTCCTATTTATGACAGCCACTTGCCAATCTTGGGTATCTGTTACGGGATGCAAGCTCTTGCTCACCAGCTAGGTGGCCAGGTAGCTTCAGCAACTAAGCATGAGTATGGTCAATCTATCCTGCACAGAAGTGATGAAGACTCACCCCTCCTTATTGGCTTGCCACCTTCGTTATCAGTATGGATGAGCCATGGTGATCAGGTAATTGAAATGCCACCTGGTTTCCAATCATTGGCTTACACTGAGAATTCGCCTGCCGCACTCATATGCAAAGACGATAACATTTTTGGCCTTCAATTTCACCCTGAAGTAGCTCATACCCCGCAGGGGAAAACTATAATCCAGAATTTCCTCTACCAGATATGCGGTTGCCAAGGCAACTGGACACCAGCTAACTTTGCAACTGAAAGCATAAACACAATTAAACAGCAAGTAAAAGGAGGTAAGGTCATTTGTGCCCTTTCTGGCGGTGTCGATTCAGCAGTGGCAGCCACGCTTGTTCACCAAGCTATTGGCAACCAATTAACTTGCATATTTGTCAATAACGGATTATTGCGCCGCGAGGAGCCAGAGCGAGCCCTCAACACCTTCCGAAATAACCTGAAAATGAACGTGGTCTATGCTGATGCTTCCAAAAGATTCCTTAGTCAATTAAGGGGAGTAATTGACCCTGAAACAAAGCGCCGTCGAGTGGGTAAGGAGTTCATTAAAGTATTCGAAGACGAGGCAGCCAAACTAGGCAAAGTCGATTTCTTGGTTCAAGGCACTCTCTATCCTGATGTTATCGAAAGTAGTTCTACAGAAAGTAAGGCTTCCTCCAGAATAAAAAGCCATCATAATGTTGGTGGCCTACCCGCCAAAATGTCACTTACCTTAATCGAACCACTACGTTATCTATTTAAAGACGAGGTTCGTGAACTGGGGCTGTCGTTAGGATTACCTGAGGATATGATATGGCGCCAGCCTTTCCCTGGGCCGGGGCTCGCCATCCGCATAATTGGAGAAGTAACCAGGGAGCGTTTGGAGATACTCCGAGCCGCTGATTGGGTAGTGATGAACGAGATTAAAAAAGCAAAACTTTACCGCCAGCTATGGCAAACCTTCGCTATCCTTACAGATGTTAAGAGTGTCGGTGTTATGGGGGATTACCGGACTTATGGCTACTTGATAGCTGTACGTGCCGTGACTAGCCAGGATGCGATGACTGCTGACTGGGCACGTCTCCCTTATGGCCTTCTCGCCCGCATCTCTAATCGCATCGTCAATGAGGTACCCGGTGTCAATCGGGTGGTCTATGACATCACCAGCAAGCCACCATCAACCATAGAGTGGGAATAGAGCCCTATTCAGCAGGTAAATCGCAGACTGCTTAGCAACCCTACCTGTCAGCCTGAAGGAGCGGAGCGACCGAAGAATCTCACCCAGGATAAACCAATCCTAGTATGAAAGAGATAAACACAAGCTTTCATTCTGGCTGGCTAATTGCTATTCTAACCTTCCCAGGCATTATTGTTCATGAATGGGCTCACAAGTTTTTCTGTGACCGTGCCAATGTTCCAGTCTACAAGACATGCTATTTTAGGCTAGGTAATCCCGCGGGATATGTTATCCACGGTTCAGTAGATAGCTACAGGAAAACTCTCATAATCAGCATTGCCCCGTTCATAATAAACACATCAATCGCCCTACTCATATTTCTGATCGCTATTGATGCTTCTCCAGGAATAATCACCTACCTGCTTTATTGGTTAGGCATATCTGTAGCGATGCATTCCTTTCCAAGCAGTGGAGATGCTGACAGCTTATGGAGTCATACAAAAACAGCTTGGAGAAGTAACCCGTTGGCTCTATTTGGCTTTCCAGTCGTTGGTTTGA
>Ga0307379_10008787_pt1 | contig 13574 bp, 8 predicted proteins | sample UN2MG_FD_202237 | JGI IMG/M metagenome (GOLD analysis project Ga0307379, IMG submission 202237) | Soil microbial communities from Risofladan, Vaasa, Finland - UN-2 | ecosystem: Environmental > Terrestrial > Soil > Coastal area > Acid sulfate soil | place: Finland: Risofladan, Vaasa | collected...
CTTAAATGTATTATTATTAATTCTTTTTCTATTTCTTATATGCATTTTAAATGTCGTGAGAGTGAGTTATTTTGCAGGTACAGATCCATGGAAACACATTTTTAATAGTAAAATTATTACGGAATTAAATTTTTTGCCACTTGAATACTACGAAGGGGGAATGGGTTTAAATATAATAGAAGCTGTTATCACTTTTTTTTCTGGTATAGATCACATCCTCATTCCACGATATTTTTTGTTTTATACAATTTTCTTATCAAGTTTAATATTTTATAATATCTCTTTAAGGATTTTTAAAAATCACAATTTAGCATTATTTAGTGTATTTATTTTAGAATTCTCGTCATTAGGATTTTCTATAATGATGATTCAGTATTGGCCATCTGGTTTAACATTAATCATGTGTTTAATGGTATTTTTCCTTTTATATATAAGATTACAGAAATTAATTCAATTAGATCTTCCAGACAAGAATGTAATCTTTAAAGATATTTATTTTACTTATATTCTTACCGGATTAATTTTTATAAGCGCTTTTCTTACTCACGTAATTACTGCCGCAATTTTCTTATTATCATTTATTTGGTTATACTTAATATACTTCTTAAAAGATCGTAAACGAGGAATGGATCTCTTATTTGTTGTTGGGTTATTTGGATTTTTGTTAATCTTGAATTATTTAGGCATTGGAAGAGATTATATTGGTTTGTTTATTCCAATTAATCTCCCTTGGTATTTTCTTATAGCAATTGGGATAGCAGGAATCGCAGCAGGGGCATTCGTTTTCTGGAAGATCCAAAAATCTATTAATTTTACCAAAGGAAGATATAAATCTACAATAATGGGAAAAACAGACCCAATTTATAAGAGAATTGAAGATAAAGTAATAATTCCGCTTATTTGTAGTCTAATAATTTTATTAACAATTGTAATGCTAATAGTAAATATTATCTGGTTTAATTTTGAAACTATAAACGTTTTAAACATCTCAGAAATCATATTATTTAGTGTTTTTGCATTCTGGGGTTTAATAATATTTCAAAAAAAGCCAAAAGGTAAAGTTTTATTTATTTGGGGCGCCTTTTTTGTTATACTATTAGGCGCAGGTTTTATTCTTAACATATTTCTAATCAATATAATGGTTTGGGAAAGGATTTTATATCTTATCCCTCCTATAATCGTTGTTGGATTTATTTCATATATTTACAAGCTTATAAAGTTGAATTCGATTCAATTTTTACGTATTAAACTAGTTATTTTACTAATTATTACATTTTCACTATTTACAACATACATTAATGAATCTGTAAGTATTGAGATATTCAATATGAAACATCGAGAGGTAAGCACCCTCCAGTGGTATTCAAATAATACTTCTAATCAAAATGTTGTATTTTCTGAGTTTGGATGGGGGTATGTAATTGATTACTATGATTATCCATTTGATGATAAGAATAAAACTCTTCTATATAATGGAAGTGTCTATATCTTAGCAACTGGAATTGATTTATTTCCACCTAATAATCATATCAATGAAAGCGGGGTAAATCTTCTAAGAGAATTTAAAGAAAAATATAACTCTGATGTTTACATAATTTTTGAAAATGATTATGTAATAGATAGAGGATTTGAATTATTTGGTCGTTTAACAACCGAGGAAACAGAAGAATACTATAATCTCAATTATTTAAACAAAATTTGTTCATCTAAAACCGAGAACGGTATAGAGATTCCTTTATACTGGGTTATTTAAAAATTTCATAGTCGCCTGGAAATTTCATTTCTTGCTTTTCATTTAAAAGCTTATATTTATCTCCTTCAATTTTTACTAGTTGAGGGAGTTTTCCGGTCTGTCCAACTTTATTTTCTCTAGATATAAATGCACCTATGAGACCATCAATATCGTCTACAGCATCTAATCCCTTTTTTATGGATTTCTCAATATCTATTCCTTTGACTAAATTACATATTTTTGTTGCGGCTGCGTCCGCTAAAGCTGCATTTTTTGCAAAGATTGTAACCGCATCAGCTTGTCCTAAGCTAATTGCATGACCCACTGTTGCTGAACTTGTTCCAATCCCTAGAGGACAATCGTGTGCTTTTATTAAAAAACCTAAATTAAGATTCAATTCATTTTCTCCGGCATATAATGCTATAGTTATTGGCTCTTTGGAATTTATGGCAATCTCTCCTCCATTTTCAACTAAAGCAATTTTAGGTGGTGTAAAATCAGATTCTTCATTATACTCCCCAGTTTTCATTGTTTCAAGCATTACGTCTGCCAGTGCTCCGGCTACTGCAGCCATAGGCCCTACATCACATAGCTCTGCCACTTCAGCCATTATTTTAATGATTTTGAAATTTGTATCTACTTTAACGGGAGTAAAAGAATTTAGAAACTGTCTATCTTTTTGAACATATTTCTCTAAATTCTTTCGGTGGAAATAGAAACTCTTTTTCGCACGTATAATAGCATTTTTTAATTCAGAGATAATTGTAATATCAGATTCTTTTTCCAAAAATCGCGTTTTGTAAGTTTTCAAATCAAATTAAAACATAAAATTGTAACAAATTTAGGAATATAATGTGTCTAATAACTAAACAAATATAAATAGATAGTTTTTCATTATTTATGTAAAAACATTATCCCTTAATTATGAGTCAAGTTAAATACGAGGAAATAATCTCTCAATTAAAATCTGACTTGAATGCTGAATGTGCTATAGCAAATAAGTATGGAATTATATTGGGATCTTTAATTAAGGAATTTGCAAAAGGAAAAGTTATTCCACATGGGATATTATCCTTGATTTCCAATTCTAAAGAAATTGCGAATTCATTAAATTTAAAAAAGATAAATTCTTTCGCGTTAGAATCAGAAAAATATAATTATCTGTTTACTTTCGGCGAAGAATTAATACTTATATCAAAATTAAATTTAGATGTAAACTTAGCAAAATTTATGCCTAGTATTAGTGTCTTTTTAAAGAAGTTAAGTGTAAGTATAACAGAAGAAGAAGAAGTCAAGAATTTTTCTGTTTTTGATTTTTCAAAAGAAATCTCAAAAATTGAAGAAACTTTAGAAAGTGAAAAAATTAGGAAAGACAAATATTCAATTATAAAAGATTTAGTAAAGCACATTTCAAGTTAAGTTATAATAAGTATAATTTTATACCTTATGGTGAATGATTATTTTAAGACAAGTATTTGTTTACAGAAGCAATGAACTTTTATATTATAGACATTTTGGAAAAGCTCTAAAACAAGAGATATTAAATCTTTTAGTTGAAGATATCATAAATGAAGCTTTGATTAGAACTGAATCTAAGATTGATTATCACGATTATTATAAATTTAGAGTATCTTACATCACGGATAAAGAGACTAATCTTATTTTTTTATTTGTAACAAGTTTAACTGATAAATTTGAGAATATAAAGAAAGAATTGGAAAAATGTAAAACTGAATTCTTAAGTTTATTTGAAGACATATTACAGCATCGTTTTGATGCAAAAACTTTTGAAGTCTTTGATCCAACCATAGATTCGATTCATAGGAATTTACGACCTAAAATATCTCTAATAGGTTTTTCTGGAGTAGGAAAAACAACTATCACGAAATTAATCAAAGCCGATGAAATTCCCATGCAACATATACCAACAATTACGGGAGATATTGCCACTATAAAAATTGGAAAATTACACTTTCATTTATGGGATTTTGCTGGACAAGAGCAATTTAGTTATTTATGGAACAATTTTATCAAGGGAAGTGATGCGGTTCTTTTAATTACAGACTCTTCATTAGAAAACATTGAAAAGAGCAAGTACTTCTTAGAATTAATAAAAGAACAAGCACCTAACGCTCAATCTGCAGTAATATGTAATAAACAAGACTTAAAGGGAGCTTTGAATTCTGTTCAAATTGAAAAAATTCTTGGATTAAAAGCATACTCAATAATAGCATTAGAACCTAAAAATCGAGATAAAATGATTCAAATAATTGCGGATATTTTAGAAATGAGTGCGGAAGTTTCACCTCTCTTGAAGCCATTGCTTGAGAGAGATAAACTAACTGAAGAAGCTGTAAAAGCCCTTAAAGAGGCTGATTTTAATAAAGCAGCATTTCTATTTGACAAAATTAGTGATTTATGTATAGAATTAGGAGATGATTCGTTAGGTAGAGAATTCTTTGATAAATCCCAAAAAATTAAAGATATGTTAAATAAAGTTGGGGCCCCCCAACCCACACCAGCAACACCTATAGAGCCTGTAGAACAAAAACATCCAGTAATTGATATACGACCTCAGGAATTAGAAAAGCCTGTTTCCTCTCCAACTCCAGCGATATTAGAGCACCCATTGCCTCCAAAATTACCTCCCAAAGCGCAACCATTAAGTACCCCGCAAAAATTATCGAATGAACAAAAGTCAATAGAACCCCCTAAAGTTGAAAGGCCTTCAGAAATTGCAGCTTCATATGGAAAAGAAAAATTAACTGACGTAAGTATTCAAAGGGTTAAAGAAGTTGAACCCCCAATAGAACCCGAAATAAAAGCAGAGAAAATTGGATTAACACTAAATCCAGAAGATTTTATGGTGAAAACTAGACCCAAATCAGTAAGTTTTGTCCCAAAAGATGCCAAAGATAAATTGATAATGGCACCCGGGAGTCTCGTAAAAAGTGTGGATAAACCAAAAGCACCTGTACCAGTATCACCGTTAAAATTAATGGAGAAAAAGGCAAGTATAAGTTCACCTCCTGCTAAAACTCCTCCAACACCAAAAATTACACTCGAACCCAAAATAGTAAAAACTCCTCCAATATCTAACCAAATTGAACAAAAATCTACAGTTTTAGATATAAACCAGATAGATAATTTGAAAAAATCATTATTGGAATTGAAGATTAAGAAAGCAGATATTTCTAAGATGTTATTAGATCTTGATATGAAGGAGCTCACTGGGGAAATCACATCAGAAGAACTTCAAGAAAAGAAAAAGAAAATAGATATATTAATGAACAAAATTGATGGCCAAATTCAAGAATTACAAAATCTTTTAAATAATTAGGCTCAATAGAAATTAAATTATTTTTGTACTTAGAGCCTATTAAAATGAAAAAGAGCGATATTCTATCTTTAGCACTATTCCTAAGTCTGATATTAATTATAATAATGGATAGTTATTTGGTTCTACCAAATCAAGTTTTAATTGCAGCAGATTTAGGTATTTATTTTGATACAATTGGATTAATTATTGGAACTTATATTATTGTTAATGGGATTTCTATTATTTGTTTTGGTTACCTGATTGATAAGATTGAGAGAAAGAAATTATTATTGTTTGCTGGTGTTTTATGGTCTTTTACTGCGATTATGCATATATTTATATTTAATATAGTGCATTTATACATAACTAGGATCATGGCAGCAATTGCTTCAGGGGTAACAGGGCCATTAGCTATTTCTTATTTAACAGATCTTGTATCTTCTGATTCACGATCAAAATTATTTGCAGGATGGACATTATTATCAACCTTAGGAAGTCTTTTCGCAGGTGTTATTGCCTTAATGTTTAATCAAATCCCTTATGATAGAATCGATATTGAATCAGAAAGTATTAGAGAAAATATTGATTTTATTACTGCAAATTACTCAAATTTATTAAATACATGGCGTTTTCCCTTTCTAATATTAGGTTTTATTGGTTTGATCTTTACCATTTTAAATATCTTCTTTACGCAAGAGCCAAAAAGAGCAGCAAAGGACAAGCTTTTAGAGGATATTTTAAGTAATGAAGCACTACAATATTCCTATCGTATAAGATTTTCAGATTTAAAATCTATATTTAAAAGAAAATCAAATATTTTCTTAACAATAAATCTGTTTGACGTAGTAGTTTCAGGGTTATTAATCGCATACATATTTCCTTATTTTGAATTAGAAATGGGCATATCATTTAGTGATCCTTTAGGTTTAGCAGCAGTAATTGTTTTGATTATTATTATTGGCCCTTTAGGTTTAATAATTGGTCAATTTGGCTTAGCTCATTGGGGTGATAAAAAAGTTCAAAATGGTGATTTATCTGGACGGGTAAAAGTTGCCACAATTTGTGGAATTCTTAATATCCCCTTCATTTTAATAGGATTTATGATGACTCCTAATGTATCAAACCAAACTTTCTTTTTAAGTAATATATCTGTAAATTTATTTGGATTTTGGTTATTATGGATTATCTTTGGACTCTTTATAGGGATAGGCCTTGGATTTTCATTAGGGATTGCTCCAAATTGGTTCTCTTCTCTTATCGATGGAAACTTACCAGAACATAGAGGTACAATGGTTGCAATGGGATTATTTATAGATACTTTTGGTCGTGCTTTAGGAGTAATTTTAGGAGGATTTGTTGTGAATTTAACAGATAGCTTTTCATTAACTATCATTTGGTCCACTTTAATATTTGGAATAATATCAACCTGTTTCTGGATTCCATTATTTTATACGAGTAAGAAGGATTACGAAGATATAAATGAAATAATGAAAGAAAGAACTGAGAAATTGAAAGCAATAGTGGATTAAACAAAATTCTTTAAATATCTATCAGGAACATTTGCTTCTCCCATCATAATCTGTTTTTTACCACCATGATAATCTGAACCTCCTGATTTAATAAGTTTAAATTCATTCGCAATTTTCCGAAAGTAATCAGGAAAGTAGCTCTGAGCCCAGTTTGCTTTACCTGTTTCATAATAGGGTCTATTTTTCGCATATGAGTATTCCACTTCAATGCCTTCAATCCCTGCTTCAATACAGAATTTTACAAATTCTCTCCAGTCTGAGATCTCATAAATTCCTGGATGTGCTAAAATGGGAATTCCCCCAGCAGATTTAATTAACTCAATAGATTCTTCAAGATTTAACTCAACTTTTCTATTAACAAAAGCGGCGCCACCGATACTTATCAGTTTGAATAATTCATTTGTAGACTTTCCTTCAACTTTTCTAGGGTTATTTTTTCTTAAAATTTCTACAATATGAGGGCGTCCAATAATCTTGCTTCCAGCAATAGCTTTTACGTCTTCAATCGAGATATCATATCCAAATTCATCTCTTAATCGTCTGCAAATTGCTTTTTTTTGCTCTAATCGTCCTTTTATCTGTTCATTAATAGAATTGATTAATTTTGTAGAGTTGTGATCTATATTTAAACCTATAATATGAACATCTATTAATTGCCTTATAGGATCATGTCTAATTGAAATTTCTATACCAGGAATTACAATAATCTGCTTTTGTTCTCCACATGACAAGAATTCCTCTATTCCTCCTATTGTGTCATGGTCTGTAATAGCAATCGCCTTTAACTTAACCTTTAGCGCGTGTTCTATTAATTGTGAAGGATTATCTAAACCATCAGACGCAGAAGAGTGTATATGAAGATCAATCATGATAATTATAGATTTAAATTCTGATTTTATTTTTGTTTAAAAGTGCATAGATGAATAAAATTTACTAAGTAAATATAATTAATTATTCATATTCAGAAGAACTAATATTCTAAAGGAGATCTCTTAATAAAATGCCAATATTCGTTATGAAATTCGGGGGTTCTTGTCTAAACGATAAGGATGCGTTTAATAGAATCCTCGATATTACAAATATTTATGGGAAAGTAAAGAAAGTATATGTTGCCTCCGCTCTGAGTGGTATAACAGACTTACTTTTAAAAACTGCTAATATGTTAGAAGATGATAAAGATACAGATAATAACATAGCATTAATAGAAAAAAAGCATATTGATATAATTGAAGAAATATTCACTGAAGATTCTGAGCATTATATTAAAGCAAGGGATTGGATAGATGATAAATTAAGTGAATTAGATGATACTTTTGCAGATATTAAAGAATTTGGATTAGAGCCTTATTATCAAGATTTTGTATTAAGTTTTGGAGAAATTTTATCTACATACATATTAAATCAATTTCTTCTAAGTAATGGGATTGATTCTGTATATATTCCTGCAAATAGATTAATTATAACTAATGATGAGTTTAATAATGCTTATCCGTTATATGACTTAACAAATTCCCGAACAAAAAGAATGTTGGTTCCATTATTAGAAAATCCGAATAAAAATACAATAGTGTGTTTAACGGGTTTTATTGGCAGGAATAAAATAGGTTATATCACCACGTTAGGGAGAGGGGGATCTGACTACACAGCAACTATTATAGCAAGAGCTCTGTATGATATCGGAAATGATAAAAATATTAGAGTTATTTTGTGGAAAGATGTTGATGGATTATTAGCGATAAATCCAAAATATGTGCCTAACTCTTCTCTTATAAAAAATTTAAATTATGATGAAGCTAAACATATTGCTAGTTTTGGAGCTAAAATTCTCCATCCCAAATGTTTGGAAGCTATTGAAAAAGACAAAATACCTTTAGAAATAAGAAACTTTGAAAAACCTTTAGAAAAGAGCTTCACACAAATTTCAGAGGTGACTGATAAAGAACATATTAAAGGGATTTCTGCTGTTGAATTTGTCACAATCATAACCATCATTTCTGGAAGTATGGTAGATATACCCGGTGTTCTTGCTAAAATATTCAGAGTTATGAGTAAAAATAGAATTAGCGTTTCACTAGTGGCTCAAAGTTCCTCTGAAATAAGTACATCTTTTATTATAAATGAAGTGGATTCAGAGCGCGCAATTGCCGCTTTGAAAAGTTCAAAATTCTTTTCAGAATTTTTCAAAATTAAATGGGAGCACGTTTCTGTAATTAATATAATCGGCCTTAAAATCCTTGAAACGAAAACAAAGGTAGAGATCTTCAACGCATTAGATAAAAAAAACATACAAGTCAAAGCAATTTCTCAAAGTTATAATGAATTAAATTTGTCAATAGTTATTGAGAGAAATAAATTAGAGGAGGCAATAAAAATAATTCATGATGATCTTTACGAGGAATTTGAAGGTTTAAATTAACACCCTTCAATATAACTTTAAAAAAAGTTCAAGAAAACGACTTTTATTTTTAAGAAACAGAAATTCTAATCAAATTACTAAATTAGAAGTTAGATAAATAAATTTATTCTTAAAGCTTAAGTTCTTGAGTCAATTATTCGACGGGTTAACTCCGTAAATGATTCATCGACATTAATCCCCGTTTTAGCAGAACTTTCTATATAAATACTTCCCTCCTTTTCTGCGAATGAACGAGCTTCATCTCGATCAATCACTACGCCAACGTCTTCCATTAAATCTGCCTTATTCCCAATCAAAACAAATGGAATGTTCTCACCAGCGAATTGGCGAATCTCCGTAAGCCATTTTCTTGTTTCCGTGTATGTCTGTTCTCGAGTTAAGTCAAAGACTAACAATGCTCCAGCTGCCCCTTTGTAAAATGTACTACGGATAAACTCAAATCTCTGCTGTCCTCCAATATCCCATATAGAAAGTGTTGCTATTTCACCTTGCCGGAATTCTACGTCTTTAGTTAATATATCTACGCCAACAGTTAATTTATAATTTGCTTGGAACCTGTTTTTGATGAATCTCTGAACAAGACTAGTCTTTCCCACAGCTGCTGCTCCAGTTAATAATACTTTTAGTTTAAAACTTGACATAAAGCTTCACTCACGTCGGTTTTTATAATCTTTTATTTTTATTTTTTAATTGTGTATATAAATAAATATTATAAATGGTATTTAAGAATTTATTTAATTTATTAATATGGACTAAATTAAAGATAAAATAAATTCTGAATTTAAATATTTTTACATAAAGTCAAAATGATTTTTATTCATTTCTAGGCTTTTTAAATCATATAAAAATAAAAATAATTTAGTAGGATAATTCTGATGATCAATTTTTACCTTTTGGGGATTACTTTATATTCTTCTAAACTTGGAAAATAATCAAGATTTAAGTGAGGAAAATACATTGCCTCAGCGTATTCTTTTTGAAAGCTTTTATCTACTGCAATTTCAATATATCGAATTTTCTTTAATAATGATTGTGCTTTATTTCGCAAATCTTTATTCAATAAACAGTGTTGTGCTCCTATTCCAGCAGCATTTCCTATCTGAAAAATTTTATCATCATGAATATCTGGAATCATGCCTATAAATTTTGCATTATAAGCATTAATATAATTTCCAAAAGCGCCTGCTAAAAAGACTTGTTTAATTTTTAAATTACTCTTTAAATTATTCAAAATAATTTTTGATCCCGCATAAAACGCGGCTTTTGCCATTTGGATTTGTCTAACATCGTTTTGGCTAATCGTTATATCCTTATCTAAAGATGTTTCCTCATTTTTAGCTACAATAAATTCTATATTTTTATCTTTTTTAATGAATCTTTCCTGATCAGTAATTTCTCGATTGAAATTACCACTTCTTGTAATAATTTTAGATTTCAACATCTCTGCTATTACATCAACTAATCCAGAACCGCAGATACCTAATGGTTTCTTATTTTTGATTGTTGTATAAGATACATCGAAATTCTTAGGATTAATTTTAATTGTATCAATAGCACCTGCCGCTGCTCTCATTCCATCACCTATATGAGCCCCTTCTAGAGCAGAACCGGCCGCACACGATCCTACTGCTAGTATCTTACGATTTCCTATAATAATTTCACCATTAGTACCAATATCAATTGCTAAGGTAAGCGCTTTTTCATTAAAGATATGTGAAGAGAGAATTACTCCTATAGTATCAGCTCCAACAAAACCCGCAATTAAAGGTGAGGTGTACACATTTCCAGTTTTTAAGATATTAAGATGTAGATTTTTTGCTTGAATATTCAAATTCTTTTGAATAATGGGAATAAATGGACTTAAACCAATATTAATAGGATTTAATCCTAAAAAAATATGATGCATAACAGAATTTCCTACAACAGTAGCTTCATAAATCTGAGAAGGTTTAACTTTTGCTTTATTACAAACGTTTGCAATTATTTCATTCAAATCATTTATTACATTAGAATTTAATTTCTGAAGATTTTCTTCATTATCTTTTATAAATGTTAATCGTGTTATCAAATCCTCTCCATAAGCAGTTTGACTATTTAATTTTGAATTAACAGCATAAACTTTACCGTTATTCAAACTCATTAGATACCCAACAAGAGTCGTAGTCCCAATATCAAAAGCGATTCCAAAATTGTCTTCAAGGGTATTACCTGGTTCACAAGTGATAATATTAGTATTATTCCATAAAACTACAGTGATTTTATGCTGATTTTCTCTTAAAAGAGTTGGAATTTCATTTAAAACATCAAAATCAATCTCCATCTCTCCAATTCTCTTTAAATCCTGACTTTTAGAGAAAATGGCATACTTAATTCTTTCAAAATCTGCATCAGGTCTCTCTAACGATGGTTTTTTTACATCAATGAAAATTTTTTTAATAGCTGGTTGAATTTTAATTCCTTTACTTATCCCTGAAACTAAAATCTTAAAATCTTCAAGTAAAAATTCACTAGGCAAAAATACACGAAATTGAGGAGGTTCAAGGGTTTCAAGATATTTATTATTTTTCATATCGATTTTTGTTTGACACGCGAGACGCCACCCATTTTTAAGTTCCTCATTTGTTAAAACCTCTTGTTCAGAGATAGTTGGAGCAATTAAATATTCATTTCCCCGCTGAACTAAAACTTTGCATTTTCCACAGGTTCCTAAACCTCCACAAATCGATGTTATTGGTACTTTTAATTCTGAAAGAATTTTAAATAGGGAGTAGTCATTTGAAAAAAGAACCCTTCTAGAAATTGGTTCAAAATCAATAATGATATTACTTTTTTTTATATCCATATTTTAGTTTCATTGATGATTATAATTTCTTTTTAAAATTTTGAATTCAATATTATTGTAGATTCAAAAATGGTTATCGTTTTCATTAAATTAGTTAAAATAATAATCACCATATAAAAAGTTTAATTACTTAGTGTGGTTAAATTAATTTAAGAAAAGTATTTGCATTTTTTTTTTCAAATCACAATTAGGTGGCTTTATTTAAATTGCAAAATCCAGAAGATTTAGCACAAGAAGCTATAAAATTTTTAGAACTCGCTCAGAATTTTGAAGTAGAGAAAGATGTCGAAAAAGCTATTTCAAATTACCAAAAAGCAGCCGATCTTCTTAAGCAGAGTGGATTTTTAATTCATAGAATCCAGGAGATTTATGATAGGATTGGTGAGTTGAAGGATTTTATCCAAAAAGAAACATTATATCAGCGAGTTCAATCCCAAGCTCAAATTGAACAATTCCAAGATCAAGCATTTAATTTATTAGAAGGCGCAAAGAAACTGGAATTTGATGGTTTTTTTGAAGATGCTATTCAACAATATTTATCCGCTGTTGATTTATTAGTGCAAGCTGGATGGTCTGAAACTCAACTGGAGAATATAAAATCAAAAATTAATATGCTCAAAAGAGACTTAAAACAACAGAAAACTATTCAACAACCTCAGGAGCAGGAAGTTGAATTGGAACAAAAAATTCCTGCAGTATTGCCAGATGAGAAACCTCAAGTCGTTGGGATGTTTGGACAAAAGAGCAGTGTTGAAAAAGCAGAAATTGTAGACAAATTTCGAGTACAGAAAAAACATGAAGAAGATATACAAAATCAAGCTTTTGTCAATATCGATGCTGCTAAAATGTTTGAAAAAGATAAGAAATATGATAACGCGATAATGAATTATGAAAGAGCTATTGAACTACTGGAATCTATCGGTTGGAACGTTCAAACTCAAAATATTCAACTTTTAATTGAAAAACTTAAGAAAGATAAATCATATTACGAGTCTCTTCAAGTTCAGCAAAAGCAAGAATCATTACTATCAGCAACTGAGATTGAAGAACAGAAAGTTGTTTTAGAAAAAGAAGCAGAGATGAAAAAGGAAAAACTGATTGAATTTGAAGCGAAAAAACAACATGATGAACAAATTCAAATGAGAGCATTTAATCTAATCGATATTGGAAATAGACTAGAAAGAGAAAAAAAGTATGATTCAGCAATCGAAAAATTGAATGAAGCTGTTCAACTTCTTAAATCGATAGAATGGGATTCATATGTCCAACCAATTATGAGTTTAATTGATGGTATAAAAGGTAAACAAAAAAGAGAACTAGCTGCTGACCATTTGAAGGAAAGAAGACAAAAAGATTTATTGATTCTTCAAGACTCAATCCATAAAAAGCAAAAAGAACAAATAGTCCAATCAGCAAAAGAATTAGATACAAAGAGAAAAGAGTTTGAAGCGAAAAGAAGCGACGAAGTACTGAAAGAAGAAAATCTTTTCATAATATTAGATAAAGCAGATGAAATTTTAAAAGCAAAAAATTTCGATGACGCTATAAAAGAATACAGTATGGCTTTAGAAATACTCACAGAATTAGGCTCTGGTTGGGAGTCTTATAAATCAATGATCAAGAACACAATTTCCAATATAGAAAATCTGAAGCATAGTCAGCTTACTAAAGAATATGAAGAACAGAAGAAAGTAGAAGAAAGAAGAAGGGAAGAATTAGCATTTCAAAATCAAATT
>Ga0307379_10008788_pt1 | contig 13573 bp, 11 predicted proteins | sample UN2MG_FD_202237 | JGI IMG/M metagenome (GOLD analysis project Ga0307379, IMG submission 202237) | Soil microbial communities from Risofladan, Vaasa, Finland - UN-2 | ecosystem: Environmental > Terrestrial > Soil > Coastal area > Acid sulfate soil | place: Finland: Risofladan, Vaasa | collected...
CGCCACCCCCACACCGCCCCACGCCCCGCCAGCCGCGACGACCTGGGGTAAAAACGTTTTTCAAATCCCCCTATCCACCTGCCAACCCAAGACTTGCAAACACCGCAAATGGCTCAAGCCGCGGGGAGGTCGGAACGTTTTCGAAATGTCCTTGACGCCCCCCGGCGCGCCCTCCTACAGTGTCGGTTCATTTGCGTTTGTTGCTGCTGGAGGATTTGCCGTGAGCAAGGGCGCGGCAGGTGCGACTCTGGCATTCGGTCACACTATGTTCCGGGAGGACCGTCCGCATGCTGACAGACCTGGAGATTGCGCAGCGCGCCCAACTGAAACCCATCCGCGAGGTCGCCGAGGCGCTGGGTGTCCGGGAAGACGAACTCGAACTCTACGGTAACTACAAGGCCAAGGTGGACCTGGCGATCCTGGACCGCATGGGCTCCCGCCCGAGAGGTAAGTATATTGATGTGACGGCCATTACGCCCACGCCCCTGGGCGAGGGCAAGACCGTCACCACCATCGGCCTCTCGATGGGCCTGGCCGCCATCGGCAAGAACGTCTGCACGTGCATCCGCCAACCCAGCCTGGGGCCCGTCTTCGGCATCAAGGGCGGCGCCGCGGGCGGCGGATACAGCCAGGTCGTGCCCATGGAGGACTTCAACCTCCACCTGACGGGCGACATCCACGCCGTCGGCCTTGCCAACAACCTCGCCTGCGCGTTCGTCGACAACTCGATCTACCACGGTAACCCGCTGGACATCGACCCTTACGCCCCCAGCCTCCGGCGCGTCGTCGACATCAGCGACCGCTGGGCCCTCGACGACGTCGTCACGGGCCTGGGCTCGGGCATCGTCCGCCGCACGGGGTTCGACATCACCGTGGCCAGCGAGGTCATGGCCATCCTGGGCCTGACGACGGGCCTTCAGGACATCCGCGAGCGGTTCGCCCGCATGATCGTCGCGTACCGGCGCGACGGGACGCCCGTGACGTGCGAAGACCTGAAGGTGGCCGGCGCCATGACCGTCCTCATGAGGGACGCCATCAAGCCGACCCTGATGCAGACGCTGGAGCACACGCCGTGCTTCGTCCACGCCGGTCCGTTCGCCAACATCGCGCACGGCAACTCGTCGATCCTGGCCGACATGATCGCGACGAAACTGGCCGACTACGTCGTGACCGAGTCGGGTTTCGGGGCCGACATCGGCATGGAAAAGTTCATGAACATCAAGTGCCGCCAGTCGGGCCTGGTGCCCGACTGCGTCGTCCTGGTGGCCACCGTCCGGGCCCTCAAGATGCACAGCGGCAAGTTCAGGGTGGTGGCCGGCAAGCCGCTGGATCCGGCCCTGCTGAAAGAGGATCCCGACGTCGTGGCCGAGGGGTGCTGCAACCTCGAAAAGCACGTCGAGAACGCCCGCCTGTTCGGCGTGCCCGTCGTCGTGGTCGTCAACCGGTTTACCGCCGACTTCGATTCGGAACTGGCGGTCGTTGCCCGGAAGGCCAAGGCCGCCGGCGCCGGCTGGGTGGCCTACTCGAACGTCTGGGCCGAGGGCGGCAAGGGCGGGACCGAGGTGGCCGAGGCCGTCGTCGAGGCCTGCCAGGCCCCCAAGAAGTTCAAGTTCCTCTACGACCTGGACCTCTCGATCAAGGAGAAGATCGAGACCATCGCCACGAAGATGTACGGCGCCGGCAGCGTGGCATACGAGAAGGCCGCCGAGCAGGCCATCGAGCGGTTCACGAAATTCGGTTACGACAAACTGCCCCTGTGCATGGCCAAGACCCACCTCAGCATCTCGCACGACGGGGCCGTCAAGGGCCGACCCGAAGGGTACGTTTTCCCGGTCCGCGACGTCCGGGCCTCGGTCGGCGCCGGGTTCCTGTACCCGCTGTGCGGGGCGATGCGGACCATGCCGGGGCTGCCGACCGTTCCGGCCGGCGAGAAGGTGGACATCGGGCCCGACGGCCAGGTCGTCGGACTGTTCTAATGGCACATTGTCAACTTCGCGTGGGCCCTTGGGAGCCGCGCGGTGGCCTTCCGAGGCCACCGCGCCTTGGCGCAGGGCCGTCCCGCGCGGCGGCCTAGGAAGGCCGCCGCGCAAGAAGATGTTGGCCTCCGGCCGCGCGGGGCCGTCGGCGTCGTACACCAGCACAAGGAACGCGCCATGCCTGAGATCGTCGAGATACCCGTTGTATGGCTGCAGGGCGCGGCATGCACCGGGTGCGCGGTGTCGCTTCTGAATTCGTTCTCGCCCACCGTCGGGCCTCTCCTCCTGAGGGAACTGGTGCCCGGCAAGCACCTGTCGCTGCGGTTTCTGGCGACCGTCATGGCCGGGCAGGGGGGCCAGGTGATCGAGGTCCTCAAGGACACGCGCGTCAAGGACAAGGGCGGGTACTTCCTGGTCTTCGAAGGGTCGATCCAGACGGGCGATGGGATGTTCGCCACGCTGGGCGAGGACGGGCATCGCGAGGTCCCCATCAGCGAGACGGCGGCCGACCTGGCGCGGAACGCCGCCGCCGTCGTCGCCATGGGCACCTGCGCATCGTTCGGCGGCATCCCGGCGGGGGCGCCTAATCCGACCGGCGCCCTGTCGATGGCCGAGTTCCTGAAGCAGGAGGGCATCGCCGCCACGGTCGTCAACATTCCGGGCTGCCCGCCGCACCCCGACTGGCTCGTCGGCACGCTTGTGGCCGTGGCGATGTACGGTCTGGAGGCCGTGGCGCGGTCGCTGGACGATCTCTCGCGGCCCACGATGTTTTACGGCAAGTGCATCCACGAGACGTGCCCGCGTCGGGCCGACTTCGACGCCGGCCGGTTCGCCCGCGCCTTCGGCCAGCCCGGGTGCCTGTACGAACTCGGGTGCAAGGGCCCCGTGACGTTCGCCGACTGCCCCACGCGCATGTGGAACACCGGCACGAACTGGTGCGTCGGCGCCGGCAGCCCGTGTCACGGGTGCGTGGAGCCCGACTTCCCGGACCGGTTGAGTCCGCTGTACGCCAAGATTGACGAGGAGCGGCTGGGGCGGTTCCGGTTGCTTCAGCCGGAGACCCCCGCCGACGCGAACGCCTGACGACGGAGGCGCGCCCGATGCCCGCGACGACGAAGAAGAAGGGCCGCACCACGATCACCATCGACCCGGTGACGCGGATCGAGGGTCACATGAAGGTCGAGGCCGTCGTCGACGGCGGCGAGGTGAAGGAGGCCCGATGCTGCGGCACGCTGTTCCGCGGCTTCGAGATCATCCTGCGGGGCCGACACCCCCTCGACGCCGTCCGGCTGACGCAGCGCGTCTGCGGCGTGTGCCCCACGGCCCACGGCACCGCCTCGGCGCTGGGCCTGGACCAGGCCCTGGGCGTGGCCGACGCGGTTCCCGACAACGGCCGCATCGTCCGTAACCTCATCCTGGGCTCCAATTACCTTCAGTCGCACATCCTCCACTTCTTCGCCCTGGCGGCCCTCGATTACGTGGACGTCACCGCCGTGGCCGACTACACGGGCGGCGACAGCGAACTGAAGGCCGTCCGGGCCTTTCTCGAGCGCGGCGTCCTGGGGCCCTTCGTCCCGCGGTACGAGGGCGATTACCGGTGCGACCGGGCCACCAATATCGACCTGGTGCGCGGGTACCTCAAGGCCCTGCACGTCCGCCGGACCTGCCACGAGATGCTCTGCATCTTCGGCGGCAAGATGCCCCACAACATCGCCGTTGTGCCGGGCGGCGTCACGAGCGACGTCACGGCCGACAAGATCGCCACCTTCCTGGGCAAACTGGCCGAGGTGCAGGCCTTTGTCGAGGACGTGTATATTCCGACCATCTTCACGGTGGCCGGGGCCTATCCCGACTACTTTGCCATCGGCGCCGGCTGCAAGCGGTTCCTGGCGTACGGCGTGTTTCCGCTCGAAGCGAAGGCCTCCGGCCGGCGGCTGTTGCCCTCGGGCATGGTTGACGCCAAGGGGAAACTCGCCGCCCTCGACACCGGCGCCATCGCCGAAGACGTGGCCCACTCGCGCTATGCGCCGGAGTGTGCCGCGCCGCCCGCCCAGGGCCAGACCATTCCCGAGCCCGACAAGGACGGGGCGTACAGTTGGATCAAGGCCCCCCGGTACGGCGGGGCCCCGACCGAGGTGGGTCCGCTGGCGCGCGGCATGGTGGCGTACCTGGCGGACGACAAGGTGTTCAAGCCCGAGATCGCGGCCGCGCTGGCGACCGCCAAGGCCGGGCCGGAGGTGTTGCCGAGCGTCCTCGGACGCCACCTGGCACGGGCACTGGAGTGTCGCATCGTGGCCCGTGCCATGTCCGACTGGCTGCGGCAACTGAAGCCCGGCCAGCCGGTCGCCGTGCCTCTGAAGATGCCCGAAGAGGGCGAGGGCGCGGGCCTGACGGGTGCCCCACGCGGGGCGCTTGGCCACTGGGTCGAGATCAAGGGCAAGGTCATCGACCGCTATCAACTCGTCGTGCCGACCACCTGGAACGGCAGCCCCCGCGACGCCGGCGGCACGCCGGGGCCCATCGAGCAGGCCATCCAGGGCACCCGCATCAAGGACCCCGACAACCCGTTCGAGATCGTGCGGATCATCCGGTCGTTCGACCCGTGCCTGGCCTGCGCGGTCCACGTGATGACCGCCGGGGGCGACGTGCGAGGAGTGCATCGGATTGTCTGAGCGACGCGTCAACATCGTCGGTGTCGGCAACCTGCTGATGGGCGACGACGGCGTCGGCCCGGCGGTGGTGGCACGCCTGGAAGCGCGCGGCACGCCCGCGGGCGTGTGCCTGTACGACGCGGGACTGGCCTTCTCGGACGTGCTGGGCATGCTCGAGCCGGCCGACCCGCTCATCGTCATCGACGCCGTCCGGGCGGGAGGGCGACCCGGCGAGGTCCATCGCCTGCGCCTCGACGTGTTGAACCTCGACGCCGCGCCGGTGCCGGCCATGGTGTCGCTGCACGAACTCAGCGTCGTGCCGGCCCTGCGTCTGGAGGCGCTGGCCGGACGCGTGTTCTCCGACGTGACGGTCCTGGGCGTCGAGCCGGGCGTGGTCGATTGGGGGCAAGGTCTTTCGCCCATCGTGGCCGGTGCCGTCGAGGGGCTGGTTGATGACGTTCTCGCGCACGCCTGCGCCCTCGCGCCCACCTTCGAGCCGGCCTTCGAGCCGGCCGCGGAAGCGGCCGGCGATCTTCCCGGCCCCGGCCCGCATGTATCGCCGTAGGGCAACAGGAGTTCGATCATGAACGCGACAGAGCGCAAGCCGAACGACGAAATCGCCGAATCGCTCGACGGCGCCGGCAAGGTCTTCATCCTCGGTTGCCAAGGTTGCCCCATCGGGTGCGAGACCGGCGGCCAGCCGTGGGTCAACGACATGACCGCCCTCGTCACCGGGGCGGGCAAGGCGGTCACGGGCTCGGCCCTCATCGACATGATCTGCAACAAGGCTCTCGTCGGTATCCGGCTGGGCCGCATGGTCGAGAAACTGGCGGCCGCCGACGCCATCCTGGTGGGCTCCTGCGGCGTGGGCGTCCAGGCGGTCGGCAACATGGTCGGACGCCGGGCCGTCCCCGCCATGAATACGATTTGCATGGGTGATTACCAAGGCCTCTGGCCGTCGGAGGAACGGTGCGCCGAATGCGGCGAATGCGTCCTGGCCCACACCGGCGGGCTGTGCCCCGTCACGCTGTGCGCCAAGAGCCTGATGAACGGCCAGTGCGGCGGCACGGGCGACGACGGCTCGTGCGAGGTTTCGCCCGAGCGGCGGTGCGGCTGGCACCTCATCTACGAGCGCCTGAGGGCCCTCGGCCGCCTCGACGACATGCGCCGGCCGCAGGCCCCCAGGGATTACCGCAAACGCGAGATTGCCGACGCCCGCCGCCGGACCATCCGCTGGGCCCTCGAAGTGGCCGAAGCGGAAGACGCCGACCAGCCCCAGGCCGTCGAACCGTGATGGGGAGCGTACCATGAGCCAACTCCAGCAGCGACTCCAGGCCGGTGACTTCGTCGTCACGGGCGAGATCGGACCGCCCAAGGGCGTCAACGTGGGGCCCGTCCTCCACGAGGCCGAGCAGTATCTCAAGGGCAACGTCGTGGCCGTCAACGTGACGGATATCCAGACGGCCGTCATGCGCGTCGGGTCATTGGCCGTCTCCAAGATGCTTGTCGATCGCGGCATCGAGCCGGTCTTCCAGATGGTCTGCCGCGACCGCAACCGCCTGGCCCTCCAGAGCGACCTCCTGAGCGCCGCCGTCCTGGGCATCGAGAACGTCCTCGCGCTGACCGGCGACCATGTCGTGATGGGCGATCACAAGGACGCCAAGCCCGTCTACGACGTCGACTCGGTGGGCCTCCTGCGGGCCATGTCGGGACTGGAGGCCGGCACCGACATGGGCCTCGACATGAAGGGGAACCCGAACCAACTCGACGGCGCCCCGACGTTCTTCAAGGGCTGCTGCACGACGCCGTGCGGCCCGGACCCCGAGGCCCAGGTCATCAAACTCGAGAAGAAGGTGGCGGCGGGGGCCCAGTTCGTCCAGACGCAGGCCGTCTACGACCCGGCCACGTTCGAGGCGTTCATGAAGCGGATCGCCCACGTCCGGGTGCCGGTGCTGGTGGGCATCGTGGCCCTGAAGTCGGCCGGCATGGCCAAGTACATGAACCGCGGCGTGCCGGGCGTCCAGGTGCCGGACGCCATCATCCAGCGGATGGCCGACGCCCCCAAGGAAGACCGCAAGAAGGTCTCGGCCGAGATCGCCGGCGAACTCGTCCGCCAGATGCGCCCCATGTGCCAGGGCGCCCACCTGATGACGCTGGGCTGGGACGACCTCGTGCCCGATATCCTCGCCGCCGCCGGCCTGAAACCGTAACGCCCGCCGGCGCCGACACCAAACGTGACCCGCGTAGCCAAGGAGAAGAACGTGCCAGCCAAACTCATCGATGGCAAGGTCCTCGCGGACCAGATACGGGCCCGACTGGCCAAGGACATCGAGGCCATCCAGGCCAAGACCGGCTCGCCCCCCAAACTCGCCAGTATCCTCGTGGGCGCGAACCCCGGCGCCGTCGTCTACACCCGAAGCCAGGCCAAGTCGTGCGAGGAGGCCGGTATCGCGTACGATCTCGTCGAGATGCCCGCCGACACGACCGGCGCCGCCCTCGCGGCCAAGATCGACGCGCTGGGCGCCGACCCGGCCGTCAACGGCATCCTGCTCCAGATGCCGCTGCCCGAGGGCGTGAACGCCCGCGACATGGCCGAACGCATCCCGGCTGCCAAGGACGTCGAGGGCATCACGGCGGGCAACCTTGGCCGGCTCCTCTTCTACGAGGGGGCCGAACTCATCCCCTGCACGGCCGCCGCCGCGTACGAACTCATCAAGTTCGCTGGATGCGAAATCAAAGGGGCCGAGTGCGTCGTTGTCGGACACTCGCCCATCGTCGGCAAACCCGTCGTCTGCCTCATCGTGAACGACCTGGGCACCTGCACCTGCTGCCACATCGGCACCCGCGACCTCAAGGCCCACACCATGAAGGCCGAGATCCTCGTCGTCGCCGCCGGCAAGGCCGGCCTGGTGCGGGGCGAACACATCAAGCCGGGCGCCACCGTCATCGACGTCGGCATCAACCGCGTGCCGGTGCTCGACGACAAGGGCCAGCCCGTCCTCAACGAGAAGGGCAAGAAGAAGATGAAGACCGTCGGCGACGTCGACTTCGACTCGGCCGTCCAGGTGGCCGGTGCCATCACGCCCGTCCCCGGCGGCGTGGGACCCGTCACCGTCGCCATGCTCCTTCGCAACACGGTCCGCGCCGCCATGGCCCAGGCCGGCTGAGGGCCGCGCTGCATTCCATTTGATTCACCTCCCCACGGCGGGTAACCTCGACGGGTGACGGGTGGCATGGTCAGCCCGAAGGGTGACCATGTGTGAGGTCCGACCGCGCAGGACTCTTGTCGGACCGCTTAGAGCAGTTCAAGATTGCGTGTTTGCGCGGCGGGTCCCAGCACCCGCCGCGAAGGAATGCCGGTGGCCGTAGACGCGGTGGGTGCGGGGACCCACCGCGCACGATCTGTGGTGTGAATACGCAATCTTAGAACGCCTTAGTCCATCGCACTTGTGAGGAGGGCCTGGCGTGCGGACCATCTGCGTGTGGGTGCTGGCTGCTGCCGTGTGGCCGAGCGCGGCATGGTGCGAAGAGACGCCGGTCGCGAAGGCGGGCGACGTTATTCTCGAGGTCGACTTCGAGGCCACCGACGCCCTGGCGGCTTGGCCCGGCCGCATGGGCACGCCGAAACTCGGCGCCGGCTGCGGGGGCGGCCGGGCCCTGTGCATCGAGTCGGCCGACGCATCGAGCGGGGCCAACGTCTCAATCGTCCTTCCGGCCAAGCGCCTCCGCGGATGCAAGGTCCTCCTGTCGGCCATGGTCAAGGCCGAGAATGTCTCGGACAGGCCGAACGCCTGGAACGGCATCAAGTTCATGGCGCCGATCGACGCCGAGAGTGGCAAGACGTGGCCACAGGCCACCATCGGCGTCGGGTCCTTCGACTGGCGGCCCGTCGTCTGGCTGGCTCGCGTGCCCGAGGACGCCAGGGCGATGTCGCTCGTCCTGGGCCTGGAACGCGTGACGGGCAAGGTCTGGTTCGATAGCGTCAAGGTGTCCGTCCGCCGCGGGCCCGTGACGCCCAAACCGCGCCGCCCCGGCCCCGTGTACAAGGGGCATGACCTGCCGCGCCTGCGCGGCGCCATGGTCAGCCCGAACGCAACGGCCGACGACCTGCGGACCTTCGGCAGAGAGTGGGGGGCCAACTGCATCCGCTGGCAACTGTTCGGCTTCAAGCCCGGCTTCGACACGGCCGACCTCAAGGAGTACGACCGGCGGCTGGAGGCGGAACTCAAGAAACTCGATGCCGCGATACCCGTGTGCGAGGAGGTGGGCCTCGTGGTCGTCGTGGACCTCCACACGGGTCCCGGTCACTGGGCCGAGCCGCCCCGGAGCCTGTTCACGAGCCGCCGCATGCAGGACCGTTTCGTCGAAATCTGGGAGCAGATCGCCCGCCGGTACAAGGACGCCCGGTGCATCTGGGGCTACGACCTGCTGAACGAGCCGCTTGAGGAAGGGGCCGCCGACGACACCCTCGACTGGCAGGAACTGGCCGAGAAGACGGCCCGCGCGATCCGGAAGATCGACCCGCGGCGGTGCCTCATCGTCGAGCCGGCCCCGTGGGGCGGCCCCGACGCCCTGAAACAGTTCCTGCCCATCGACGTGCCGGGCGTCGTCTACAGCGTGCACATGTATAATCCCTTTGCCTTCACGCACCAGGGCGTCTTCGACCTGAAGCAGAAGGCCGTCCGGTACCCCGGCGAGATCGACGGCAGGATGTGGGACCGGGCCGCCCTGGAGGCGTCGCTGGGACCGGCCATTGCGTTCCAGAAGACCTACGGCGTGCACATCTACCTGGGCGAGTTCTCGGCCATCCGCTGGGCGCCGGACCAAAGCGCCTGCCGCTATATCAGCGATTGCATCGAGATCTTTGAGAAGCACGGGTGGGACTGGACGTACCACGCCTTCCGCGAATGGTCCGGCTGGAGCGTGGAGCACGGCGAGGACCGCGCCGACGATGCACCCACGAAGGAGCCGACCGACCGCAAGAAACTGCTCCTGGAGTGGTTCGCCAAGAACACCAAGCCCGCCTGGACCAAGACCCGCTGACGGGCACGGCCTGAAGAATCGGGGGAGCCGCGATGCGTCGCGACTCCCCAAGGTCATCCAGCAACGGGTTTCCTACTTGAGTTCGTTCCAGGCGTCTTCCTGTTTCCAGTCGAACGGTCCAAGTTCGGGCTGGACGCGGACGGCGAACTTGCCTTTGACGCCATCTGGTACTCGCCACGAGTACCCGCAGGAGCCGCCTCAGCCATACTCGAACTCGCCGGCCTGGAGGACCTTGCCGGCCTTGTCGACAATCTCCAACTTCGGTGGCGGCCTCCGCTCCTTACCCTTCATCGCGCCGGGCGCCCACTGTTCGCCACCCTGGCCGACCAGGGCCAGACCGATGGACACGGTGCGTTCCCGCTGCTGCACGTCGACCTTGGCAACCAGGGGCGGGCCGATGGGGAGGGCCAACGTTTCGTTGGCGGGGACCTCGAACGGCTGGTCGGCCCCGGACGAGCGGAGCATCCACGTCGTCCCGGCGGCGTCGTACCCCTCGAACAGCACGACCGTCTCACCCGGCGCGATGGACTTCGGCTCAACCATGACCTGGCACGGCCCGGCGATGTAGGCCGCAGGCCGGCCGTCGGGACCTTGGACGCGCAGGGGATCCTGGGCCTGGAATGGACGGTCGATGTACGTGCGGGCCGCCTGGCCGACGTTCCGCATTTCGGCGCGCAGCTGCACGGGCCGGCCGACGGCGTGGGCGTCGGTCTCGGCGGCGAGGCGCGTCTGGAGACCGTTGCGCACGGGGCCCCACCCGTCGGCGGTGTGGCTGGGCGCCGCGGCGGCTGAAACAGGGGCGGGGTGATCACGATGGCCATCGGGTGCGGCGTGCAGCTGGTGGATCGTCGTGTTGCAGGCAAGGACCGACGCCGCGGCAGACGAGACGATGGCCATGGTTTCGCGCGGGCGCCATCGGACGAGCCTGCAAGCATTTGACCGGGCGGACGGACTGGCGGTCCCTGGCGCGCCCACGCTCCAGTGGATCGACGGCGAGGTCGCAGTGCGCCCGCCCGCGGCGCGCGGGTGGTTGCGGCGGTGGCAAGAATCGCTCGGTCTGGGCGACGGCGGTGTTGTTCGGTGGGGGTCGCGAGGCGTTCCGCGCCGTATATTTCACAATGCGACGCCGCCACACTGGCGCGCGCCGTCGCGCTCGCGTTCGCGCGGCGTGCGGCGTGATGTTTTTTATCGAAGATGGATTTTCCTGTTGACGCGTTCGCGCCGCGGCCTCTAGAATCCCGCGTCATTTTGAGTCTGGTGTCCATCACTTCTGGACTTTTGCGGACACCATCGCACGACGGTGCTGGCAAGGGAGCCCGTGGTGTCGAAGACAAGCTTTGTGAGTGAGGCTGCGCTGCTGCGCCTCCTGGGGTCGATCGGGGGGCGCGACGTGTACGGGGCCGTGCGCCGCGAGCGGAGCCCCGAGTATAGTCATATCGAGAAGATTCAGGATGCCGATTTGGCCTGGCGCGAACCGCGCCCGGCCGCCAGCCCGAAGGCCTTCCTCCAGCCCGCTGTCGAGCGTGTAGCGGTCTACACAAATCGTGGGGTCGACGAAGCCGAGTCCGCGCCGGTTGGCAAGCCACGGGCGCTGGTCGGTCTGCGGGCCTGCGACCTTGTGGCCATCGCCTACCTGGACAAGGTCTTTCGCGAGGGCGTCTGCGCCGACCCGTTCTACGAGGTCCGGCGGCGGAATGAACTCGTGATCTCGGCCGATTGCGTGGCGGTGCACGAGAACTGTTTCTGCACGGCCGTGGGGGGGCAGCCGTTCGCGGAGAGCGGGTTCGACCTGAATATCACGCCGCTGGCGTCGGGCTACCTGGTGGACGTGGGAACGGCGGCGGGGCAGGAACTGGTGGACGGTTTGGGGGATGCCGCCGCCGAGCCGACCGAGGACCAGTTGCGGGAACGCCGGGAAGCCCGGGCCGAGTCCGTCGAGCAGATCAAGGCCCAGAGCCAGGGCCTGAAGGTCTCGGACGACCTCCAGGAGGCCCTGCTGGCGAAGCAGGATTCCAAGGACCTGAGCGAGATGGCCACGCGGTGCGTCGAGTGCGCCGCCTGCACCTTCATCTGCCCGACGTGCCACTGTTTCTACCTGTACGACCAGGTGGGCGGCGGGGAAAAGTTCGAGCGGGTTCGCACGTGGGACTCGTGCATTCTGGGCGACTACTCGCGCATGGCCGGGCCGGCGGGGGCCAAGCCGAGCCCGCGGCCGAGCCTTCGGAACCGGTGCGCCAACCGGCTGCTCCACAAGTACGCGTTCAGCCCGCAGCAGTACGGGATGCTCGGGTGCACGGGCTGCGGGCGATGCATCGAGGCGTGTTACGGCGGGATCGATATCCGCGAGGTTCTGAGGGAGTTGAGCGGTGACACGAGCCGTTGAGGCCAATCCGTATGCGCCGCAGGTTGCCCGGCTCAGCCGGGTGATCGACGAGACGCCTACCATCAAGACGTTCTGTTTCGATTTGGAGAAGCCCCTGGAGTTCCGCGCCGGCCAGTTCATCCAACTGGGCGTGCCGGGCCTGGGCGAGGCGCCGTTCACGCCGTCCAGTTCGCCGCTGGAGCCGGGGCACCTGGAAGTCACCGTGCTGAAGACGGGCGGCGTGACGGAGCGGCTGCACCGGATGGCCGAGGGCGACATCTGCACCTTGCGGGGGCCCTATGGCAAGGGGTACCCGGTCGAGAAACTCGAGGGCCGCGACGTCGTCGTCGTGGGCGGCGGCGTGGGGCTGGCCCCGTTGCGGGCGCTTATCTATCAACTGTTCTCCATGACCGACCGTCTCGGGAAGGTCGTCATCAAGAACGGGGCGCGGGAATCGGCCGAACTCCTCTTCCGCCGCCAGTACGCCCAGTGGGCCGCGCGCGACAAGGTGACCTTCGAGGCGACCATCGACAACGCCCAGGCCGGCTGGGACGGCCACGTGGGCGTCGTCACCACGATCCTGGAGAACCTGCCGGCCGAGGTCGACGTGCCCAACGCGTACGCGTTCACGTGCGGGCCGGAGATCATGCTGCGGTTCGTCACGTTCACGCTCATCGAGAAGGGCTTCGATGCCGAGCATATCTACCTGTCGATGAACCGGCGGATGAGTTGCGGCGTCGGCAAGTGCGGGCGCTGCAACGTCGGGCCGCACTACCTGTGCAAAGACGGGCCCGACATGTGTTACGCCAAGGTCAAGGACTACCCGAATGTCTTCTGAGGGCTCGACCCAGGTCGCCGAGGCCACCAACGCGCGGTGCCTGCTGTGCAACGTCGGGTGCCCGGTCCGCGCCACGAGCGCCGGGCCGGACCACTACGTGCCCGACTACGTGCCCCATGCGGGCTACGCGGGGCTGTGCGGGCGGGGCAGCGTGCTGGTCGAGTTGCTCGACCATCCCGGGCGCCTGCTGGGCGCCTGTTGCGGCGGGCCCGACGCGTGCGAGCCGGCCGAGACGGCGGCTGCCGCCCGGCAGGTGGCCGAGGCGCTTCGCGGCGGGGCGTCGAGCGCCATCATCGTCGACGGCAACACCGACCTGGACACGTTGGCGACGGTGGGCCGTTTGGCCGCCGACGTGGGTGCACGCTGGGCCGTCTACGTGCCGCCGGGCGATGCCGGCCTGGTGCATGGCCTGGACAAGAGCGGTTGCCGGTTCGTCGGGCCCGAGGGCCTGGCCGATGCCGACGCGCTCCTGGTTATCGGCAACATGTACGCCACGCATCCCGTGGCGGCGCACTGGACCTTCGAGGCCAAGCGGAAGCACCCGCGGATGCCGCGGCTGGTGATCGGCGACCCGGCGACCGCGACGGCCAAGTTCGCGACAGGGCTGTACCAGCCCGCGCTGGGCGTGGGCGAGGCCGCCCGCGCGGTGGCGGCGATCGCGACTGGCCGAACCGATGCGCTCGGGCCGGACGCGGCCGCGCTC
>Ga0307379_10008790_pt1 | contig 13572 bp, 26 predicted proteins | sample UN2MG_FD_202237 | JGI IMG/M metagenome (GOLD analysis project Ga0307379, IMG submission 202237) | Soil microbial communities from Risofladan, Vaasa, Finland - UN-2 | ecosystem: Environmental > Terrestrial > Soil > Coastal area > Acid sulfate soil | place: Finland: Risofladan, Vaasa | collected...
TTATGCAGAAAAACTAATACGTTCGACAGATGAATTGCTTCTGAAAATTGGGTACGAAGATGAATAAGAGATTTAAAAAATCTTTGATGACTAACTTCGAACGCAGTTTAATAGAATTAGCTATTCTAACAACTCATACGCCGATTGAATTATACCACACAGCCACAGCAGCATTCTATTATAAACGTTTTTGTAATTCAGAATTGTTACTATTAGAATTGATCAAACGTTATAGTAAGAAAAAAGAGTTGGTGTTTGCAATGTTGTCCGATTCTGAGGACTTAGCTAAAATTAATCGATTAACTGTGCATCAAGTCGAATGGCGGCGCCGCCTTAGGTATTGGGCTACTTCGCATACCATTAAAACGGCCCGACGATCCCGGCGACCACCGAGGGTGTATCTCTGAAAATCCTTTTAATAACAACGACTTATAAGTCATTGATTTACAAGGACAGCTAGATATGAAATACCTAATAGAATCAATGACTTACGCAACCCATTGTTTTGGTTGATCTTTTGAGTAAATCCACGTATAATGTATGTATGGTGAAAAGAAAAGCACGGAACGATCGGAACCACGCAATTTATATGATCGCCAACTGCGTGACCGGAACCCGCTACCTTGGCATTACTGTGTTAAAGGGCGGCGTTAAGAAAACCCTCAAAGTGCGCTGGCAGAAACATGTTCGGCGCGCATTGACTGAAGCCCAGGACTGGACTATGTGCAACGACATCCGCAAGTATGGTCCCGAGACTTTCGTAATGGAATTGATCGGCAAAGTGCGTGGACGTATTGCTGCCCACGCAGAAGAACGCAAGCTGATCGCGGAACACAAGCCTGAATTAAACCAGTACTAGGAGATGACTATGAAAGCGAAACGCTATCTGTTTAAAGGTTCCCTATTACTGTACAGGCGAGATGTGGTTGGCGAGGCAATTGACGCGCAGGTCGCGCTCCCCCACGGAAGGGTAATCAATTATTTTAATTCGCCCAAATGCTTTTACTACACAGGCCTAAAGTACTTTGGCAAGTGGTGCAAGGTTGAATATATGGCGCGCAAAGACGGGTCGTATCCCAGCAAAGTAAAAGTCCTCTAGGAGAACTGAACATGATCGAAGCCATTCTTGTAGCTAAATTTGTGTCCTTAACAGTTGGGATCGCATACGGGTTTACTTGCGCTGGCCGCGCCGCAAATGGACAGGCAGTTTCACAGACACAAACATTTTTGATGGCCAGCGGCATCTCGGCGTTTGTTGTTCTTGCCTCGCTCTAGGAGAACTGAACATGGCAAACGAAAGCAGACAATCTACCCGCAAACTGCTCGAATTAATTGAGGGCGGCATCCTCGATAAGGATGCAGTTATCTTGGCTTGTGTAAATTACATGAGCGAATGGGACGTTAATGATATGTGCGAGGTCAACGGTTTTTTTGGAGATGACGATGAAAATTAAAACAACCAAAGTCGGTAAGAACAGGTATGATGCCGAGATCACGTGCGAGAAGTCGGGCATGCCGATTGTTCGGACAAACGAGGATGGTATGTTTTGTGACGCCGACGTTTGTGAATGCGAAATTGAGTCGCAAAAACTGAGAATGACGTTCGAGAATTTTATGGCCGATATGATGGAAGGCCTTCCCCCGGAATATAGATAGGAGAATAAAAGATGAAACTCCTTCTCTTAGCAGCAGCGCCAGCAGGAATCCTCGGTGTAATGGGATCGCTGGCTATGGCTAAACGTTTTACAATTGGTCCTTCGATGGACGGATACAGTTATTTGATCACATCCATAATCTGTGTTATGCTATTAAGCTGCGCATTTTATATGATCAAAGTGATCGGGCAAGTCGAAGCAAAACGCGAAGGAGATGACAATGAACTTTAAATTCGAATGGATCGGCTGGATGAAGACCGATACAAACGATAAGGTTTGGGGCTATTTCCAGAATGAGAAGCTGTATTACACATTTTGGGGCAAGCGTGGCAAAACTCTTAACTTCAAAAAACTGCCCAATGCTAGTTGGTCTGCGAGCGAAGAGCTTGAAAAATTGCAGCGGACAAAAACGAAGAAAGGGTACGACCAAATGTCGGAACAACAGATGCTGACAATTTGGCCTCATTTTTATGATGACCTAGAACAGCGGCTTTCGTTCTGTGTCCTTGCAAACAGACTTAGATAGGAAATTACTATGATCGGCTATTGCAAAACCAACGGCAAAGGAATGTGGTCTAAGAAAAAAGCGGCCGTTTCTGTTTTAAAAATCGAACTGCACATGGGCGGTATGAACAGAATTACCGGAAAAAAATATGGCACATTAATTGTGTACTTTGATCACTCGGAATGGGACGTTAATACAGATGGATTGATTTACACTGATCCCAATTGGGAAGAAGAATTTCGCAAACTGCTAATGGACAAATACCAGTTTACAAAGGAAGCGGTTGACGCAGTAAGTTATTCGGAACAAGGCATGCAAGGCCTTGACAATGTCAACCTTGATGTTGCCGGATTGTTTATCAGAGAGTGCGACAAGTTTTACAGGTTTTCGGCGGGCTTGGATGAGCTTCAGCGTGATGAATTTGTTGTGGTGAAAAGATGAGCAGTTTTGTTTTCAAAGTCAGACACACCGTTACTGGTAGGTATAGTAACGGCGGCACTTGGGGAGATTTCCAAGGCTGGGGGACTGGCTGGAGTACACAGGGCAAAGTTTGGTCCAAAGAAGTGTATTTGAAGCGCCATCTAAATGCAGTTGTGCGGGTGCGGAAGACTATTCCTGCGGAATGGGAAGTTGTGAAGCTTGAGATCGCTGAGAAAGAATCGAAACCTGCATATCATTATGTGGACTTAATCAAAGTACTTAGGAAGGAAAGCGAGGACTAATATGGATTCGAAGCTAGCCTTAGCGTTTAAACGTCATCCTAATCTTAATTACATGCCGCCACATACTAAGGACGCTTTAGCTGGCTATTTTTTTTATGGGTATCAGCCCGGCGGATTTCTAACTGCAATGCTTACGAAGGATTTAACCAATGCAGTTTTTATTGCCGATGTAGCAAATAGAGGAGCATTTGTAGACATTTTTAAATGGATAAGCTGGATGGCTCCGCCAGAAAGTTGGGGTTCTCTGGAAGTTATGAAAAAATGGATTAAATTAACTGACGAACAGCGACGTACAATTTTGGTACGTTGCGAATTGGCTAATTCCGTATTCGAAATCATCTCATCAAAAGAGGAAACCAATGTAGATCATGAATTTTTTTAATTTTGGTGAAATTGACCAATTTAATTGGTTGACACCAAAGTGCTTTGATAGTAATATAATGGCTACAGTATGACTTTTGTGAGTTAATACTTTGTTTTTCAACCAAGGAGAGTATATGTTTAAAGTTGCTGGAGTTTCGAAATTTAAAGGCAAGGTAAAGGTTCGTTTTGCTAATGAGATGGCGCGTGTCAAAGTACTCGACAAGGCCGGTCATAGCAACATCAACCTTATCGAGATGCCGAAAGCGATGAAAAAGGGCGAGGTAGTTAAGTATCTGCTTAGCCAGAAAGAGTTCACCGGCGAAAACCGCGAAGCACTTAAGGCGGCCGACGTCAAGTATAACGGTGCAACTACCGTTAAGGTGAAGGCCAAGGCCACTGCGGTAAAAGTCAAGTCTGCGAAAAATGCTCCGACTCCGGAGACTGCGCCGACGACCGAAACCCCGGCCGAAGTCCTTGCCGATGCGATCATCGAAGGGTAACACCTACTACAAGGGTAAGGGAAAGGGCAGGGTACTGCCCTTTTTCCTTTTGAGGATACAGAAATGAAACGTGATTATAAAGATAAGAACAATTCTAACCAGAAAGTTGTATATTTTGTTGGCCAAGAAATCGAAAAGACCAATCAATATAAAGTCCAGACATTGTTTGTTGCTGGACCTCGTCCGTACGACGAAATTATTAAGTGGCACAAAATAGCAGAGGAACGAACTAAGCAAAAGATTAGGCATATTTTTGCTACGGCTAATATGAGTTTAAAGTTTTGGCAACATACAGATACCGAAACTGTCAAACGGCTATTAAAGAAATTCTATGTAACAATTGACGGCGCGCCGCGCGACATTTTACGCCTCCTTCCACACTTGCCAAAATCCAAAAAGATTACTGTAATGATTAGCTTAGAGGTGCCACACGTTGAAGAGCTGAAGAAGTTTAACTGTGTATTGAAAATTGACGACACAGGATTTAGCGAAACAAACCCCGGTGTTTGGTGCCATCGACTAGGTACGTTGACTGGTACCAGAGGATTCACTGCGTGGGCTTTATATAAGAACGACGTTATTATTGCAACAGAAAACGATATTAAATTTTCGTAATCCAAGCTTTCCCAAAGTTCCTTCTTCTATAAAAATAGATATTGTCCAAGAAGCGCGGGAAACTCATTGTCTTGTCTTCATTGAAGTCGAAAGTGTACTGCACTTGATCTCTGATGTTAGCATCGTCTTGCAAGTATCCTAAGAAATCATAATCGAATGTTAATACCTTAGGATAGTTTGGAATATCGTGGTAGTTGATTAAATAGTTGCGCTGAAATTTCATTAACTGCTCGAGGATGTCGTCAGGGCAGCTATCCCAATTACCTTCATCTAAGTCGTATTCTTTATTAATAAAGTCTTCTACCATATTAAATATATGATCATATTTGTTATCAGCATGTATTCGTATTACTGACCTATGGATTAAATTCCATCCATGTATTTCTATATTTCCGATAATAGGATGGTCAATTTGTCCAGTGGTCATCCAACGACGATAGTAACTACCTACTTCTTCTATCTCTTCAGCAATCCATGAATCCTGCTTAACGTATTCAAACAGCTTTTCGTAGAAATCCGAGTATTCAATATTGCGAAACTTCTTTAAAAATCTACTAATGTATGTAGTCAATCCGTTTATATGAAACGTGTTTATATACCAGCTAAAGATCTGTGCTTCTAGCATCTCGTCGAATGACATATCCTTTGTTGATGTAATAACTTTGATCCCTTCCTTCAATTCATCCTCGTTATAGCTGCCGCTCATATAGTCATAAACCATTTGGTCAGTGATCTTATAGAGTTTCTTCTGTAATAAGTTCATCTCCGCATTTTCTAGCATTTGAGCTTGAAACACTGTTACTCCGGTGTGATTTCCAGAATTGAATAGCTTCCAAAAGTTTTGTTTCCAAGTTGCTAGTGTTTCTCCCGGTAATCCTAGGATAATTTCAGTGTAGATTGGAATATTTTCTTTATCACAAATGTCAAAAACTTCTTCGATCTTGCTAATTTCTAAGTTTTTTCGCTTGATATTCTCTAAAACGTCTAAGTCTAAGCTTTGAACTGACAGTGTTAAGCCCTGATTAAATCCACGTGGTGAATGTATAAGTTTCTTAACAATATCCACCACTTCTTGTTTCTGGTTCTTTGCCCAAGCAGTGCTAAACGTATTTGGGTAACCATAGTTCGTCTGTACTTCTATTATCTTATCAGCAATCAAATTATCCCTATCCGGGAATATGCCAAAGTTTGCATCTGTAATGGAAATAAACCCGCACTTGTTTTTACCTGCCCATTCGATCTCATCATTGACACGATCAAGTTCAAATTTCTTAACCTTGTTATATGTTAAACTACCCCAGTCACAGAATGTACATTGGTAAGGACAACCTCTATTTGTTTCTAGTGTCATGTTCCACTCTACTTCTGGGTGGGCGGCCATTAAGTCGTCAAACAATCCTGTTAGATAAGGACTAGGAACTTCTTCCAAGTTGTTAATTCTATCCGGGTTTCCTGTATCAACCGTTTCGCCATCAATGTTTAACAATAACCCCGGTACCTGTCTTAATTCTTCTAAGCTTGTAGACTCTAATATTTTGAGGAATGTTTTCTCACCTTCCGACTTTACCATTATATCAATGTACGGAAACGTTTTGAAAAATTCAGGATCGGTAATGGGAGGTTCGGGACCACCGAACACAATAAGACATTCTGGTTTTAAGTCCTTCATCCTCTTGGCTAAAGTGTAATTATAGCTTTTGTTCCACACATAGGTACTGAAACATGCGACGTCACTGTCCTTAATAAGATCTAAGGATTTATCTAGTGCGTCTCTCTTCCAGATGTAATTTAGTAATTTGTAATTCTCGTTGATGTGTGGGAACGATTTAACATACGACCAAAGCACGCCTGCGCTGTACGGAAGGTAGTATGCGTTAAATTCTTTCGGTCCTTGTTGGAAGTTTGGTTGCGAGAAGCTTATTAGTTTCATTGATTATTTATTTAACTTTTTAAGCCAGGAACGAATTGCTTTGTAGTATGTATCAATATCAAATGCATAATATAAACCGTTTATATATATTTCATTTTTAGATGCAATTGCCCATGCAAAATTTTTATTATTCATAAATCCTAATTTTTCTAAGGATTCTGCGGATACATTAGACGTGGGTTTTTTAGATATTTCCTTAAAAATTCTAAAAGTCAATTTGTCATATTCTTTTAACATTTTAATTATAGAAATCGACTTAGCAATTATTTTAGATAGTTGCTGTCGGCCTTTGTTATCAAATACATTATTTGTTTTATCAAACTTTGTTAATTCGATAGCCTCTTTAACTAACTCAGTGTATAAAATTGTTTCCTTTTTAATATGATATTTTCTAATTCTAAATAATTCTTCTGCAAGGGTAAAATCCGGAGAAGAATTATACGGATCAATAAAGAGTTTGTCGAACTCTACGGCATATTCTCCTTGCCATTTACTAAGCATTCTGCTTATTTTAATTTGAAGTGGTGTTTTACCTGTAAATCCATTATCATCATATAATATGTGTTCGTGAAAATAACCGAGTTGACTACTGTTATTTGAAGCGGCCTTTTCTAATTGTCTTACAAAGGAATCATTTATTTTGGTATATTTTCTAGTATTTTGCGCTAGATCAAATCCAGTTAGAAATCCTCCGCGGTCGTAATACGAGAATAAATCTGCTATCTTTGATGACCAAGTAAAATTAAATCCATCAACAGGAAATATAATATATACATCACCGTAGTCCGCCGCTACGTTCTCGTTCCCAGAAGTAAAAATACTATTACCTCTAACTGCTTTATATCCGGCTTTTAAGAATAATTGATTTAAATTATCCTGTACAAAATCTGGTGTATCTGACGCCCTTCTTTTATTTGTCGAACGCCCCATATACGCCACTCCGTGATCTCTGGATCCCCGATACAAATACTTCCCTATTTTTTTAAAAGTCGCTACAGATAACTTACAATTTTTTCGTAAAATTGCCCCAAATTTCTCCTCAAACTCATTTCCTGCATCTTCGTTTGGATCCGATTTTCTTAATACCTTACGTTTACCAGGTTTTAAGTCTGTCGGAGGAGCTTCTTGTATGGTCTTATCGGTCATAACAGTGTATTTATAAATACTACTACATGAAATGCTTTGAAGTTATAAACCAACCAATAGAAGAAGGTGTATATGATCCTCATATTTTTAAGGCTATTTTTATGGCCGGCGCGCCTGGAGCAGGTAAGACGACTGTTAGAAAAAAGCTTCTAGCACATACAGGACTTAAAGAGTTAGATATTGATAAATGGTGGGAATTCTTCAATAATCTCAAAAAAGATTCAACAAAAGATTACGATTATTATTGGCGCAAGAATATGGCGCAGCGAAAGAACTATATTGCCGGACGACTAGGAATGGTAATTGATGGTACTGCAAAGGATCTTCGACGTATTGAAAAAACAAAACGTGTACTTGAAAAAATTGGTTATGATACTGCGATGATATTTGTTAATACTGACTTAGATACTGCTATACAACGAATGCAAGCTAGAGCAAAAGAAATCGGAAGAAGTGTTCCATTGGATCGAGTAAAACAGAATTGGAAAGTGACGCAAGATAACTTGGGTCAATTGCAGAATGAGTTTGGTGGTAATTTCTTTATTGTTGATAATTCCAATGCTGGCGCTAATGTACAAATAGTTGCAAAACGTTTAGAACAATTTCTTAGTAAAAAGCCAACTCAGCCAGCAGCAACGGCTTGGATACAAAACGAACTAGCTAACAGGGCTAATAGTTAAGCTTAGTAATAATTGCTTCCGCAGGAATGTCTCCGGCATGTATCAAATATCCTTCGCTTTGTCCTGTGTACCGTAGATTAGTAGAATCTAATTTATGTGCGTCAATTTGATAAGCATCATTCGATAACGCGCCTATACTCAACCAAATAAAACCATTCTGTCTTTTTTCTTCAGGAAACATAAACGCTAATTCATTTTCCTTATCCGACAACGGATATGCTTGGATTCCTGTTATACTAGCAGGACGTCTTCTGAGTGAATGATACAATACGGCAGGAGCAGGAACTGTTGCCCTTCCTCTGGGACTTATAGGAATGTGAACCATCTCAGTAACTATTTCTTTATATCTCATTGTTTACTCTCGCAATGCTAGTGATTGTAACTCGCCCAGTGTGACCATTTTCCCATTTTACAAGAGCGTAAGGAATTGAGCCAGCAGTAGTAATGACACGCACCACTTCGCCACGCATTCCGCCGATGACAGACATTACGCTATCTCCTGCCTTTGCGAATTCCGAACGCCTTGTTGGATACGGAGCATGTAATTTCACTTCGTTAAATCTCATCTGACCCTAATAATCCTAATGTTTTCTTTGCGTCGCTTATCTTAGCTTCTCTCTCTGGATCATTCTCTAACGTCTTTAGTATTCTTTCAACTGAGGTTAAATCCTGCGCCGAAGCGTTTGGTCCTAATAACATTTCCGCAATATGTTCTGGTTCGTTAGCAATAACGTTGCCCGTAGTCCTAGACGTTAAACCAACTGTTGGTGACCAACGTAGGCCGCCATGCTTGGCAATACTTGCTAGCAGTATATGTTTCTGTGCATCTTTAAAAGTTGAATTAGGATCGGGCGACATGAAAAACTGTGCAAACTTCATATCGGGCAGTATCATTAAATCTGTTTGCACAAATCCTCTATTAGGATCGCCAGCAATCGGAGTTCTAAAGTGTACACTGGTTCCCGTTTTCCTAACATAGTCCTCGGGGCGGAGTTTGTTATCCGCTGCCCATTTCCTTAGTTTTTGGAACAGATCATCTTTTGATACTGTGTCTTGTTGCAAACCAATATCAATATCTCCGGAATCTGGCTTCTTACCTGTGCTGCCTAATAGGTTATTTTTGAGCGCCATGCCCAAAATACGCTCTAACCAATTTACTGTTGGTAAAACGTCTGCTTTTAGAATCCTTTGGGTAGCAAGATCGCCCTTAAAAACGTTCCCGCCCTCAGCCAAAGTTCTGGTAAATTCAAATAATCTCATTATGTATTTATTTTGACAGACATGAATATTTTTGCTACAATAAGGTTCATTTAGTTAGTTAATCAAAACACTTTGGGTGATCCATGGAAACAATTGAATATTTTTTCTTAGGCATTAAAGCTAAATGTCGTGAGGATTCGGATTTTGTATTTAAATTTATTATTATGGCAGCTCTTACGGTATTAGTACCGGTCGAAAGTTATTTGTTTTACTTTCATGTTATTAAAGTTGCTTCAGTTGTGGTTAAACTAATTGTAGCCATTAGCTTAGGCACTCTTAGTTCAATTCTGACCCTCATAGGCTTAGCGGGGTTAATGGCGTTGATGATAAAAATCATTGAGGGTTGTCAAGGGCTAGTCAAAGAAGGCAAAACTGAAAAATATCGGTGCATCGAAATATTAAAACAAAAAACCGAGGAACCCGAATGAAGAAATGGTTTACGTTTATCTGGCTAGGATTTGTTGACGCCATTGAGACTGATAATGATTTTAAGAATTCTGCGCCTATCCTATTTTCTGTTGTTTTCATAATCTTACCGTTAACATTTTTGTTTTATACTAATATCGATTTCAGTTTTTTTACTACTGATTTAGGAGTAATGTTAAAATTATTACTTAGTTTCTTTTCGGCCTCATTTATTTGGATAGTAGTAGGTGCGACAGTCGGCTTCGTGGTATCTGGAACGATAGATTTTTTTAGTGCGGTTTTACGGTTTAGGAAAAAAGGTGAGCAGAGATATTACATAGTATACGACGTTTTAAAAGACAAAGGAAAATGATGGAATCTTTTAAATATCTCAAACTTGAATTGACCGCCGATAAGCATAAGGAAGACGCGCTTCTTTTTATTGCATTGAATTGTTCTGTTATAATATATTCTTTAATGATGATAGATGTATTTACTGCTGAAGTTTTTGTGTGGGCAGATTTTTTTCTTAGTGGTGTCTCGTTATTAGGGGCTGGTTCAATTTTGTTTTTTCTTACCAAACAGTTAGTTGCTCACGGTAAGCAGAGATATGATTTAGTAATGGAAATTTTAACTGGGAGAGTTATGAATGAAAGCTTATAACATAAAGCTAGCTCTTAAAGAGTTATATCGCGACAGTTCTGAGTTTAGGGGCACGGTTGCGGTAATTAGCTTGACATTAATTTACATGTGGCCTGTAATTGTATTCAACAATGGATATACTTCCAATGCGCCCTGGTGGGCGGCAGCCAGTTTGGGCGCCGTAACATCAGTCTTGGCCGCTATGATAACACAATTTTTCATCATTGCTGTTGTCAAAAATCTTATTGCTTGGGTTAAAAACTTGGACAAACGAGGAGATGAGATTAAAACGGAGATGTTTAATACATTGCAACAACCAGCTGACGAAGAAGTTGTACCTGACCGTGCATCTCAATTACGTCAACAAATTAGCACTGCTGCTCACTATAAAGGTGTGAAACAGAAACCAAAGCTGGCGAAAGGGTGGAAGGCATGAAAGAATTCTTTTTAAATCTCTGGACCGGATTAAGAATTATAGTGCGATATTTTATAGGATATTTAATCTCGCGTCTTACAGAAGGAAACGAAGATGCTAGATTCATCATATATTGGCTTTGTTATGCGGTATCGTTTATAGGTCTCCTAATTTGGCATATTAACAATCCAATCCCTTGGTATGCAATAACATTTTTTAGTTTCATTGCATCATTTGTTGTTGGGTTCGTATTGATGTGCGTAGTGTTTGTTGGGTGGTTTGGTTGGGAATGGATTAAAGCTTTACACGATCTTGGGCACAATAAACGTATGGGAAAAACTGAAGGAGATAAATAATTACTATTGCTGTATGAAGTGAGGTAAAAGGTGTTCTGGACGCGGGTTCGACTCCCGCCATCTCCACCGAAGCACATTTACTCCGAGAGGCGCAGCGTTTGGGAACGACTGCGATACAAGGAGAGCAATCCCTTAGTGTGCTTCGTTGGGGATGACAAGGTTTCGACAGGACAGGTGAGTAACTAAATGGACAGCACGATAGGCGACTGCCGTAAGCAGAGCAAAAAACGTAAATGCAAACGATAGTGCATACTTTGAGGACCTACGCCTAGCGGCGTAATACTCGACGGGGATTTCCTGGTTGTGCCTTGTTAACAAAACAACCAGGGTTATTTTATTAATTACTTCCACAAAGGATTTGAAAATGGAACATCCAAACGTCACAATTGATACGATTTACGAGAAAGTATTGATTTTAAAAAAGCGTTCCGCCGACGGTAGCAACAACAACAATCACAAACTATTCTACGAAATTCTTGCAGACCTTACGTGGATCAAAGCAGAAATGGAAATAGATTACCTCATTCAAAAAGCGGCAAACGGTGATGAGCCGTATTGCCAACTCAAACAATGACCACCGACAAAGCTGCGATAAAGAAACTAGAAACGCAAGTAAAAAAGCAGCTAAAAACAATCGGCGGGTTAAAGGAAACACTCACTGTCATTCAGCGAACAGCATTAGAAGCACAACGTTCAGCATTAGAATGGGAATGTTGCGCTAAAGAAAATATCTTTTACCTTGCAACGGAAGGTTTAGGTGATGAAGATAAAACTAAATTAGAATGGGAAGAAGCTGAAGGTAGATTTAAGGAGTTCTTAGGCAAATGAATACATTCATATATGCAATTGCATTAATGTTATACACAGGTCCGCCAGCCGAGGGAACAGATTGGAAGGTTGCAAAAACCAAAGTTTTTGTTACTGCGCCGCACTACAAAAATTCCGAAACATGTCAACAAATGGCAATGGCTTTTAACGAGGCGCGCAATTTTCATTTTGTTGGCAACGATACATCTTACTACAGAGGAATGGAGGGGCATATCATCGGAGCATGGTGTATTGTACCCGTCAAATTGCCCCCAACAAAGACCCCTGCTAATGAATTAAAACCCTCTTTATAATCAACAACTTACAACACGCCAAATTGTTGACGAAATGGCTAGATTTTGCTATAATAGTAGAGTAAAATGTTAACTAGGAGCGGCATTGATGAACAAACCGTGGACAGTTATTGCAGAACTCGAAGCTGATAACAGCAAGCTTGTCAAGCAGGCAATTGTTACCCGCGAAATCAAAGCAAGCAATTCAGATTTTTTTGCCGGTGTGCGCCTTGCGTATGACGCGATGGTTACATTCGGTGTGAAAAAGGTTCCGGTGCGCAGCGATAAGAATGTCGGCGGCATTGGCCTTACTTGGGCGACGTTTAAAATCTTAGCCGATCGCCTATCCCAACGTAAAGTTACTGGTCATGCTGCCCTAGCAGAAATTGATACTGCTATGGGATTAGCTACCAACGAAGAATGGAACGGCTGGTACCGACGTATCCTTATTAAAGACCTGCGCTGTGGTATGAGCGAGCGTACAGTAAACAAGATGGCTAAAGCGATGGGCAAGCTGAAAGAATACGGCGTGCCGGTATTTGAAGCCCAACTAGCGCACGATAGCAAAAACCACGAAGAAAAGGTTAGTGGTAAGAAAATGATTGAAACTAAATTGGATGGTGTGCGTGTCCTAACTTTTGTGTATCCCGCAACTGGCGAGGTTATTCAGTATAGCCGGAACGGAAAAGAACTCCATAACTTCGGACACATTAAAGAACAGATTAGCAAGTGCCTTAAGCAGTTTAAGGAACCGATGGTACTTGACGGTGAAGTGATGAGCGCGTCGTTTCAGGACTTGATGACGCAAATCAATCGTAAGTCGAACGTCAACGCTAAGGATGCGGTGCTGTATTTGTTTGACGTTCTAACTGTAAACGAATTCAAAGTGGGCATTAGTAAAGTTAAACAAGTCGATCGCACCGCGACACTGAAGAAATGGCATACGCATGTCTTTTCTCAACTTGCGCTCGGTGACAACGTTCGTATTTTGGAACATGATATTGTGGAATTGGATACGAATGCTGGGCAAAAGAAATTTGCCGAGATCAACAACAAAGCAATTAAAGGTGGGTACGAGGGTATTATGATTAAAAACCTCGACGCACCGTATCGCTGCAAACGTTCGGTAGATTGGTTGAAGCTGAAACCGTTTATCGAAGTTAGCCTCAAAGTAATCAAAGTTGAAGAGGGCAAGGCCGGTACGAAAAACGTAGGCAAAATGGGTGCCCTGCTTTGCGAAGGCGTTGACGACGGTGTTCAAATCCGAGTTAGTGTTGG
>Ga0307379_10008791_pt1 | contig 13571 bp, 11 predicted proteins | sample UN2MG_FD_202237 | JGI IMG/M metagenome (GOLD analysis project Ga0307379, IMG submission 202237) | Soil microbial communities from Risofladan, Vaasa, Finland - UN-2 | ecosystem: Environmental > Terrestrial > Soil > Coastal area > Acid sulfate soil | place: Finland: Risofladan, Vaasa | collected...
TTCCCTTAGCTGACGCGGCAACGCCAGTTTTGATGTTAGCATTTATGTCTCTTCGAATCGCCGCTATCTGTTGTAGAGTCGCAGCTTCTTGAATAAGGAGGTCCTCTTCCTGACGTGTAATGCCAAGACCTTTCGCTTGCTCTTTTAAAATCGCTTGTCTCAGATTCGCGGCTTCTTGTACCTTAGTAATCATGTCTGCATTTAATTTGACTTGACTTCTTAAAATTGTTTCTTCTTGTTGAGCAGTAATTAAGCCAGCCTGCCTTAACTTAGTTATATTTGTTTCAATGTTCTCGCCCGCTTTAAGCTCTGCGCCGATTCTTCTGAATATAGAAACTTGCTGAGTTCCAAGCGTGACTCCATTTAACAAGCCCTTGGTAAAGCCCCTAACGGCACCTATTAGGGCGGCGCCAGCAAAAGCCAAGACGATATAACCAACTTGTTTTGCGAGAAACCCCGCTCCGGTCGCTGCGGCACCAAAGCTTGCAGAAAATGCACTTATGCCGTCAACTAAAGTGGTAAAGCCAGTAATTGCGGCACCTAGAAAGTTCCTAAGCCCTTCAGATTCAACAAACTCAACAAATGAGGTTTGCAAATTATTCATTTTGGCGTCAAGACCATTGGCCGCATCCTCTGTCTGATTAAACAGCGCTGCTGATGCTGCGACAACGGCGTTTATTCTCTCTACTGGGTCGGCAAACTTCTCAAATGATGCTCTAAGGGTCTCTGAGCCTTGCGCTAGCGCTTGAATGTCAGCGACGTTTCTTCTATCGGCGATTAATAATGAAAGCTCTGTAGACTCTAGTGTTCCAGCGGTTTCTCTAATGCGGTCTAAGACATCTAGGATAGACTCAAATCCCTTAATAGTCCCATCTACACTCTTGACTTTAATTAGCCCCTTGTCACCTGCAGCTTGGAACTTTTCAATTTCATTGGCGTTCTGTGCTATAAGCGTGGCAGTCTGACGAAGGGCAGTAGCAAGTCGCCCAGTGGTAGCACCAGTCAATGTAAAGGCGTTACCGATAATGGCTACAGTTTGAGGGAAGTTCAATCCTGCGAGTTGTACGAACGCTGAACCAAGACGAGTCGTTGCATCAATTAACTCACTAACACTAGCAGCAGAACCGGCAGACGTAGCCGCCAGGATGCCAGCGGCGTTAGATGCAGATTGCATCGCGGCGGCAGCTTTTGCGGCGTCTGAACCTAGAGTCTGGAATATAGTTCCAGCTTTTCCACCGAAGAATTGGGCTTGAATAGCCTGGAGTCCTCTAACGGCTTCTCCAGCAGCCAAAGCTCCACCCTCAACGCGAATGAGTTGGAATACAGCCTCAGTAAAGCCGGTTGTAATTTGATTCAGGGAGCCCCTAAGCTTCTGACCAACTCTTGCGATTTCTACAAGGGCTGCTGTTGCATCGCCAATGCTAATTCCGTATTGTCTTGCGATACCGGTAATCTGTCGAAATTGGTCGCTAATGTCCTTATTAGTAACTCTTAGACCTTGTGATGCTTTTGAAATACCCTCAATGTTTGTGGATGCACCAGTTAGTGCTGCGCCTAATTCGGTAAATTTATTTGAAGTGTTAGCAAGTTTTTTAAGTTCCTCTGTCGAACTCGTGATGATTTTACCAGAGTTTTGGAAGAAAACGAGACGCCGCGCTTCCTTGTCAATGTTTGTGATTTCGGTTACGGCCTTTTTTAATAGCGATATCGTATTAAAAATCAATGCAGAAGGTGCGGCCCATGCCAACAGTCGCTTCCCGGCGATAGCAACTTGTGCGCCAAATTTTTGGGAAAGGGTCGCTCCTTCTGAAAGTCCAACATTCAATTTATCTTGATTGCCCTTGCCCTTGCCCACGCTATTAGTAAATTCCTCAAGACTCTTTTTTGCACCCTTCGTTCCATTGGCAACCTGACCAAGAACTACGGCAAACTCCCTGAGTTGGTTGGTGTCTAGTCTGTCACTAAAATTCTCTACGTCAGCGGCACTTGAAAATGAAGGTCCACCACCAGCCGCCTCTCTCGCTGGTGCACGTATTTGCGTCGGGGTTCCAAATTTGTTAGGGCCGCGACCCCCTGTTCCTACGTCAATTTTATTGGCAGCGTCTCGTATTTTTCTGGCTAGCAGACTGAATGCGCCTTCCGTTTCTTGTTCACCAAGAAGGATGGTTTGAGAGACTTTTGTTAGCTTCTGAAAAATATCTTCAGAAGCAGCCTGTTGCTTTAAATTAATACCAAGTGTAGTCGCAAAAGACTTATTCTCAGCATCTAGAGTTTTATTGATAGCTTTTTGTGCCTCGGCCTGCTCCTTGACTAATATCTTGTTAGCATTAGCAGCATCAACAACTTGCTTGTCAGCATTAAGTCGCTGAAGGAGGGCCGCCTTTTCCTGCTCCACTATACTGGCGATTCCCTGTGACGCATCGCCTATGGACTGAATACGAGTGGCCGCTTTAATGGCATTTGAGAGGCTTGTCAGACTACCGTCAACCTCTGCTGCTATGCGACTGAGGCTGCTGAGAGCCTTTTGGTTTTTTACGCCCTCATCCGCAGCGCCCTTGAAAGCTTCGCCAGAAGCCTTAGCTTGCTCTTGGACTCTCTTTAATCTGTCTGCTGCTTTTGTGTTGGCATCATCATTAGCCTGAATGGCAGCAGCCAAGCCCTCTAGCTCCCTTATGGCGACCTCTTGGGCTGCATTAAATTGATTTGCTAGAGCTTCATTACCTCCACGTCCACCTTTTGCAGTAAGTCTTGCGGCTAGCTCAATAGCCCTGTCAAGCTCAAGCTCCCCAGTCTTTCTACGCTCCACAATATTGGTTAGTTCTTTGATAGCCCTAGCGTTCTCTGTAGCCCTTTTTCGCATGCTTTTCTGAGCAGCCTCTTGGAGTTTTAATTCATTTGCCGCCGCTGATGCTGCTTCAGAAAATCTCTTATCAGATGCCGTTGCTTGCTCTTGAACTGTGATTCTTCTCTGAATATTTGAAAGTAGTTCCTTTTGAGAATCATCAACTAGCTTACCAGAACCAGTGGACACATCGCCCTGTGGCGCTATTTGCGCTGCCTTTTCTTGTGCTATTAGAAGATTCGCACCAGACCTTGCTAGACTCCTGTTTATTGCAGCTATCTTATCTAATGCCGACTCATTACTTTTTTGATTTTCAAGACGAATCTTTTCTTGATTTGCCCCCTCTTCTATTGCCCGAGCAAAGCGTTTGTCGGAAGCGGCGGCTTGGTCTAGCACACTTGTCCTGCGCTGGATATTCTTAAGCAGTTCACCTTGGGCCTCTGCTACCAACTTTTCAGAATCATCAAGGGCGTTTCCAGCAGGAACAATACCAGACGCTTTTTCATAAGCCTGTTGTAGATTACTCGATGAGGTTACTAATTTTCGATTAATCGTACCTATTTCGACCAAAGACTTTTGGTTTTGGTTTTGAGCATTAACCGCGTCTTTTTCACTGGCGATGAATTCGTTTTGAACAACTAGGCTTGCGCGGAGTACATCTACAACCCTTCGCCTTTCGTCCGTAAGCTCCTTGGCGCTAGCTGCTAGGGCTGGTACGTTTGCGCCAATCGTCCTAATACCCTCTGCTTCTTTAAGGGCCTGCTCTAATGTTTGCTCACCGTTAATGACTCGTTCCTGAATGGCATCAAGTCTACGCAAGCCGACTAAGTTTTTTTGCCTTTGCTTGTCTAGGGCCTCTACACTTTTAAGGGAGATTTCTTGTTGGGCTGCGGCGGTAGCAAAATTTTGAGCCTGCCTATCCGCATTTTCTAGGGAAGCAGCCAACTCTCGAAAGGCTATTTCTGCCAGAATGGCACTATCATCAACTCGCAATGACGCGAGCTTCTTAAACGCTTCGGAAGCCTCTAATTCATTGTTAGCTAATTGCTCATTAATTTCGTTGATTCTTTGGATTGTCTTAAAATTTCTTCTGGACCCCTGAAGTTCCTTCTGCTTACTCGCCACATTTGATTCATAAGCATCGGTCAGGCTTGAAATACCAGCGATATTTGAGGCAGTAAGGGCGAGAAGTTTGCCATCTACTACCAGAAGTTGCCCCTCTAAATTGAGTCGTCTCCCCGCAATCTCAAGCCTTTGCTTTTGTACATCTGCGAATTTTGTACTTAGCCCAGCCTCATCTGCTTGTGACTGTAATTCATCTGACGGAGGAGGAGTCGGTCCGAATCCACGTGGAGATTTTTCTCGTTGTTCAATCTGAGCCTGAACTGAAAATTGAGCATCAACTTTTCTAAGTTGACTTTCTATACTATCTTTTAAGTCTTCAAGAGCAGCGCGGGTGGGACTAATCTTTCTAGCGGTAGCCTCTACTTCTATTGTTAGACCCTCGGAAATTATTCGCGAGAGGTCATGTCTAGCTTGTGGGTCAACGGTCAAATTATCTAGGGTATATGGCCCTGCTGCGACTTGCCTAATAATTTCGTTGAGACTATTTTGATTAACCGCAACGGCTATTTCTGGGTCAACATTGCGAATCGCCTGGGTAAGCGCGGCTTGAACCTCTCTTATAGAGGCAGTTTCTAAGTCGAATCCTAGGGAAATTCTTAAATCAGCCATTCATACTCCATATAAAAAAAGACCATGTCACTCGCGGTTTACTCCTCAAGTGTACATGGTCAGTTTACTTACCGGAAGACTTAAGATACTGCGGTTTTCTTCGCCCTCTTTTTGCGAGGCTTCTCAACCCCTACCTCGTCGGGCTCGTCGGGCTCGGACGCCTCATCCTTATCTTCGTCGGCTTCAGCTTCGACCTTATCAAGTCCCCGCTCCGCAAGCCACTTATTTTCAGTGTATTGCGTACTCAGGTCACTTGGAAGGTCCTGACCAATTAATACCTCTAGCGAGGCGATAGTAGCCTCTCTATAACAGTCAATGGTAGATGGGTCATTAAGCCTGCCCCTAAAGTCCTCTAAGTCTTTATACACCTTTTGACCTTCATTTTTATTGTAGATGCATGATGACGCATAGAACATATTTACTGTCTCACTAGCAATACTCTCACACGTCGCATCTGCAATCTGAGTAGCTATCGACTGATGAGCCTCCAATAAGAGTCGATTTGTTCTTATTCCAGCAACAATATTTATTCCATCGTCATTCGATAGTTGTTCACTCTTCAATTTTTCTTCTAGGTTGGAAATCTCCTCGCGCAGCCTCTTAGACTCTGCCTCTTCGTCGTCGCCCCAAAGTCCACGCTCGCGAAGAATCTTAAAAACTTCAGCATTGATAACTACCCCTGCGCGCAAAGCTTCTGAGAACTTTGCCTTGCGTATAAGCTCCGCTTTGGCCATTACCGCTTGTGATGGTCTCCTAAATTCATAGATTAGCTCTTCGCCATCCTCATTCTTTGTCTTAAAGACTCGTACCGTTTTAACTTTCATTGTCCGTTCCTTTCCTCACCTGGAATAATTTTGAATTGGATGTGGTAGTTGAGCGCCTCAACATTATACCTCGCATCCAGTTCAGTTTCCATGTGTCTGACCTCGTCATTACCCATACCTAAAATTTGAGACCTAAGTCTACTATGTGTATCTATGTCAATAGTACCATGCTCCTTCTCCTTGTCAAGAGCCGCTAGTGTCCCGACGAAGATTTTTCTCATTTTATGACGCATAGAGGCTTTGAGTTTACTCTTAGAGCCCAATGACCAATTATCTTCTTTGAGATTAATATGGTTTGACAGCTTTTCCTTGCCGCTCCTACGAACAACAACTATGCCCTTTTCCTTGTCTACTATTCTTTCGCTTTCGCTCATGAAATACTTCCTCCCGGCAGGATTGTGCCTGCGTTCTTACCACCCTTAGCCTGTCCAAACGAATTCTTTGAGACAAGGGCATCGCTAGAACCTATGATTTTCCTAGCAATCCTATTTTTCCTATCACGTAATTCCTTCTCGTTTAATGTCCCGTGCTCCTTAATCTTCTCTGTTTCAGTCTGTTTAAACTTGCGAATAAACTCAGTGTTTAGCTCGTCAATTTCTTTTCTACTTGGTGCGGCGGGATTTATATTCGGATTGGTAACAACGAATATTTCACCAGCAGACCTTATCTTACTGGACAACTTCATTTTTCCGATGCCACCCTTTTTGACGACCTCATCAGCCTTATCTTTTCTATACTTATCCTCAAACCACTTATCTAATGCTTCATCATCCTCAATAATGCTATCCGGGGGCTTTTCCATACTCTCATAAACTGAGTCATAAACTTGAGACCAATAAAGCAGACTTTGCTGCTCAGCATCGAACTCGCTAATGGGCTTGCCGAATAAATTTCCTATTCCCTTTGCCCCATTCCACCTGAAACGCCAGGTTCCGCTGCGCGCGATTTCCCTTATATCAGCAACGCTGAACATGTGAATGTCCCTTATGCCGTCTAAAACGCTATGTACTAGAGTATCATCTGCTTCGTCCAAAAAGGCTTGCCAATTGTTCCAGAGACATTCTTCTTGGTCGTTATATGTTGAGCAAAAAATCAATGCCATACTTCTTATCTCGCTCGCATATGACTCTGCCGAAGAAGAGAAAAGTCCCTGTCTTTTTATTTTAGTATCTGCATATGACTTCTCTAGTCTGTTAATTTGCTTGTCATACTTCTTCTTCTCCCTGCCGCTAGATGCTTCGAATATATCCTTTAGTTGCTTTATTTGACCTTCTAGTTTTTCAATCTTCTCATCATCTTTCGCGGTCCACATGCCGCTAGACTTATATTGTGCATACAATTCAAACTTCGTCAATATACCCTCGCGACGAGCCTCTGCAAGAGCCCCGTCGTATATAAAGTCAGTAAAATTGCGTTGGCGTACTGATAGGGATTTAATTACCAAGGCTCGGCTAGTACCTTCCGAATCTTTAGCCTCTATAAACCTCCCGCCCCAGGCAATCTTGTGGACTGCCCGCTCTATCTCATCTGGAGACATTCCTTTTCCTTTCCTTTTGAAACAAAACAAGACGCAGGCATTGTAGCCCGCGTCTTGTAATTGTGTCAACTCAAATTGGAGTCAAAACCCCACTTATTAGGTGAATACGCTATGCGTAATCGTTAAGTCGTTGAAGTTCTGATAGTTGTAACTAATCGCGACGTTATCGCCACCAGCTTCACCACCTGACCAGTCAACGCTCTGCAGTCTGTTCTTTAGACCGAGATTGATGTTTAGTCCCTCGCACAAGCACAAGATAATCTCTTGGTTGTCCGTATTGTTAAACTTCTCGCAAGACGCAGGCTCTTTAGCGATAGCATCAATCAAGTCACCCTGAGAGGTAATAACCTCAATCGCGCATGTTACTTCGATTGGGAAGGTAACAAACTTGAAGAATGGACGCTTCTTGCCAAGCTCAAAGATATCCTCGCGACCAAGGTCAGTACTGACAGAAATCGTCTGTATGTGCTCAACAAGACCCTCTAGAGTTCCCGATGCACTAACGCCTGGGATTTCCGTAGGCAGACGCGAGCAGAGAAGGTCGAAGCTCTCACGGCGCTGAACGCCAGAGCCGATGATTGTTGCATCTTCACCGCCTGCCGTAGTAAATGGGCTAATTCCAAGGTTTGGAGCACCGTACCAGGTCGCTGCGACATTACCTGGATAGCCAAGTTGTGTCTGGTCGCTACCTTGGTCATTAAAGACAACGCCGGTCGTACCAGCGCCACTCTCAAGTGGATATGGGTCGCCAGCAAGTTCGAAGTCACTCCAAATCTTATCGTTACCAACTAGAGTGATAGACTCGGTGAAGTTACCATCGACTGGGAAGGTATATGAGATTGAACTCAAGAACATACCAGAACCATAAACCATCGAGATTGGCAGGCCAGTAGCGCGAGTTTGTGTGTCTGGATAGACTGGCACGGCGACATCAACCTTGTAAGAAGCAGTTCTCTCTACAAGACTAGTCCCACCACGTTCGGTTGTCATAAACCACAGAGGCTTCGTTCCGTCAAGAACACGCTCAATGGTGAATTCAACCTCTGGCTCAAGCTCGACATACTCATAGACTTCAAGCTGTCCAAGCTGGAACACTTGCTCAAAGTTGAATGTAGTTGTCATCCCAACGCTTTGTGCTCCGCGAACGACTTCCCAGCGGCCAGATGGGGCGACATCAACGCCAGGCTGAATAGGCACAACCTCATTTGTTGGCGCAGTACTGTTATCTTTAATGGCCACGCTGTGAATCGCGTAGAATACTCTGTTATTTGGCATTTTATTCCCTCCGTGTAAAGCTCACCCAATATCCTCTAATTAATACACCATTTAGAAGTTAGGATAAATGCGAGCTTGAAACGTCACTCTCGTGCGTTCAATTTCGAAAAGTGGCTTGTCTTTTGTAGAACCAACGTCGTCAAGATAAATACGTCTCCAAAAATACGGACCATGCACTCTGGCGTTGTCTGCGTATGTAGTCCAGGCTGGATTGCGCCTTCCCTTATTCAGCAAAGGAAATGGAGCATCGTTAAAGTTTATACCCAACAAAACGTCCCTATGGGTCTCACTAAGTATGTCCTCTACAAGATTTCTTAAAAATCTATCGCGAGCCCATACGTGAAATACGCCGAAATGGTCTGATATAAGTGATTTAGACCCAAGCTCATATCCATCATTTTCTCTACGTAGCACGTCAATCCAGACGGCAGGTAGCGTTTTGTTGTCCTTGGCCGGATATGACTGTACGCCGCTTTGCTGTGAGTTGTCCTTAATTGAAGTCTCAACTAGAAGGTCCATCCGCTCATTATCGAATCTTTCGGCGAAATCTACCGTAACCTCTTTATATGCAAATGATGCCTGTACTGTAGACGTGGTAGAAAGGGGAGTAGTAAAGATGACTCTTCCATTTGGAAAATCAACGAAGTGCTCAAATACTCCTGAATTAGAGTCTGCATAAAACGTGCCATTTACTACGATTCCAGACACTAGGGTCGGCTCTGCAATCCCACTCTCGTATGGAACAATGCCGGATTCATAAACCCAGTTCTTAAAGGCGCTTTGCCATACCTGTCCGTCTTGAAAGTCCTCGTCATTGGTCACAGATATAAGAAGACTGAGGTCCCTGCCATATCCATCTAATTGACCCGAAGTTACGTTTCGATACAGTCCTTGCCTTAACAATTTGTCCTCAAGCCAAAATTGCAAATTCGATTCTAGTAGTGATTTTCTGCCCTGAAAAACCATTAGAGCACCTTCCCGATGTCTCTTGCCGCGATAATGCCGACTTCTTTTTCAATCGAATTTATTAGAATCACGAAAGCTCCGATGCGCGCTGGAGGGAATGACCATATGCCGCCCTCTTTAGTAACCATGCGCCCTAAGCCTGTTCTAGAAAATCCAAATCGAATTTCATGTGTGAATTCAAAACCAGATATGCTCGGAGCGCCCTCAATGAGCCAATTCATCCATGGGATGTCATCAATATTATCTGTATCGTCAGTCTCAACAACCGATAGCGGAGCGGAGAATAGAGCGGCTTCGTTTACCACTATTTCAATATTTGCTATCTTGCCCCTTCTTGTGTCCTTCTGCATAGTAAAAGTCGTAACGTCTGATGAGCCAACTAATAGTTGCTTCCACGCCCCGTCTACTCGACCCCTATCAACGGCACCTCCTTGGCCAATACCAAGCTCTGCTGCTTCAGAATCTGTTGGAATGAAATTAGAGTTTACCTCAGATATCCCATTATTAATACCATTCTCGATGATAGGGCGAATTGCATTCAAGTTTTTTCTAAGTCTCTTACCTATTAAGTCGATTATTTTATCTTTAGACTTACTACCAAGACCATCGGTAACCTTTAGTTTAACTGTAATATTAGCCATTGTTCTTCTTACTCGCTCTCTCCCACCAAGAAATGGCATAGTAGGTCTCGCCATCCCACCCAGTTTTGCGAGGTTCCTCAATTAGCTTGATTTTTTGCCCATCTAAAGTAGCACCGAGACTTTGCATGATGTGGTCAAACGAAGCTATGTGAGTTTTGATTCTAACAACATTCGCATGCACTCGTCCACCTGGCGTAGCTTGATTGTCAGTTAGAGACCTGTCAATTGGCCTGTTCTCCCAACGTCTATTACACTTATAAATGGTTTGTCTGTGTTCGAATATCTTTCCTTTACCCATGCACGTTGAGCATAAACCGCCTGCAAGCCCCATATATTGGTCGTAGGTTTGGTTATACCTACAGTCGGGGTCTGGACAATCTAAAGATGCCGATGGAAGGTCTATAGTGAGGTCGAGCCCACCCATTAAAACGGAATCTATTTTTCTTTTAAACAGAGCATTGTACTTTGAAGGCATTAAGCCAGACGCTGATGGGTCGAAGGACTCTCCATTTGGAATTATAGGCATTTACCACACAAGCTTTCCTGGGCCACCCTTATTATTGCATACGCCATTCAGCTTCATGTCTCTCAAGCAAATTGCGAGTTCCGCGCATGGACCGTATGGGCTATTGTAGAAGGTTCCACGAGCAACACCAGCGGACTTAGTGTCAACCGTTTGCTCTCCGTCGCGAATTACAACGCCGCCGCTGGCATCTCTAAGCTCCTGCTGATACTCCCTAGAGGCGATTAGACATTCGGCCTGCATCAGGACAATGTCATATAGGTCCTCATTTGAGGCTGGGTCAGGTGTAAGTAGGTCGCCGGTCGTAGGGTCGATAGAAATTTCACACGGTCCATTCGTTAAGCCAAGCTTACGATTTACGCGGCGTGCGGCTTTGATGACAATTTGAATTAGTAGCGGGTCGCTAAATAGTGGCATTTGCTATCTCCTTTCTTAAATCATGACGCGTGCGGCAATACAATGCTCTATAGAATGATATATCACCGAGACTTGTTCTTACAAGCCAATAAAATAAACTTGGCACGAATGACAAGGCATATCTTTTATACCACGGAAGCCGTGAATTAATATCCTTTACGTCTTCTTTTAATTTCTTATCTGCTAGTTTTTTAATCGCCAATGGGCCGCCTGACCAGTATATCCAGTCGTGTACATTGCATGCTGGAGAATAAAGCTCGCAAGACTTTGCCACTAGCTTCGCGATGTTCCCAAACTTAGGCCCACAGCCATTGGCCACATAAGCTTTTTCTTCTGGCGTTAACAGACTCCATTCATCAAGATAGGATTGTAGACTACTCATTGTGTTCTACTCCATAAATTGTAATTACTACGCGCTCACCCTCATAGCCACGGCCATTCTTTGTCCAGATTTTGAAACGAGCATTTAGTGAGCCCAGTAGCTCCATAGATGATGCATAGTCCCAGCGAAAAATTAGCGTGTCATTTACCATGCCTCGCTCTGAGCCACCAAATGGGGGGATGATGGGAAACGAGCCATTGGTGAAGTCTAGGAAGTTTCCAGCATTGTAGTAGTACGTATCTGGATATGGCTTGTAGTCATAAAGAGTATATTGATACACTCCTGATGCATTGAAGATTGGAAGGTCGATGAGGGCGTTTTGAACAAACGTATCCTTCATATCGGTGTCTTTACTGAATTGCACCTCTGCAAAATTGATAATCCATTTCTTACCGGCACCTGGACCAGCGATAACGATTGGGCCGCTACCTGAAGGTGAATAGAAATAGTCGATTGTAACCGTATTCCCGCTTGGAGGTGCGGCATAGAATTTTAATGTACCTTCGATGTAGTCAATTTCATAATTGCCACCAGAAGTTTCATACATCTCACGCTCATTTTGTACTGCACCATTAATCTTTATAATTGGTACATAGCTACCGGTGGCTGGTGTTACTATTGATGTCTCTTCAGTAATTTTTCCATGAGATAGGTCAATAATCGCAGCGCCATTACCACTACCATATGCTAGACTGAAATTACTTTGCACCCCATTGGCATTAAATGATTCGGAATTCCCAGAACTCTCAATATACCAAGTTTCCTTTTTATTAAAGTCACATGAGAACATGTAGATTCTTTTGTATTCGGATTGAGTCGGCTTCCATGCAGTCATCTGTACTGAGCCTGGAATCAAAACGGTTGGAGTATTTTTTATCTCAACAGCCAGGGGGTCTTGCGTTGCAACATTATTGTGAGCGAGTATTAAACCGCCGCCTGGATTAGTAGCATCGCCATCTAATGTGGTTTTATCTCCAGTAGAAAGTGGCGCCTTAAACCAAACAGTTAATGTTCCACCAGTCAGGACTCCGCTAGATAGCTCTCCCCCAACAGTATCTATTCTTTCTATAGCAGTTACAATTGAAGACGCACCAATTTCTTGGCTAAACGTCCCGGCATTGACTTTTCCATTAGGAAAATCACTTGCGATATTGTATGTGTAATCTTTAATTGCCATCTTATACTCCTACTGAGGACTGCATTCAAGTAAAGCGAATGTACGTTCAAATATCGTGCCAGTTCCACCACCAGCATTATTTGTTATTCTCCATCGGACTTTAATTACTTGTGACCCATTAACCGTTGCTGGCACATTACAATTGAAGTTGCCCCTGTTATCAGACTGTCCACCAAGCTCTCTTTGTGAAGTAAGTTGGTCAACTCCATTAATATTAATAATAGCAATGACATTTTGACTGTTTTTATTCATTGAACCGGTTGCTCCAAATATACAATAATAGCTACCAGAGGCGGGCGTGTGTGTCATACCAGGTACATCTACAAAAGTTATACTTGATGTCGTAACATTACCGGAAGCTGCAGCGATATAACACCTTGGACCACCTTGTCCTTGAGGAGTTGCTGGCCTCCATCGGCTGCCATCCCATCCGAGAAATTCATTAATAGATGGAGCATCTACTCCAGATGTACTAACATCCGCCAAGTGGTCAATTACGAGTGGCACCCCGTTAATTTTGTAAACACTGCCGCTGGGCACATTTACGTTGTTACCATCATCGACAATGACATTTGAGTCCTGAATCATATCTCCGGTGGTTCCATTCCACCTTACGATAGCATTATCTGTAGTTGGAGGCGCAGCAGAATTTACGGAGCCGCTACCGGCTATATCACTAGAAGGCGTCCAATTTGAACCATCCCACTTAAGAACTTGACCAGCAACTAATCCACTAGTATTGACATCTCCAATCTGATTTATAGAAGTTGGCTCTGACCCACTAATAGAATTCTGTGGCATAAATTTCGGCGTACCATTATTCCATAACAGAACCTCACTTGGGGCGCCAGTTAATTCATTGGGACTTCCGTCACTTGTAAATTGCATTAGGCCGCTATTGGAAGGCCCAGATTCACCGCTCCAAGTCATTAGATTATATTCCACTCCGTTCCATTCCACATAAATGAAAACGATTGATAATTCACTCCCATGCGAATTTTACTGAAGCTATCAATTGTTGTTCCGCTAGGCGGCATCACCTCTATGTAATTAATATTCGCATCACCCTTCCCATCTTTAACTATAACCTCTTGACCCAACTCTGGGACCGCAGGTAAATTAAGAATTGTGGGGGAACCGCTCGGTTTAACGACTACGACCCTTAGGTTACAGTTCGGAAGGTTAATATTTGTGCCGCTAGTGATTATGAGTGGCGCAACTATGTTCGGGTCCCGCCACTCTAGAGATAGCGT
>Ga0307379_10008796_pt1 | contig 13566 bp, 10 predicted proteins | sample UN2MG_FD_202237 | JGI IMG/M metagenome (GOLD analysis project Ga0307379, IMG submission 202237) | Soil microbial communities from Risofladan, Vaasa, Finland - UN-2 | ecosystem: Environmental > Terrestrial > Soil > Coastal area > Acid sulfate soil | place: Finland: Risofladan, Vaasa | collected...
AACCTTCTTTCGTTAAAGCTTTTGCCAAATAACGACCTAGAAAGCCAGAATATCCTGTTAACAAGACTTTAGCATTTCCATTCATAACATTTACATCTTAAAATTGATGAATGAACTATCTTTGACACTAGTTTATTTCATTCCATATGTCTTCGAGAAGGGAAACTATTTGTACAACAGTAGAGTATTTTACAATCAATTCTTCTTCTCCATGGATTGTACTGTAAAAATTGCGAATCAGATTAACTATTCCTGGATTCCTTTGTAAAGAACCTTTAATTACTCTCAAAATATTACAAACAGAACCACCAGCAAAATCCCAACCCATGTTAATACCTGTTAATGTTTTCTTAATAAAATTAAGTGGCCCTTGATTTCTAATAAAACTCACTAATTGTCTAGTCATATCAACAATAATAGTACCCTTTTCTAAGAAATACTGAACCTGTCTATGTGCATTTCCTTGTCCTAAATAAATAGTAAAAGAACCCACCTGATCTTGGTTTTGCAGTGCTACATGTAAGAGATCAGAACAATCATTAGGCAAAACATTTCGTCGAGAAAAAAACATATTGTGTTCCTGTATTCCATCCATTGCATCAATTACTAAACTAGCAGGGTGATCTGCCATATTCTGAAGGATTCCTCCCTTCATCGAATATGACCAATGGTTAGGATCACCATAGGGTATTATATTATTTGGCCATGAACACATAAAATCACAATGAACAGCAATAAGTCTTCCAAGCGTTCCAGAGGCAATCTCTTTTCTTGCTTTGAGAATAGCAGGCATCCCAAGAGCGCTGTACCCAGCACAAATAATTTTCCCTTTACTTTTGGCCAAACCACAAAGCTTCTTATATTCAACTATTGTTTCAGTGGCGGGTTTCTCAATATATATATGACATCCAGCAAGGAGAGCTTTTTCTGCAATTTCAAAATGACCATATACTGGAGTAAGGATATGAACAGTATCTAGAGTTTCTTTTGAGAGAAGTTCTTCTAAATTGATATAAATTCCTTGAGCCCCGAATAAAGTTGCCAAACTCTCAGCATTTTCCCTGTTTATATCGCAAAGATATAACTGTACATTCCGCATCATTTTTTTTATAGCTCTAGCATGGGCTTCTGCAATCTTTCCACATCCAATGATCCCAATTTTCATAAATTCTTTCATTAAATTAATTTCCCATATGCAGAATGATTAATACTCGTAAGATTATTTAAAGATAAGCATTAAATTACTAAATTACTTCAAAAATTGCTGCCTAAGATCACTAAACTTCGTGATACAATGCACATCATAGATAATTTCGATCAAATAATCCTCGATAAATGTAATTTAATTGTTTTATTATGATATTCATATCACATTTATTTTTAGCTTTAAAATAGGCAATTTTGCCCATTTTATTACGCAATTTATTAGAACGAATCAACTTTAAAATTTTATTTTCTAATGCCTTTATTTCTCCAGGATTAACCAAAAAACCACTCTCACCATTATCTATCACGTCTGGAATTCCTCCAACATTTGTAGCCACAATAGGTAAACTATAACTTGCTGCTTCTAAGATTGAAATTGGAACTCCTTCAAAATAAGAAGGCAAAACAAAAATATTTGCTTCTTTAAAATATTTTTCTTTATCTTCAACACATCCTGGTATTTTAAAATACTTTTTAATTCCTTTTTTTTCCACAATTGATATTATCTTTTTTATATCACCATTCCCACAAAGAACAAATTGAACATTTTGTTCATGGCTAATTATCTTTTCCGCAGCTTCTATTAGATCATATATGCCTTTATTTTTTTCTAATCTCCCCATGAATAATATCTTTACAGGGGAAGCATCATAGAAAAAATTGTTCTTTTTATCTCTATATAATCGCGGAAATTTAATTGGATTTGGAACAATTTTTAATTTATTTTTGCATTTTATTATTTTTTCTAGGTTTTTTTTCAATCCTTCTGAAACTACAATAATAATAGTTGCAGAGCAAAGAATTTTTTTTATATAGAATTTTCCAAGGATATTACTTTCTAAATAATAAAAATCGGAAAATTTTCCACTGTGAATATGAAAAATTATTTTTTTTCTAAAAAAACTTGATATTAGAACGAAAATACTTTTTCTATAAAAACTTCCACCAGAAGCGCTATGAACATGAACAATATCTACTTTTTTTAAGGATAAAAAATATATAAAAATTAAAACCGCTTTAAAAAAATCAATAAAAATATTTTTGCCACTATAAGAAGATTGATAATTAATGTTATATTCTTTTATTAAATTAGAATTAAAATAAGTATTAACAACAGAAGAAATTCCACCTTTTAATTTCTTATTCTCTCCTACCATAAATATATTTAGTTTCATAATAAAAAGCTAGTCTTTAGGCTTATATTTAATATGTTACACATTTTTGAAACATCTCTATCTCTGAAAGGTGAGCCTCTCCCCATTGTTTGGACAAAAATAGGAAATGTAATCTTTTATATTCGTATATCGCAAAAATTTTAAAAAACCACTAATACCACTCACTTGTGCAGATAACATATTAATTGATGCATCATCTTCAATATATAATGATTTTAACCTGTATGGGTCAGTATTTAGATCATTCCAACCAATATCAAGAGTTCTTGCAGACTTATAACTACAGCTTTTTAAATATTGTATTTCTCTTTCAGCATAATTACCATTAGGATAACAAAAATGTTTTATTTTTTTCCCTAATAATTTTTCCAAATAGTCTTTTGATCCTTTGATTTCTTCTTTACATTCTTTGTCAGTACAAGTAGTTAAAATCGGGTGGAATTTTGTATGAGATCCAAAATCTACATAAGGCAACATGTCTATTATTTCTGATTTATTTAATACCTGTCTCTCTTTGTATTCTTTCTCAGGTTTATAATCCACTTGATCATGCAAAAGCTTTAACATCAGATCATAAGGCAATCTTTTAAAATTTTCCAATTTTGAACAACCAGTTTGCCACCAAAGATGTCGATTAGTATTTACTATATGACTGCAAAGAAATAGCGTTGGTTTAATATTATAGGTCTTAAAAATCTCCAATAATTCGTAGTTGCCTTTTCGCCCATCATCAATAGTTATAATTAACGATTTTACAGGAATGATTGACCAGTCTTTCTCGTATATTGCGGTAATTAATTTATTTAAAGGGATAATATTATAGCGTAAAGATAAATATCTAATATGTCTTTCAAATATCTCTGGTTTTGGATCATGATAAACAACAATTGTTGCTTTGTTTCTACATAATATTTCTCTTATTAACAGTGATACTCCTGAGTATTTTAATAGAAATCCTATAATCTCCTTTATGACTCTTTTTATTGTTTTCAATCCAGCCTGCATATTTATACAAATAAGCTATCAATTTGAGTAATCTTAATTTCTACAATAGATTTTTATAATTTTGAACAACTTGCTCAAGGAAAATAGTATATTTTCTGGCTATTCTGCTCCATTGAAATTCATCAATAGCAAGACGCCTAGCATTCTTTCCCATTTCCAAAAGAGACTGCCTGTTCACTTCTACTACTTGTTTTAGCTTTGCCAATAAACTTTCGCAATTAGAGGCTTCATAAACAAATCCACAATGATATCTATGAACCAAGTCAGAGGTTTCGTCTACATTAGATACAATAATAGGTTTTCCCATAGAAGCAAATTCCGCGAACTTAACTGGAAAACCATACCTCATGCAAGGATGATCTCTCCTAGGTATAATTAGAACATCTGCAGATGCTAGATGATTAATCAATTCTTTTTGGGGCAACTTATTTAAAATTTCAACACGTTCTTTAAGAACGCTAGTAATACGTTTTTTTAAACGTTTATCTCTATTCGTGAAACCAATTATCTTTAGTCTAATATTTTTAAGCTCCAATTTATGGAAAGCTTTGAAAAGGATATTAATGTCTTGATATTCTTGCATCGCACCAGCATAACAAAACGTAAAATTAGGGTTTGGATTCGTTGATAACGGTCTAAACATCCTCGTATCAACGCCATTTCTGATAAGTTCAATCCTGCTCGAAGGTATCCCTCTTGATAAGAGGTGTTTGCGCTGGAATTCACTCACAACAATATAACCATTTGCAATACGGCTTGCCACAGTTTCTAAAATTTTCGCTTGTACTACATGAAACATTCTCCTAGGATTCCAAGGCTGTGCGCTCAGATATAGTAGTTCATCCTGGAAAGCGTCTCCATGTATGTCATATACAATTGGTTTAGACAGAAGATATTTGAAAAATAATCCAGCATAGGTTCCAGCATCATCTCCACCATGAATAATATCACAATCATGCAGAATCTTTGGGATACTGAAATAGGAGAGCGGATGAATCAAAGCTGGCTTAGATAGGAACCTATCTTTAAAATAGACGAAGTCCGTATGGACACCAACGCTGGCAAGGCCTGCCGCTAACATGCGAAGCCGTTGATGATAGGCGTTGTGTATACTGGAACTAGATGAAGATAAAAATAAAACTTTCATATTTAAGACATTCAAAATGATAAAATAAGCTTTGCTTTATTTTACCATTAGCAGGTTGTTAGACAAATCGTCGGTTATGATCGATTCGAAGGCCAACGGGCCTATAAGATGAAATCATTCAATGCAGGTACAGAATGCACCTTAAAGGAGCCTGTTTTCTGTCCAGACAATGGGGAGACCCTAAAACTTATGTTCCAACTGAAGTTGAATAAACACTTTCTTGTTTGAAAACCTTAGCAAACCCACAGCACAATTCAGCTGATTATTTAGCCTCTCCCCTTTGTTTAATCAACCAAATTGAAAACCTTTTTAAAAATATTATCCCAAGAATATTCTTCTACACATTGGTATTCTGATTCTGGAATAATATTCTTTAAAGCAAGATTGATTTTTTCATTAAACTCCTTATAATCTCTTGCAAAATATATTAATTTGCCCACTTTTTCCTTTCCTAACGATTCCATCTCAACAGAAACTATTGGCTTCTTTAGTGCTAAATACTCATAAACTTTTAGTGGGCTTACACTTTTTGATACATCGTTCATTTTAAATGGATTAATACATACATCAAATCTGCTAATAATTGCTGGTATCAACGTCTTTTTCTTTTTTCCTAACCAAATAACATTTTTATATTGAATTATTTCCTCCCATATTTTTTTTACGTTTTCACAACAAGGGCCCACGAAAACAAACGTCTTATCTTTATTTTTCTCGATAATATATTTAAGTAAATCGTAATCTAAATAAGAGAATAATGTTCCTACAAATCCAATTATAGGATTAAGAATATTTTTCATCTCAGAGGGAATATAAGATATATGATTTATTCGTGAAAATAAATTTGAATCATAACCATTAGGGATTAAATGAATATTTTTGGCATACTGTTTATATCTTTCCAGCAATTTATGAGAAGTAACTAATACAATATTGCTTTTTTGGGCAAGAGATTCTGTACATTTTTTAATATATTCATATTTTCGTTTATTATGCGCCTCCAATGCCGGAAGATCATCCGTAATATCAAATACAAGACTTCTATAATTAAAATATTTTAAAATATTTACGTGCTCTGCTTTATAAAGCAACAAAATGAAGTTTTCAAATTTTAACTTCTTTAGAACAAAAGAAATTCTCGAAAATATATAAAAATAGTTAAGCTTATCAACTAAAGGCCTGGTATGAAAAGGTAAATATTGAGGAGGTTTGATAATAAATAGATCTTTATCTATCTCTTCTATCTTGATTTTGAACACACTATTTTTATAATATCTTCTTTCAGATATATCAGACTTTCTCACCATAGAAAAGGAGGGATCAATATAAGCTACTTTATATCCTTTTTTATGAAACCTTGAAATAAAATGCTGTTTTCTAAACCATATTAAGCCATTCCAATAATGTGGAGAAATACAAATAATTTGGTTATTATTCAGCTCGTCCATATTTTCCCTGTTATTTGACATGTGAAGTGACGCCCAGAATTGCCAGAAATGATATCTTTAACTTATTAAAATCCAATTAAATAAATAAGCTTGTCAAGCGGCGTACAGCTTTATGAGGTAAATCGGCGTATTTTATTACGAGCTTGGCATAAAAGGATTATTGTGTTTATCACTATTTATTTTTCCATTTACTTCTAGTTGTTTTGCTTTTAATACTAAAGATATTAAAAAAATGTATATAACTGTTATGTTCATTTCTATTATCGCTGTCTGCCAAACAATATTTTTAATCATCTGGCAAATCATAAAGATTAATAATATTAGTCCTATATTATTATTAAATTTAAAGAACATAATGTATCCTAATTGTATTGATTTAAAATATAAAAACATAAATAGAATAAGACCTAATAGCCCATAATTAAGCCATACTAGAAAATATCCATTATGTACATATAACCCAACTTCCCGAGGAGTCCTTTCCATTTTGTCTTTTCCAAAAGGGGTAATTCCCAAAAACCAGTTCTTTTTAACATTATACCACCCAACTTCAATTTGCTTCCTATGCCCCGTATCAGTTCCGTATTTCGACTCAAATTTGTAATCTATTAACGAAAAAATCGTTATCAGACGACCTGTATAATAATTATTTGCAATTCTATCCACACCAACAAAAAGAATGGAGCCTATTATAATTACTAATGAAAAACACACTGTTGCAACTTTTATATTAAAATTCACTTTATTAAAGCGATAATGAAAAAATAAAATAATACCAACTGCTATGAAAGCCTCTATCCAAAAAAATCTCCGAAAAGAAAAAACAACAATACAAAAGGATGTAATAAGTCCTAACATATGTAGTATTCGAGTTTTATTATCCTCATCTTTGCCAAATAATAGTCTAACTAGAGCGATTATTAATAACAAAATAAAAAAATCAGTAAAATCTTCCTCTTCTCCTAATCGTACCCCCCCAATGATTGGGTTGATTTCGCCAAAACCTAACAAATATTTAACTATTGAATAACAACATCTAGAAAATATTAATACTTCCAAAAAAGTTAAGATATTAAATACTTGCTTTTTATCTTTGTCTTTTAAAAAAATATCTTGAATATAATATATGAAAATTAAAAAAGCAAAGAATGTTACAATCGGATTCAGTCCCAAATCGATTAAATCAATATCTTTGATATAGACTGTTAAATATATTAAAATATTAACAGGTATAAAATACATCCAAAAGATATTTTTTAAGTAATTTCTATGCGCAAAAATGTCATTACCATTATTAAGAACAAATTTTACTAAAATGTATATTAAAAATAATATCCCAAATAGATGATAAATATTAACTTGTCCAAACAGCAATATTTTATCAAAACGGAATATTTCTCCCTCTGTTGATGAAATCTTATATGACCAATCATGTGAGGTAAAATTACATATGAATAAGAGACTGTACATTAAAATAGTTACCGTATTTATCTTTTGGTTACCCACTTTACTTGCCTGTTTTTCTTATATTCATCGTTAAATCAGAAAGGAAGTACTTTTCCAACTTTTAAGATTTTATTTTCAATAGGAAATTATGCCAATGCTCTCTCTATGTCAAATTAGATGCTCATTTTTGCGATGAATCTAAATTATTATGTTCTCTTTTAAGGTTATTAAAATATAATAAAAAAGTGTTGCTTGCAGCAGCAGCCACTGCTATATCTAAATCTCCATCATGGTCAATATCTCCTAATTCAACAAAATGGCACCATTTCAAGTATTGCTTTGAATTGTCTATAATATGAGGTTTCCAATTTTCAGAAAAGGCTATCCCCGGATTCTCATACCAGATAATCATATTTTGACCCTCATCAGCAACGATAATATCCTTATCACCATCATTATCTATGTCACCTACATCAATCTCTCGAAAATCATGGCCTGAACCAAGAGTCCATTCTGTAACTTTATATTTTTCCCATTGATCTAGCATTTTATGAGGATAAGGATTTTCCAACACATAAACATCTCCCTGATGATTTCCAGTTACAATATCTAAGTCACCGTCATTATCAACATCTATTATTTCAAAAATACTAACTCCATGCCCTGGCTGAAAGCTCACAATAGTATGATCAATCCATTCCTCTTGTAATATCGGATTATTTAAATATCTGTAAAAGTGTAATTTTCCTCCCTTAACTGAATCATCCTCAGAGGCAATAATATCATTTTGTCCATCTTTATCTATATCAGCCACTCTCGCGTTAAAACATCTTATGCAATTATTATCTATCCAAGTCGCAGGCCATCCACTAGGTGATCCATTATTATTTAGCCAACCGATGCTATTATCTGTCTTAGTTGTAAAAACAACATCTTGATCTCCATCACCATCAATATCTCCAGCCTCAACATGATATGTTCTGTGCGAGTCATTTTTATAAAGTATATGTTTTTCCCAGCCAGAAATCTGCCATATATCTTCAGGCGTTTTATACCAAACCACATCGTATCTTTTCATATCACCAGCTACAATTAAATCATCCCTACCATCTCCGTTTATATCAGAGATTGCAGTATAATGTGCCCCTTTTATAAATTTCCTAAGTAACTTTTCTTTCAATATAGACTTAAAATATTTTGAGATTGGCTTTCTTGGAATGCCTCTTCCTACAGAAAAATCAATTACATATCTTGAAAAATTCGATGTATTATATAGATTCCTATCGAATTTATAAAGTAAAAGTTTATCTGATCTATATGAATTAGCAATGAGTTCTATATTTCCATCATTATCTAAATCATAAGGAACTATGTTATGAGCGCCATCTGTATAGGTAATATCAGCATCTATTAGAATTCTTTTCCATCCACCATTTGTAAAAACAGGAGTTAGAATATTTGTAATAGGAGTTTTGTATCCAACTTTCTCGTTTTCTCCCTTAATGTTTTTATAGGCTTTATGAAATCTGTAAACAATATAGATTAAACCTATTCCTAAAATTATAATAATTATTACGGTAATAAATTTCCTTCTTTTTTCCATATCTAAACTTTTCTCCCTATCACTTTAAAATCTTTTCTTTAAGAAATTGAACATTTGAATTTCTTCTTGCGAAAATTCCCTCAGCAATGTTAGTATTAGAAAATATATTGTCACTCCTATACTGATGCACAAAATTAAGTTTAGGAGGACTGAAAAGGTTAAATTATTACCTACATAATACACAAATATTCCCATTACTCCTGAAGCACAAGTTGCCTTTAATAAAGATTTAAAAGGGAATTTCCATATAAAAAACCGTCTTGATATAAAAACAATTAAAACCAGAAGAAAAATATAACTTAGAAGGGTCGTGGCTGCTGCTGCTATAAAACCGTATTTTGGAATTAACAAAAAATTAAGGCCTAAATTAACTAAGCCAGAAACAATGAGAGATAACATTATGAAATGTGTTTTTTTATAAAAACAAAGACCTGGATGGAATCTTTGCTGTAGACCAAGAAAAAAAACTCCAAATACAACTATACTAATTATCTTACTTCCCCCATGATATTCTTGCCCAGTTAAGATGACTATAATAGGTTTAGCTAACACACTTAAACCAACTGCCGCCGGAGTGCAAATTAGTAAATAATATCTTGTAATTTCACCAACAAACTCTTGGCTCTTTTTTTTACCCTCTTTTTCCCATATATTAAAAACAATCGATCCCGAGGTTAATGCAAATAAAGTGGCGATCAACATAATGCTGCGCTCAGAGATAGCGTAACTCGCTGAGTAAATTCCCACTTCCTGACTACCTCGGAATAATTCCAATACATATCGATCAGAAAGACTAAGAATCCAAGCAGCAAGATTACCTATCACTAGGGGAAATCCGTATTTTGCTAATTCCGATGCTAAGGGGACATAAATATTTTTTAAGCGTAAGGATACTTTCCCAATTGAATTTTTCAAGAGGAATGGAAAGGCAAAAACCAAGCTTACTAAAGAGCCTAAAAGTAAGCCCTCTATACTAAAATGTAAGGCCACAACTAACAATATTCCAAAACCAATCGTTGATATGCTTTTCCATACGCTAAATATGCTGTACCATTTTATTTGCCTTTTGGCTCTGAAAAATTCAATGAGTACTGAAAAACAAGAAGTCATGATAAACACAGGAAGTCCAATCCACATCAAAGTGCATAATCTTTCTGAAATATGAAATCTTAGAATTAAAAGGAGGCCTAAAAAAATAAGAGAAAGGACTAATATGGAAAGAATAGTCAATTTTAATATAGTCCCATAAAACTCTTCGAGTTTTTTATCTCGATCATATGCAGGATAAAATCTAATAATTGGCATGTATAGCCAGCCAACAATTGTAGAAAACACCGATATCGTGGCCATTACCAAGATATAGTTACCGTATTCCCCAGGTTGAAATAAACGAGTAATTATTGGAATGCTTATAAGGCCTACAATCCCTGGAACAATCTGTGCAGGGATGTATTTGACTATGTCTTTGAAAAGATTTTCAATCATATTTTTTTAATATTTCTCTTTACTGCTCGTGCTATTATTGCTAAATAACATCTGACAAGAAAATGACAAGATATTGGCGCAAAGAAGAATGCATTTCATCTAGAAAAATTTTTAACCTTTAATAAATGATCTCCAAGCAATAATGTGGTTCTGAAAACCTTCCTGCTATCACTTTTTATTTTAGATAATAGCTTGTCTCCTTCTTCATTTTCTAATATATAAGGAGAATAACAATTCTTATTTCTACAATATATTGGATAGAATTTTGCGCTTTTATATTCTCCAGAGTCAGACAAAATAACTTCCGCAACAATATTATTCCCCCAACTTTTCTTCGAAAATGGAAAAATTAAATTGCCAAGACAATAAATGATTAATTTCCCGTTATATACTTCTATCGGTTTTGGGACATGGCCATGGCTTCCGATAATTAAATCAGCCCCAAAATCAACCATCTTATGGGCCATAGCTATTGAATTTTTATGTATCTTAGATATGTTTTCAATATCAAAATGAGGAGCTACTATCAGAAAATTACATCTCTTTTTAATATCCCTAATATCATCCAAAACAATTGGCTCAAACAAAGGAAGAATCCCTGGCTGATCATTTTTTGCAAGGCTCATAAAAAAAGAATTACAGAACGCAGTATAACCTAGAAAACCTAATTTCAATCTTCCTATCTCTATAATCTCACCATTTCTTGCCCCTTCAATATTCATGCCTCCGCCAACATACTTAATATTTTCATTCTTTAAGGCATTTATCATTTCAATAAAGCCTCTCTCCCCCGCATCAAAAGAATGATTATTTGCAATGGACACAATATTGATATTATTTTCTTTTAAAGTTCGAACAAACTTAAGAGAGCTACAAAACGAACCTATATGGCGTCCATTATTGCTCAAAGGAGTTTCTAAATTTATATAGCCAATATCCGCATTTTTGAAAAATTTTCCTATTTGTTTAAAAGGAATACTATTATCATTATATTCGTTTATTCCATGCTCAGGATATTCCCAAATACCACCATATTCTTCCAATAGTATGCTTTTTATTTCTTCTGTAAGAGAATATTCTCCTAAGGACCACAAATTTAATTTTTTTATTAATTTTCTCCAGCATCTAACAAGTAGAGAAGCTTTTTCTCTCTGAACAAGACCAGCTATCTCTCCTCTATGCCTAGAAAAGTTCACATCCCCGCCTAATGCAATTTTAATTGACATAAAAAACCTCCCTAGATTCTCTTCCCCATGTTTTTCCAGTAGTATTTGGGATCATCGATTCCAAACATCTCCCTTAATCCACCTGAATGAATTTGTAAGCCATCCAGACCCGTCCCAAGATTTGCCTCAATAACTAAAGGCCCTGTTAAAGTTAAAGCAATATCCCAACCAAGATATGTGAATTGTGGCATTTTTTTTGCACATTCTACCACAAATTGTTTTACTTCCTTCCACCGCGAAATTTTATGCCCTCTAAAAGGAAAATTTGTATCAGGATGTCTCTCAAAGTATTCAAATTGCATTGATGTGGCATAATCTCCTAATTTCCCTGTATCTACTTCAATTGTCAGAAGGAGTCCTCCTAGATCAAAGTTATCAACTTGATTTCCATTTCTACCAAATCGAAAAAAAATAGGACACAGAATGCGAACAGCGCCATTCTTATTTTCTGTATTAATTCTGAATGTATTTACTGAATGAGGATATATTTTTGAAATTTCCGAGTCGTGAGACACTCCAGGTTGTACTATATAGTCAAATTTTGTCCCAATTTTTTTTAAAAACTTTTCATTAAAGATATCACTATCTCTAGTTAAATAATGTCCCTTATCATTTCTATTAAAAATATAAATACCATGACCACCTCTGCCTTCGGCAGGTTTAACAAATATTTTTTGGTATTTTCTGTCTGCTAATTCTTGTTCTATAGTATTAAAATCTTTTCCTTCTAATTCGCTAGTATAAATTTGATTATTAATCAATTTACAGATTGTATGTGCTTGGGGGATGGCAAGACTTCTAAAAAATTGTTCAGTAATTATCTTATCTTCCAATAAAATTTTGTATTTTTTCGAATCATAAAATGGCAGAAACAATTCATAAAAAAAGAACTCCGGAATGTAATTGAGAAGTTCTTTTTCTGATAAATCTTTATCTCTTCTATAAAGGTTGTATCTATAGTAATGCAACGGATAACATCCCCAAAATTTCTTACACAATTTCATTTCTTTATTTATTTGAGACCTTGGTTTTTTGTCATCACATTTCTTAAAACGCTCCATAGCCTGAACCATTCGTTTATAACTTTTTTCATATGTTAATCGATGCTCTATCTCTTTTAATCTTAAAAATAAATATGTTTTTTTTAATTCTCGAAGGATCTTTGTAAAACTCATCGTAATTCTACAAACCCAATTGGCAATTTCTGAATTAAAAACCTATATTTTCCACTCTTTATAAGAGTAATGTAGTCGACTGAGCAGATAATTAGATTTATCTTATCCTCTAAGCCTATATTATACCTTTTCGAAGTAAATCTTTGGAGACATCTGAGATTATCCACTTGAATTTGCTAGATTTAGAAAGCTGGATAGAATCAATTATATCAGTTTCAATCTTCATATTTGAGCCAAATATTTTATGCAAGCCCTGACAAAGTTTTAATAATTCGCTTTGCAATAAGTCTGAAACATGATCATCCCAAGGAACAACATTCACTTTTATATAATTCAAAGATTTTTGAATTATTTGGGTCTCTTTAATTGTTTTAAGTTTTTTAAATGGATGTGTAATAACTGCAGGAGAAACAGGTATACCTTCTGGCGTAATGATGAAGTCCTCTAATCTTCCCTCTACACTTGAAAAAACAGGATAGTAATATCTACTGCACTTATTGCAACCCAAACTAACTGGTTGTGAAACAATATCTGTAGTCCGATAGCGGATAAACGGGTTGATATAATTTAGAAAGCTTGTGCCTATAATTTCATTAGTGGTGGGATCTATTTCTGTTATTCCGTACTGAGGGATACAATGATAATAAGTG
>Ga0307379_10008798_pt1 | contig 13563 bp, 12 predicted proteins | sample UN2MG_FD_202237 | JGI IMG/M metagenome (GOLD analysis project Ga0307379, IMG submission 202237) | Soil microbial communities from Risofladan, Vaasa, Finland - UN-2 | ecosystem: Environmental > Terrestrial > Soil > Coastal area > Acid sulfate soil | place: Finland: Risofladan, Vaasa | collected...
TGTAACGCGCGGGAAACCCAGCTTCTCCCCCAGCTCCCCCAGTATGATCCCCGCAGTGAGCAGCATACCAAATATTAGTAGCGTATTCATGACTGATACCTCGTTATGGACGTTGCAATGTGAAGTATTGTCTATGGTGGTTTCCCGGAAGTGTACGCCCACTCGAGGGCATTGGCAACAACGGATCACGAGGTTCAAGGGCGCAATTTCCCTACTCTTCCCCAGAGATGGCCGGAGGTACACGCCCAAAGGCGCGTGAGTGATCGACACAAGCTGCTTGCGGTCGCTGATATCTTCCTTCCTCATGCGTGTTGCCTCACGTAAGAATGTACACGAAATGACATGCGTGAGTGTTGACTTTGCCAGGAAGCTGTGCTATAATATATGAAATGGATACGTTGAGTACCAGCGTAGATCTTATGTGCAGGAGGTGGTGTTGTCACAGGTTGCTGTAGAAGGGTTGTTTGTACGAGTATTTTATGGTTAAGAAAGGGGATGATAACAGTGGTGCAGAAATGGTTGAAGTACTTTTGTATGGCAGTAATCTTGTCGGTCCTTGTGGTCTCAGTTTCTGGCCTAGGAGCCAAAGTTGGCGGGACGCTAACCATTGCCTTGTCCAAGGATCCAGTGACACTTGATCCTACCATGGCGCTTGATCAGTATTCCATGGAGATCATTGATCAGATCTTTGATCGTCTTGTCCGGTTTGACCAGGACGGCGTTCTGATGCCCAGTCTCGCCGTTTCGTGGGAGAATCCCGAGACAACTCGGTGGGTATTCTCTTTGAGGAAGGATGTGCCGTTTCACAACGGACGCTCGCTTACAGCGGCGGACGTCGTGTGGACCATGCGCCGCATGATGGATCCCAAGACCGCGGCCCCCCGACAGCGGCTGTACATGGTAAAGGAAGTCAAAGCCCTTGATGAATTCACCGTGGAGTTCATGCTTAATGAGGCGTTTGCTCCGTTCTTGGCGATTCTCGCCAACCCTGGTCTAAGCATTATTCCCAAAGAGGAAGTCGAGCGCCTCGGAGACGACTTCGCCCGAAATCCCGTAGGCAGCGGACCGTTCAAGTTTGTTTCGTGGATTCAGGACAAAGAAGTGGTGCTGGAACGTTTTGCGGACTACTGGGCGGCGAGGCCGAACCTGGACAAAGTCATTTTTCGCGCTATCCCCGAAACCGCAGTTGCTGAAATGGCCGTCCTTACAGGCGATGTGGATGCCATTGAGGACGTACTTCCAGACGATGTTGAATACATGAAGAGCGTAGGTAATCTGCAGGTTATGCCAGGTGGCGGTTACTACTACATTTGTATCAATATGCATCCGGAGAGAACTTCAGTGTACGAGAAGACCGGCAAGAATCCATTCCTGGACCTTAGGGTGCGCCAGGCCCTGAACCTCGCCTTTGATATTGATGAGGTCCTGAATGCGATTTATCCTGGAATCGGCAACTCGATTCGCGCATACGGCATACTCCCGCCGACCTCCTGGGCGTACAATAAAGAGATCGAAGCCGTGGCTCTAGGCCATGATCTTGAACGCGCCAAGCAGCTCATGGCCGAGGCGGGATACGCAGACGGTTTTGAGTGTAATATCTTGGCCATGTCCGACGCCGCCCGGCAGGCCATCGCCATCATTTTTCAGGCCACCCTTAAGAAGTTGAACATCGAAGCGACCATTGATTCGCCCGAATTCGGAACGTTGTTACAGCGGGCGAACGACGGAGATTTCGATCTGAGTGTCTTCGGATGGAGTGGATCTCCCGATCCGCACGACTATCTGTACTGGTTGCTTCATTCAAACAACTGGGGAAGTGGCGGCAACAACGCATTCTACAAGAACGCTCAAGTGGATGAGCTGTTGGACAACGGTGCTGCTGCATCGACTCTCGAGGCAAGGAAGAGCTACTACGAAGCCGCTCAAGCGATCGTTGCGGAAGAGCTACCTCACATTCCTCTCTACTGGAAACCCGAGTTTCTTGCTACAACGTCCCGTGTTCATGATCTGCAGGCTCACTTCCAGGGCTGGTTCACACTAGTTAGTCCAGAAGTCAACGTTTGGGTTGAGTAAGGTAGCGTCCAGGATGTAAATCGAGCGATCTCGCCTTCGCGGCCGGATTTCCGGCCGCGAGCGGTTTTTGGTCTGCTAGGCGGAATAGGTGAGTTCAACTGAGCAAATACGTATTGATACGGATTCTGAGTAGTATCCCAGTTCTCGTTGGGGTATCGATTGCCGCATTTCTCATCATGCACGTAACCCCTGGAGGCCCGGCGTTGATCATGCTGGGGGCGGGTGCACGGGCGGAGGACTTGCAGGCACTGCGACACAATCTTGGGCTTGATCAGCCCATTTATGTTCAGTATGGGCGTTTCTTATCCAACATCCTCCGGGGAGACTTAGGCGAATCGATTGTATCCAAACAATCGGTGCTTTCGGCTTTGCTTCAGCGCCTTCCGGTAACGCTTGTACTGACGGTCTCCTCTTTGATCATTGCGGTTCTATTGGCGCTTCCTTTGGGCATGCTTTCAGCGATACATCGTACGTCCATTCTGGACTATGGGAGTATGAGCTTTGCTCTGCTTGGAGTATCCGCACCGGTATTCTGGGTCGGCATCGTCTTCATATTCATTTTTTCATTCAAACTCTCCTGGTTTCCTGGGTCGGGGTACGCATCCATAAGTGGAAATGGTTTTGCCGCGTTTATTCGTCATCTGATCCTTCCGAGCTTCGCCCTGGGATTGGGTATGGCAGGATTCCTTGCCCGGATTACCCGATCCACATTGCTTGACGTATTGGGCGAAGATTATGTTAGAACCGCCAGAGCAAAGGGTTTAAGGGAAAGCCTGGTGGTGATGAGACACGGTTTGAGGAATGCACTTCTGCCGTTGGTGACGGTACTGGGGCTGCAATTTGCCGCGCTGATGGGAGGGGCGGTTGTCACAGAGACCGTATTCGCCCTTCCAGGCGTGGGCCGCTTTGCCGTTTACGGAATAGAAAGCCATGATTTCCCAGTTGTGCAAGGTGTTGTGCTGGTTGTGGCAGTTGTGGTTGTGGCGGTCAATGTCTTGGTTGATATCGGGTACGTGGCTCTCGATCCCCGAGTGAAATACGACTGAGTGATAGGTATGAGAAGACAATCGTTGTACGCTGAGACCCTACGTAAACTGCGCAGAAACAAAGGGGCACTGGCTGGTATGGTGATCATTGTTATGTTGATTCTGACTGCGATGTTGGCTCCGATTATCGCCCCCAGCGATCCCAACGCGATTAATCTGGGAAGCCGTCTTCTGACACCCTCTCGGGCGCACCTTTTCGGGACGGATCAATTTGGTCGGGACATTCTTTCGCGCATCATCTACGGGAGTCAGATCTCTTTGGCCGTTGGATTTTCTGCTGTAGCGGTAGGGCTTCTTCTGGGTGTGTTGATTGGATCGATCGCGGGGTACTACGGCGGAATTGCGGATCACTTTCTGATGCGTACGATGGATACATTGTATGCCTTTCCCGCTGTTCTTCTTGCTCTGGCCATCATGGGCATTCTGGGAAAAGGGTTGATGAATCTCGTGCTAGCGGCTGCCATTCCGTCCATTCCAGGATTTGCTCGGGTCACACGGAGCACCGTCCTTGTCCAGCGAGAGACGGTCTATGTAGAAGCGGCCCGCGCGTATGGGGCATCGAGTCGACGGATCATATGGAAGTACGTTTTGCCCAATTCGATTGCTCCCGTGATTGTCATGGGTGCACTTCGAATCAGCACGGCGATCCTTGTTGCATCGAGCCTGAGCTTCCTGGGGTTTGGCATTCAACCGCCGACACCGGAGTGGGGCGCGATGATTTCGGCGGGGCGGGGATTCATCGTTCGCGCACCTCACCTCAGTATCATTCCCGGCTTGTTTATCATGCTGGTTGTACTGGGCTTTAACTTGGCTGGCGATGGATTGCGGGATGCTTTGGATCCCAAACTGGGGGCCTGAAGCGAGGCATTGGCCCGGTATGAGTATTCCCAGACCGTCGACCGATGTTTGATCACGAAGAAAGGAGGAGGAAACAATGAATCGCGTAAAATACGGGGAGTTCACCTGGGAAGAGTTGCGAGAGCGCGCTAAGGAAGGGTATTTGGTCATTTTACCCACAGGCTGCACTGAACAGCATGCGGGACACTTACCGGTAGACACCGATACCTTTCAGGCCTCGACGTTGGCGATCGAAGGCGCTTCTCAGGCCGAGAAGCGTGCTCAGACCAAGGTTCTGGTCATGCCGACCATTCCCTACGGTCCGGCGTCCGAACACCACGGTTTTCCGGGGACGATCAGCGTAAGAATGGAAGTGTACGGCCAGATGGTGCAAGACATCATCCGCAGCGTGGCTCAAGCCGGTTTTCGGCGCATCGCCGTTCTGAAGGGCTGCGGAGGGCATTTTATCGAAGGGTTCATGTGGGATCTCAAGGCGACGCTTGCTGAGGCAGGACACGACGTGACCCTCCGGATCTTGCAGGTGGACAAAGACTGGCGAGAACTCCAAGAGAAGTACTTTCCGGGGGTCCCCTCAGGGCATGCCGCCGCGATGGAGACGGCGCTTGCGCTGGGCAAACGGAGCCACTTGGTTAAGACCGAAAAGGCCGTCCGCCCGGAAGTGCGATCGATGGAAGACACTTATCGGAAGGGCGGAGAAGTGTTTTTCATGGGCGAAGTGAGCAACACTGGAGCATTGGGGGACCCGACCCCGGCGACGGAAGAAATCGGCGCCACCTTGTGGAATGAACTGATCGATCGATTTGCCGAATACCTAACCTGGCTAGAGGACTATGACCGAAAGCTCGGACGGTTAGGTTAACCACAGACGCTTCGGCAGCAAGAGGTACGTCCCAGGAGATAAAACGGAGGAGAGATGTTGGGAGAAGCTAGGACATTGATTATCAGGGCTCAGCGTATGTGGAGCGCGGATACCGGCTTGCAGAAAAACGTTGAATTGGTGGTAGAAGGAGAACGCATTTCAGAGATTCGTTCTGCGTCGTCCACCGGGAGCGTGACAGACGGTTCTGTCATCGACTTGATGGACGCAACGCTGGTCCCCGGTCTGATTGACTGTCACGTTCACCTTGGCGTAGACGCTGCGAGAATGCTGGACTGTCTGGTGCGTGACTCCACCGCGCTGATTGCCTTTCGGGCTGCCGACGACGCGCGGCGCTGCCTGTTGGCCGGATTCACGACACTCCGGGCAATGGAAGGCCGGGGGGGCTACGCCGTCGCGTTACGTGACGCCATCTTGGAAGGATATGTTGAAGGTCCGCGGATCCTTGCCTCAGGGCGCTACATCCAGGGAACAGGCGGACACGCAGACATGTTCGTTCCCTCGGAGTGCAACCAGATCGACTTTGGAGCAATCAATGTCAATGGCGCGGACGAGGCGCGAAAGGCCGTTCGGGAGAACGTCTTTCGGGGTGCGGATTTCCTGAAGCTTGTCGTAACCGGCGGTGTCCTGTCAGCCGGGGACGAGCCGACGACTATCCAGATGTGCAAAGAGGAAATCGAAGCGGCAGTGGAAGAGGCCGCAGCGGCAAACAAGACCGTTGCAGCTCACGCGCATGCGTGCAAAGGGGTTAAGATGTCCGCTGAGGCGGGTGTGACCTCCATCGAGCATGCCACTTATGCGGACGAAGAGGCACTGCAACTCATGCGGGCCAAAGGCGTCTATCTTGTTCCGACATTCCTGGTAAGCGACGAAATCGCGTCGCGAGCTCGGAGCGGTGAGCTAGAGCAGCACACACTCCGAAAGACAGAAGGCACTCATGAGAAATCCTTGTGGGTATTCAAGAAAGCCAAAGAGATGGGGGTCAAAATTGCTTTCGGGACGGACCTCTGCTTCCACGATAGCTTCGGTACGAACGCGCGGGAATTGGAATTGATGGTCAAGGCCGGGATGAATGAAGCCGAAGCCCTGACATCGGCTACGCAGACGGCTGCAAACTGTCTAGGGCTGCAAGACCATATCGGAACGCTGTCTGAAGGGAAAGTCGCTGATATCGTTGCGTTTCCGGGAAACCCGTTTCAGAACATCGTAGCGACGAGACAGCCACTGTTGGTGATAACCCGTGGCCGCGTTGTGCTGAACCGGGCGGCCTAGTATTTCCCAAATTGCACAAGACAGCAAAGCCACGTTTCGGACCCGAAGTATGAGCGAGCTAAAGGGCCTACGAATCAAGAACTCCGTGGCAAGACCACAGGGTATGAAAAATCACAAAAGCTTGGTAACGTCCCAAAGTTGTCGGGAGCATCAGGGATCAGGCGGCTATGATGCCGCGATAAACGGGGACAACGTTACCGGATATCCATAACCTCTTGCGCCAGGCTAGTAAGCTTCCCATGTATCTACACTGGTGATACGCTTGATGATGATGCGAGCCATCTTGGCTGCTCCCTTTTCACTCCAGCCGAAGGCAATTCGCTTCAGCCGCCTCCCAATTTCGCGCATCATCCGCTCGATCATCGATGATACCCGTGGCATTACCAGCCCGTAGCGCAACCAGAAACGAACGTAGCTGAAAAGGCGGTCCTTCGCGTTCGCCACGTATGAGACGGCTTGGCTGTACGCTTTCTGTGCCAGCTCTACCACAAGCTGTTCGGTTTTCTCTTTGGCTTCTTCAGTCGCCTGCTCGATCCTTGCCCTTCTTCTGCAATCTGCTCGAAATCCTCCTCCGGCAATTCAATGCCGAGTATGCCGGCTAGCTGCTTCTGCGTGGTACGCCGTTCCTGGTTGCTTGTACTCTCCTGCCAGATCGTGTAGTCAAGATCGTGCACCATGTGCCAGTGGCAACGCTGCTGCTCGTTGACCAGATGAGCTAGACCCTCGGCAAGCCCCAGTTCGCCATCACTTACCCTACCCTTGGCAATCGGGCCACTTCTCCCTGTTTTGGCATGAATCTCCTCGCCGATCTTCTCTCTGGACTCTCCACTCCAGGAACCATGGGTACGACTGTACCCATCTGCCTCACTCCCAGCACCACACGCAACTCACCGCGGTTGTTTTTCTCCACAGTTTTTTCCGGGCTCATCCCAACGGCGCGTGAGTGATCGACACAAGCTGCTCGCGGTCGCTGATATCTTCCTTCCTCTTGACTATCGGCGATAATTGTGCTAGGGTAATGTCAGCATCTTTTATAAAAGATTGTTGCAAAAGCTATATCGAACACGTTGCAGAAGGGGCACATGCCACACGACGCAGTTACGACACAGAAGGTAAGAGAGAACAACGTCATTCGTGTCCTGCTTGCGTTGAGAGAACATTCTTCGCTCACAAGAAACGAGCTCTGCAAGTCACTCACCCTCAGCCGACCCACAATCGAGGTAGCAGTCGCAAATCTCCTTTCCAAGAATCTGTTGGTGCGCAATGGCCATGGCCCGTCCGAAGGCGGACGGCGCGCCGTACGCTTTGCGTTCAACAACGCCGCTCGCTACGCCATCGGAGGCGATCTCAAACTGCCGGAACTCAATCTCACCCTGTGTGAGTTGGATGGATCAGCGATCCTCTCGAAAACCTCTACCCTTACCAAGACCGACATTGCCAAGCCAGAGAAGGCCCTGTCTGTCGTTACACACAAAACCGAAGAGCTGCTGCGTAATGCAGAGAAAAGCCTTAATCAAGTCATCGGCATGGGCTTGGGAGTCCCCGCATTCCTCAAAGGAAACGAGATCACCATTTCTGGCCAAAACCTTCCACAATGGAAGCACGTGCCCGTGCAATCGATGCTCGAAAAGCAATTACATATCCCCATTTTTATGGACAAGGATGTAAACTTTATGGCTCTAGCGGAGAATCACCTGATGGGCTATCAGGACAAGGTGATGAGCTACATCGCCCTGAGAAAAGGCGTGAGAAATGACGTCCGCATGGGAGCGAGCACTCTTCTTGAAGGGAAGGTCTTCCATGGCGGGTGCGGGAATGCCTCTTCCCTGCAACATGCCTATGTGGAAGTCGATAACATGGAACAACGAAGCCGAGAAGCCGCGGTCTCAGTGCAAGCAGCCGAAGAACTCGCTTCTCTCATAGCTTCTTCGCTTATCGAACCAATAAAGCAGATGGTGAGGCTGTTCGATCCAAATCGACTCGTCATCAATGCGAAGATCCTTGATTCCGCAGAAACCGCGTTCATCAACCAGATTGGGACTCAACTCAACGCAGAGCTCAGTAGCGAGTTCGACTGGGAGATCGAAGTACGCCAAGCGCAGGATCAATCCTTCAGTTGCGCAAAGGGAGGCGCACTGTTTGTGTTACAGAGACTGTTCAGTCGATCTGACGAGTTGATGAAGAAGCTAGTTGCCTCTCCATCCTAGAATAGAAGGAGGCTGACCGAGTGCTGCAAGGGAGCGTATCAGTGACAGTATCGAGAAAGCCAGAGCCTTGACTCTCGGCGCGCAAAACGTTAGAATGCGAAAGCAGAAGTATGCAACATGGAAGTGAAATGCTAGTAGATGAAAGAAGACACCGAATCGCACAGTTGGTTGTAGCTCGGCGGGTGGCAACGGTCACTGAGCTGTGCGAGCAATTTGGCGTTTCCCCTGTTACGGTACGTTTGGATCTGGAAGCGCTTGAAAAGCAGGGTCTGCTGAAACGGAACCATGGTGGTGCTGTCGCGCCCGAGATCTTGCGTTTCGCCCCTGCATTTCAGGAGAAGACCAGCGTCCATCTCCTCGAAAAACAAGCTGTTGCCGAACGTGCAGCACAGCTAGTCGAGGACGGAGATCGTGTCATCATAGATTCCGGTAGTACTGCCCTTCTATTCGCGCGCAAACTGCGAGATCGCAAGCTTACAGTCCTAGTTAACTCGGTTTACGCACTCAATGAATTGATAGGCGCTCCACATATTGAGCTGATCACGGTTGGCGGAAGTCTTTACGAACCAGGTATGAGTTTTGTGGGACCATTGGCAGAATCGTTCCTCGACAAGACACACGTAGACAAGGTGTTTCTTGGAGTTAATGGCGTAACTGTTAAAGGGATATCGGTCAATAATATCCAAGAGGCAGGGATAAAGAGCAAGATGATCGGTGCTGCCGATCAAGTGATCGTACTAGCGGACGCTTCCAAGATCGGTATCAATAGCTTTGCCTTCTTGGCGCCACTAGAACACGTGCACACTTTAGTGACCGACTCGGGTATCACGGCCGAAAACCTCGAAGACTTGCGTGAATCGGGTATGGAGGTCCTAGTTGCCTAGTCAAACTGTCGTAATGATCACTCCGCATGGCGATCCACTTGGCCGTATCGGAGAACCGGATGTCGGGGGGCAGTGCGTCTATATTCGAGAACTGTCGTCCGCCCTTGCCGCCCAAGGGACCAAAGTCCTAGCGTTCACTCGCGATCGTTCTGACGGCAAGCCGGAGCGCGAGCAAATGGCCCCCGGGGCAGATGTAATTCGTATCCCTTGCGGCCCAGAAGGCTTCTTACCAAAAGAGAAGATATTGCCTTACCTGCCTGAGTTTGCCAACAGGATGAGCGCTCACCTTAAGGGAGACGAAATCATTAGCTCTCACTTCTGGGATGGTGGGTATGTGGCTGGGCTTCTGAAAGATCCCAGCAGGTGGATCCACACTTCTCATTCCTTGGGCAAACGAAAACTCGCTTCGCTCCCTGAGACCGATCCTAAAGAATATGAGGAGCGTATCGCAATCGAAACCGATATTCTGCGACGCTGTAACGCTGTTATCGCTTCAACCGGACTTGAAAAACAGGATCTGATTAATCTCTACGGCGCAGACGCGGCAAAGATCGCCGTCATCCCCCCGGGAGTGGACGCCGATTACTTCCATCCGCCCAGCGATAAGCAATCCCTCAAGAAGGAACTGGGATTCTCCGCAGATCCAGTGGTATTCACCCTTGGGCGGCTCGATCCACGCAAGGGGTTCGATCTCTACTTCCGCGCGGCGGCTCAAGTAAAGCAGCAACTATCCCAGGAAAGCCATGTGCAGTTTGTGCTGAGTGCAGGGACAAGCAATGAGAATGAGCACGAAGCCGAGGAGCGGAATCACTTACAGCAAGTGCTGAAGGCGCTATCCATCGATGGTAGCATCATTTGGCGTCCAGTACTTCCGGAGGTTGACATACCCCGATACTACGGAGGGGCCGATCTGTTCGTGATGCCCTCCCGCTATGAACTGTTCGGTATTGTCATGCTGGAGGCGATGGCGTGTGGTGTTCCCGTTGTCGCGACGAAGTTCGGTGGTCCACCGGAGGTAATTACTGATGGTGAGAACGGTTGTCTCGTGGACCCGACAGATATCGAGTCGTTCGCTGCTGCTATGACAAAGTTGCTCAAATATCCCGAGGAACGGAAGAGAATGGGAGAGACGGCGAGACAAACCATCGAGAGTAAGTACTCGTGGGACACGTTAGCAAGACGGCACCTGCAACTATACGCTGATACGGGCAAGAGCAAGGGGTAGGGAAAATGCGAGGAGACAAGATACTCGTTCAGGATGCGCACCACAGGGCTGCAGCCGCGATATCTCGAATCTTGTTTCCCAGCTTGACGCGGATCAACGCCAAATTCGCCGTCAGCATCGGCGGAGAGTCAGGGAGTGGCAAGTCTGAACTCGCCGTTGCTACGTCAGAAGCCTTGGAGAACCAGGGAATAGGTACTCTCATTCTGCAACAGGATGATTACTTTGTCTATCCCCCACACACAAACGACGCGCGACGCCGTGAAGAGATCGATCGTGTGGGACCTGCCGAAGTGCGCCTTGACCTGCTTGACGAGCACGTGCGATCCTTTCTCAGCGGTGCGACGACGATCCAAAAGCCCCTGGTGGTGTACCAGGACGACCGGATCATGAACGAAACCCTACAACTTAGTGGGGTGGATGTCGTGATCGTTGAGGGGACCTATACGACACTGCTTAAGAACGTGAATTCTCGCATATTCATCGATCGTAGCTACGAACAAACAAGGGCGGCCCGGCTGAAGCGAAAGCGAGAACCGCCAGATCCCTTCCTCGATCGAGTGTTGGAAATTGAACACAGCATTATCTCAGGCCATAAATGCCTTGCAGATATCATCGTCACTTCGTCTTTTGCGGTAGTAACGCAAGTACCAAGAGGGGAGACTCGCAATTACCCGATAAAGAATGAAAGCCTCTCCAAGGAGGTGATTAATGAGGAAGATCAACACAGAGCGAAGCAGTAGTTGGTGCAAGAAAGCGCTAGACCCGAAAAGAACGACAGAATAACAAGGAGGAAAAATGCGAAAGATAGTCATCCTGTTTCTCGTAGGCCTATTGGTAATGGGCGTTGCTGTATTCGCCGCGGAAAAGACAGTCGTCAATGTAATGCATGGCTGGCCTGGTGAGCAGGCGCCTGTTTTTCAGATGATTGTTGATGCGTTTGAAGCTCAGAACCCGGATATTGATGTGCAAGTTGAAATCGTTGGGCGTGACCGACCAGCCATTCTAGCAACAAGGCTGGCAGGTGGCAACCCTCCCGATCTCACGCCGCATCCGTGGATTGGCTTGATGAAGGAATGGGCGGACAACGGCCAGATCGTCGATCTGAAGGGACTCGTTGATACTTCCAACATCAACCCAGCGTTGGTTCCGATCGGCGAATACGATGATGGTCTGTACGGCCTGTTCATCTTCCCGAACGTGAAGAGCTTGGTCTGGTACAATCCGAAGGTCTTCACCGCCAAAGGGTATGAAATTCCAGGAACCTGGTATGAACTCCTCGCCCTGAACGAGCAGATCCTGGCCGACGGCGGCATGCCGCTGTCGATCGGGCTCGAATCCGGAGCGGCCAGTGGTTGGCCGGGGACGGATTGGATTGAGGACATCATGCTTCGCACCGCGGGTGCCGACGTCTACGACAAGTGGGTTGCCCACGAGATTTCATGGACCGATCCGCGGGTCAAGAAGGCTTTTGAGATCTTCGGAAGTCTGTTCGACAAAGGCTACGTCCTTGGCGGAGCGATCGGCGCGCTGACCACCAACTTCGGTGACGCGCCTGATGCGTTATTCACCGCACCGCCAACGGCCTACATGCACAAGCAGGCGACCTTCATTGCTGGCTTTATCAACGATCACTTCGACGGACTTGTTGCTGGGGAAGACTACAATGTCTTCGTACTGCCGACGATCACGCCTCAGGCGACATCAGATGGCTCGGTTCCGCTTCTCGTCTCGGGCGATGTAGTCACAGTCTTCAACAACCGCCCCGAGGTTATCAAGTTTGCCCAGTTCCTAACCTCTGAGACTGCGGCGAACATCTGGAGCTCCGAACTTGGTGAGCTCTCGGCATACGTCGGTGCGAGCGCCGAGGACTTCGATAACCCGATCACCCGAAAGGCACAGGAGATGTTGTTGAGCGCTTCAGTTTCGCGCTTTGATGGCTCCGACCTAATGCCGGGGGCGATTGGTGCTGGCGCGTTCTGGAGTGGCGTGCTCGACTACATCAGCGGCGTCAGCTTGGACACGGTGCTTGAGACTCTCGAGGTGGCAGCAAAGGACGCCTACTAGGCGAACTAATCGAGGAGCCGAGGCTATTCGCCTCGGCTCCTTTCTTATCCACGGGGAGGCGGTATCATGCTGCATACGGGGCGATGGAGACCGTGGCTGTTCGTCGGTCCTGCACTGTTTCTAATAGTGTTCTTTCTCGTCTATCCAACAATCATGACTATCGCCCGTTCATTCTTCGGTCGTGGGGCAAGTTTGTTTGGGCCCCATACTGAATTCGTCGGATTCACCAACTGGCGCTACATATTCACCAATAGCGCCATGCTCACCTCACTGCGGAACAACACGCTGTGGGCTGTTCTCTTCACAACCTGCACGGTCGGGTTTGGTCTACTCCTCGCCGTCATGCTGGATCGGGTTCGATACGAAAAGCTTGTCAAGTCGATCATCTTCGTCCCCGCAGCGATATCAATGGTCGGAGCATCTGTCATCTGGAAATTCATATATGCATATCGCCCGGCATCGACAAATCAAATTGGTGTACTCAATGCGATTGTGGTCGGACTCGGAGGGCAACCAATTGGATGGTTGATCCAGCGTCCTTGGCTAAACAACATCTGCCTCATAGTCGTGGGAATCTGGATGTGGACCGGGTTCTGCATGGTCATCTTCTCGGCCGCGTACAAGAACATCCCTAAGCAACTACTGGAAGCGGCACGCATCGACGGTGCCGACGAGTGGCATGTCTTCCGGGTGATTATCCTGCCCCTCCTGACTCCGACAGCAGCGGTCGTGGCCACCACCATGGTGGTGACGGTCCTTAAGATCTTCGACATCATCTTCGTGATGACCAACGGAAACTACGGCACGGAGGTCATCGCAAACCGGATGTACAAAGAGATGTTCAACTTCTCCAACTACGGTCGCGCCAGTGCGATCGCCGTTGTACTCCTGATTCTGATCGTCCCATTCATGATTGTGAATATCCGCCGATTCGCGGCGCAAGAAGGAGAACGCTGATGAACTTCCGCAGAGTCATAACTCGCACCCCTCTGCACCTCACCATATTTGTCTTCGCAGCCATGTGGCTCATTCCGACCCTCGGTTTGCTCATCACCTC
>Ga0307379_10008799_pt1 | contig 13563 bp, 13 predicted proteins | sample UN2MG_FD_202237 | JGI IMG/M metagenome (GOLD analysis project Ga0307379, IMG submission 202237) | Soil microbial communities from Risofladan, Vaasa, Finland - UN-2 | ecosystem: Environmental > Terrestrial > Soil > Coastal area > Acid sulfate soil | place: Finland: Risofladan, Vaasa | collected...
AGCTGTGTAGTTGATCAGGGATATGTCGATTCCAGGATCCATGTCGGCGAGATACACGCTGCAATCGACTTGCCGAGTCTGGCCTACTTCCCGGCAATGCTGCGCCTCCAGCTTCTCTTCCTCGAAGAGCTGCGGGCGAGTGATGTCACGACAGACCGCTTAGCTCCCGTGATGGAGGCGTTTGTTAAACTGCATACGCTGGATAGTTACTTGGTAAGCGATCAGATTGCGCAATTCGCCAAAAAGCGGATGGAAATTGCAAGCGCCCGGCTCTCGCTTTTGGTCTCGGCCGCTCCATCGGTGATTTATAGTTTCGCTACAAGCGGGGATTTCGCTCCCACTTTCGTTAGCGATAACATCTCGACCCTACTTGGATATCAAACAGATCATTACATGAAGGATGCGTCCTTCTGGCGGTCTCACGTCCATCCTGAGGATCTTCCCAGGATCGAAGGTGAGCAGGAACAGCTCTTCACGACGGGACAGCATCTAGCCGAATACCGCTTTCGTAAGCAGGACGGCTCTTATTGCTGGGTGAGCGATGAGCAGCACCTGATCCGGGACGCCGACGGCGCCCCGCTCGAAGTGGTCGGTTCATGGAGCAACATCGACAGTAAAAAGGCGGCGGAGCGGGCGCTCGTGGAGGCCAACGAAGCCAAAAGCGCCTTCCTTGCCAATATGAGCCACGAGATCCGTACGCCAATGAACGCCGTAATCGGCCTCTCTCACCTCGCGCTCAAGACCGAGTTGCAACCGCGGCAGCGGGACTATGTGGCCAAGATCAAGCACTCGGGGGAGCACCTTCTCGGCATCCTCAATGACATCCTCGACTTTTCTAAAGTCGAGGCGGGGAAGCTCGAGGTCGAGACTGTTGACTTTGATCTCGACAAGGTACTGGAGAATGTCGGCAGCCTAATCTCCGAGAAGGCATCGGCGAAAGGATTGGAGCTAATTTTCGATATCGATTCCTCAGTGTCTAAACATCTTAGAGGCGATCCGCTGAGGCTTGGTCAGATCCTGATCAATTTCTGCAACAACGCGGTGAAGTTTACCGATCAGGGCGAGGTTGCGGTCAAGGCACAGCTTGTAGAGGAAGGTCCTGATGGCCAGCTGATCGCCTTCTCGGTTAGCGACACCGGTATCGGCCTGACCGAGGAGCAGATCGGGCGTCTGTTCCAGCCGTTCGAACAGGCGGACGTCTCGACCACCCGCAAATACGGCGGCACCGGACTTGGGCTCGCTATCTCCAAGCGGCTGGCGGAGCTCATGGGCGGTGATGTTGATGTCACCAGCGAGCCCGGAAAGGGGAGCACGTTTCGGTTTGCCGCTCGTCTTGGCAAGGCCGTGGCGGCGCCCCGGCGACGCGTTCTCGAATCTGATCTACGGGGGCACCGCGTTTTGGTCATTGACGACAACTCACAGGCCCGGACCGTGCTTTCCGGAATGCTGGAGAATTTCGGGTTTGTCGCGGATGAGGCGCCCTCCGGCGATGAAGGCATCGAGATGGTCCGAAAGACCACCGGCGGTCGGGGATCCTACGACATTGTCTTCATCGACTGGCAGATGCCCGGGCTCGACGGCATCGAGACCGGCAAGCGCATTATGGCCTTGCCTGATCTGAACAACTCCCCCCATCTGGTCATGGTCACAGCCTATGGCCGTGAGGATGTATTGAAACAGGCTGAGCAGAGCGGCTTCCAGAACGTGCTGATTAAGCCGGTGACGTCCTCGATACTGTTCGATACCGCCATTGCCGCGCTCGGTGCCGACGTTGATGCAACCGAAGCGGCGCCAGCAGTCTCTTCCTTTGACATCAGCCGAATTCGTGGCGCACGCGTCTTGCTGGTTGAAGACAACGAGATCAACCAGGAGGTCGCACTCGGCCAACTTGAGGATGCGGAGCTGTTTGTGGATTTGGCGGCGAACGGCGCGGACGCCGTGCGAATGGTCGACGAGAACGACTACGATGTTGTGCTTATGGATATGCAGATGCCCGTCATGGACGGCATCGAAGCAACTCAAGCCATCAGGTCGGACTCGCGCTTCCAGGATTTGCCCATCATAGCGATGACAGCCAACGCCATGGCTTCGGACCGGGAAAAGTGTCTCAAGGCCGGGATGAACGACCATATCGGTAAGCCGATCGATCCGGACAAACTTCTCGGTACTCTACTGCACTGGATCAAGCGACCCGATGATGATGGGGCAATTCGGCAGGGTCAAATCCATGCAACGACGCCTGCTGCATTTGATAATGACGCTGAAGCTCCGCTTGATATCGTCGAGATTGATGTGACTTCGGCGCTGAAGCGCACCGGCGGCAACAGAAAGCGCTACGAGGCCCTATTGCGCCGGTTCGCGCAACAGCAGGGTAGCGTGGTTGAAGACATTCGAAAGGCACTTTTCGCCGGCGATTTGGCGACGGCGGAGCGCGAGGCGCACTCTTTAAAGGGAGCTTCCGGTACGCTCGGCGCCATGTCGCTTTCGGACGCAGCCGCAAAGGCGGAAGTGGCGATTCGCACCGGCCACGGCATCGATTTGGCGTTGACCTCACTGTCAGGTGACGTGGGTAGAGTTGTCCAAGCTATCCGGGCGGCGCTTCCTGAAGCCGGCTCGGCCAATGGAGACGGCACCGCTTCCGCCGACCCGGCGGCGGCGATCGAACCATTGATGCGACTGAAACAGCTCCTGGAAAGAGATGATGGAGAGGCCGCCGACTTCATCATCGAAGCCAAGTCCCGGCTTTCGGGCGCGCTCAGCGCGGCCGAAATCAAAACGCTCTCCGACCAGGTGGGTAATTTCGAATTCGACGCCGCCCTCAAGTGCCTGTCTGGGATCGCGTCGCGTCTCTCACTCGATCTTAAGGACAAATGATGTCAGGGGCCGGCCGCCTCGTGTTGATTGTCGACGACACGCCGACAAATGTCGCAGTGGTGGCGGGGCTGCTAAAGGATTTGTACCGGACCAAAGTCGCGACCAAGGGCGAGAAGGGGCTGGCGCTCGCCATGGGGGCTGAGAAGCCAGACCTGATCCTGCTTGACGTGATGATGCCAGGCATGGACGGCTACGAGGTTTGCCGCCGGCTCAAGGCCAACCCGCAGACGGCGGAGATCCCCATCATCTTCCTCACGGCGAAAACCGATTCCGTCGACGAGGAGAAGGGGTTCGAGGTCGGCGCCGTCGACTACATCCACAAGCCGTTCTCCGCGCCCATAGTTCTCGCCAGGGTCAAGACGCAACTGGCCTTGCAGGAGGCGGTCAGCGAGGCGCAAGAGGCGCGCGCGCAGGCCGACCAGTTGCTGCATGCGCTGCTTCCGAAAGAGGCCGCCGACGAGATTCGCAATTTCGGCACCGTGATCCCCCGGCGCTACGAGAATGTCGCCGTGTTGTTCTGCGACGTGACCAACTTCACCGCCTATTGCGATCAACACGAGCCCGAGGACGTGGTGTCCCGGCTCGATGCGCTGTTCGTCATCTTCGAGCGGGTCACGGCGAAGCACAGCCTGGAGAAGATCAAGACCATCGGGGACGGCTTCATGGCGGCGGCCGGCTTGCTGCACGAGATCGACGATCCCATCGGCTCGGCGGTGCGCTGTGGACTGGAAATGGCGTCGACCTTGATCGAGGCCAATCTCGAATGGGAGGTTCGGGTGGGGGTCCATGCCGGGCCGGTGATCGCCGGTGTGGTCGGCCAACAGCGCTACCAGTTCGATATCTGGGGCGACACCGTAAACACGGCGGCGCGTATGGTCGGTATGGGCGCACCAGGTAGCGTCGCCGCCACGCAGGAGATCTGGGAGCAGGTGTCATCGGCCTTTCACGGCGAGGCGCTGGGCGAAATCGAAGTCAAAGGCAAGGGGCCAATAGCTGTTTTTAGCATAGGCCCATCTAAGCCACGTTCCGCAGTGTCGTAAGAACTTTTCATGTTCGCCTTTAACCCTAAGCGAGGCGTTGTCAGACTAACTAATCATGATCTGGCTGATCACGAACGGTCAGGACGATCACGCTGCAAGCTGACGCCACTCGGCCAGAGCGGCAGAACGGTTCTGTTTGAAGATATGGCGGCCGTTGAGGTGACGGGCGTGGTTGGAGTGGTTGTGGATCGAGGCGTGCGCGGCGCCAAAGTTCTTGGGGGTTTTGATGTCCCTAAACTTCGACATAGCAACTTCTCGTCGCCGGAACGGCTGATGTGAGTTTTCGCCCCGGTTGTTGAGCCAGCGACCGCTGTGTGTACCGAAAACCTCATCCGCATTTGATCGGCTCAAGGAATCACGGCTCGTTCAGCGGACCGGAACCGTTAGCTCACACGCGATCCTTGTCGGACTTCATCACCACTGTGTCCGGATTTAGGTTTTCGGTACGCACACATGTCGCCAGCGTTTGTCATGATAGTGTATTGCCGCCCGTGATGGATCACGGGCTCGCCTTCGATGTATTCGATGATGGCGGAGTCGCCGCTTGCATCTTCAATGGCAAGATGGACCGTCGCATCGCGACCGTGCGCAGAAACCATGACGGGTTGTATGCTTTCATGAAGTGCGAGCGCCTCCTCAACATTGGTCGCATTGTCGAGAAGGTACTGGGCCCAAAGACCGGCATGCACGCCTTTCTTCTCGGGGTCCCTGTCTCCAAAATCGGTGGCCTTCAGATAGAGCATATGGACACCCAGCCCTTTCTCATTGAGGCCGTCTGCGGTGCCCATGCCGTACACTTGAGTGGCGACGCTGCCGTATTTGGAGGTCCACGTCGCTGGATTCTCCTTGATCACCGTTTCGGCGGCGAGGAGCGCGCCATTGCGCTCGATGCCTGCTGGGAAAATGGTGAGGATCGGATTGGTCGACTCCGGCCAATCCATCGTGCGGGAGACAAATACGCCAAGGCTGTTATCGTTCCATAGGATGCGTGTGCACGCTTCGACCCCAGGTATGGTCGCCATGGTGAACGAGAGGAACAAGGCTGCGAATCTCCGGTAATTCATTGGGTCTCCTCGTTCCGCACCGCTCTACTTGAAAGCAATCTGTCTCAAGGGAATGTCAAAAATGCGTCAGAAGCGGCGACCATAAGGTCAGTTCTGGATCCAAAAAACTGACGTGAAGCTGGTCCGCAGGCATCGCCGCCCAGTGCCAACAGCAGACGTCTGCAAAGCGGCCACGCAAAACTCCCAATCAAGCATTGACCCAAGTCTTGGTAGGTGTCGCGGCTGCGCAAGGAGGCGAGGCTGCTGCCGTGCTCGCGGAACGTGTCTGTATCGACCGAGACATAAGCCAGCTCGCCGAGGTGGTGTGTTCTGAGTTCGCGGCACATGGTGCTCCCAAATCAGCACCCTTTGCAGAACCGTTCAGGTTTGTCTGACAATTCTCGCTTCAGGCATGAACGGACTCCGTTGGTGCCGGTCCCCACGGCTGCCTTTGGTGAACTATCTGAAGCGCACGTCTACGCAGCGCTCGCCATCCCAAAAGCGAAATTCTCCGCAGCTGAGGGGGCGAACAGGCGCTAGCGGAGCTGGCAACCGATAGTAGCGGCGCCAATCGTCTCTATGCCGACGATAGTAGTGGCGCCAGTGGTCGCCCTTTTGCACGACTTCCACGTCCCACGCCGCTATCCGGGGAGCGGCGTTACTCTCCGGGCCCAAGGTGGTGATACCTACCAAGACCAAAATTGCGATAAGGTCGAAGCGCATTTTTACGGCCTGTACTTTCTGAAAACATATCCGGACGTATTGATAATGCAGTCCAGCCAGAATCGTAGCGGCTGCTACGCGGCCGGCGCGCCGACCATCTGGTGCAGCCTGGCTACGACATCACGATCAAGACCGATCCCCTCCGCCAGCCCGTGAAGAAAACTACGCTCGGCCTGAGTGTCCACGGTAATTGCCATGAGGCCTGCGGCATACACTTGAATACCGACCTCTTGGTTCGGAATGGCCTCCACAAGCCCCGCCAAGTCTTGCGGCTTACGCATCTCCTGTTCGACGAATTGCTTTTCGTCCGCCGTGATACCGCCTTCCTCGAGTTTGCCCACGAGACGTTGAACTTCGTCCGGTGAGATCTCGCCGTCTGATTTGATAGCTTCGATCATGCCGCGAAGGCACAATTCAGCGGTCTTGGGGGCTGCGATCTGGCGCATCTCATTCTCTGACAAGGACACGGCTTGGCTGGCTTGCGAATCCTGCGCCTGAGCCTGCCAGTTCTTCAGCGCCGACAAGGCAAGCGCTCCCAGCAGTGCCATCGCACTGCCGCCGACCGCGCCTTTGGCCGAAGGTCCGCCACCTCCCAACACTGACCCGAGTAAGGCGCCAAGTCCGCCGAGCTGGCCGCGGTTCATCCCACCAACGCCGCTATCGCCACCCAACATGTTCCCAAGGCTGCCGAGCACATCTCCGAGGCCGCCCGAGCCTCCGCTTGAGGCTTGGCCGCCGGGCTGACCGCCAAACATGCTGCCGATCAACGACCCGAGATCGCTGGAACTGCCGGAGCCGCCCAATCCCTTGTCCCCGATCGCATGTTCGAGGCGTGCATGGGTCTGGGGGGAGAGCCCTTCGCGCATCAGCTGTCCAACAACATCGCCAAAGTTCATCGCTGATCTCCACTAGTGAACGCATCCATTAAAGCTGACTTTCTTGGCCACTCATGTTGACCGCGACTATTTGTAAAAACGTCAAGACATGTGCTAACCGCGGCCCCTTAGGCTTACCCTAAATGAAGGCATAGTGATGCCCAAGACTAGTTTGATCTGACGCGTTAAGTGAGCCAAAGCGCGCCGGCGACAACCAGCCATATGGCGGCCACCGCTAAGACAGGACGGCTCGCGTCTCGGAGCGCTTCTCTCCAAGTAGCCATTTGCCAAAGCTCCGCGAAATTCCTGAACGATGTTGTCAAGCGAGTGTGACGACCAGATGTCACGTCAGAGCAGTTGTGTCAGTGGTAAACTCGTTTGAGCGAACTCCTGTGGAGACCAACGAGGCGGCCCGTGGTCGGCGCATCCTTGCTTGGCACCGTCGCCTGAGACCACAATAAGCTTCTTCTTGCCGCGAATTGCTCCGCCGTAAAAAAGTCTCAAAAACCCTGATTCCTATCAACCCTGCGCTAGCAGGGAGAGACATATTTAGAACGTCTGTCCGCTCCAAGGACTGAATTCAGGCAAGTGTTGTCTCTCCCAGTCCTATGTGTATCGCCGATGAGCTGCCAATCAGCCGATAGTATGAGTAGTGAGAACCGGTAGGAGCCAATGTTCAAAACATTCATCATATGTCTGATCGTGGTGCCACTAACAGCAACCTGCGTGCTCGCACAGGCGAACACCATGTCGTCCGGTCGTCCATCTGCTGTTCTAAATCCCGAGCAGTGCGAAGCGATTTGGAACAACGCTGTCCCTTTAGGTGACTTGCTGGTGCAAGCAGCTGCCGCACCGTTTATCGTCAACTTCAAGCAGGTTGATAAAGATGGGAGCGGGGATATCTCGAAGGTTGAGTTCGAAGACGCCTGCGCCAAGGGGCTCGTGAAGAACATCGAAAACTAGCTTGATGCTGGGAGCGTCGGCTTTAGACGCTCCCCTTTACCCTCGGTTCAAGGCTGAGCGTCAGCATCTCGTCAGACGTCCATACAAAAGTATTCTCGGTCTTCTTATGTTCGGTTCACCATCAATGGCAACAGAAGGTAGGCCCAACCGGTCATGATCAGGTTGATGCCGACGAGCAGTCCTATTGCCCAGGTCGAGGCACTATTCGAGGCTGGCTCATTACGTCTATTTCCGCTCTTTTGTTTGCCTCATTGTCTCAAGCCGCAACTACGACCTTTAGCGCGCGTGGCAACGAACCCAGTTGGCGTGTGGAGATGACGGACGCCACCATTACATTCCGGGCGATGGGCGCAGAGGCAGTGACAATCTCTCCGAAGCCGGACGCGAAGGTCTTGGCCGCCGCCGAGACGTATCTCGCCACAGTAGAGGGCGAGCCGTTCTCGCTGACGGTTACAGACAAAATCTGCGTCGATACGATGAGCGGGATGCCGTATCCCAAGACCGTGGCGGTGAATCTCGGCAAGAAAACTTATTCCGGCTGCGGCGGCGATCCCACCACACTGCTCCATGGTGAGTGGCTGATTGAAGAGATCAGCGGAAAGGCCATCATCGCCAAGTCGCAACCGACCATCAATTTCGGCGATGATGGCCAGATCAGCGGCAACGGCTCCTGTAACCGATATTTCGGTCCCTACGCCTTGAGCGGAGAAGGTCTGAAGGTCTTTGATCTCGCATCATCGATGATGTTCTGCGAGCAGCCGCTCATGGATCAGGAAGCCTTGCTTCTAAAAAGTCTTCGCGAAACCTCTCGGTTCGAGATCAAAGCGGGGGGAGTGCTGGTTCTGCTCGGCAGCAGGGATGGCGTGTCTGTGCTCGGCCGTCGCGAGTAACTGTGTAGCCGAAAATCTCTTGGATCAGGGGATCGATGCCCAAGACTAGTTTGATCTGACGCCCTATCGCACCACACTCCTGATCCGCGTGGCGTCAGCTTGCAGCGTGAGAGTCCTGACCGATCGTGATCGATCAGATCATTATTAGTTAGTCTGACAACGCCTGCCGCCCATTACCGAATAGCCCTTCCGGCCGTGTCGCGCCGGCCACATCGCGTAGGGAAACACAGCTCGGCGGGGCGTGATCGCTTGAACGCAAGGTCTGTTTGCTGACATATGACGCGCAATCTTTGCAGGAGGCAAATTGTGAAAAAGGCAGTCGCGGAATTCATTGGCACATTTGCGCTCGTCCCGGCTGCGGCACGGCGGTAATCGCAGGCATGGGCTCGGGTCCGACTGCCGTCAACATTCTTGGCATCGCTGCGGCCTTCGGATTGACGATCGTGGCCATGGCCTATGGCATTGGGCAGGTCTCGGGATGCCATATCAATCCGGCGGTGAGTTTTGGCGCCCTCGTGGCGGGCCGCATGACGGTCGGGGACTTTGTCGTTTATGTTATCGCGCAAATTCTGGGCGCGATCGCAGGCGCGGCTGTGCTCTATCTCATTCTGACAGGCAAGGCGTCGGGCTGGACGGGCAGTCTCGGTCAGAATGGCTGGGGCCCCGGCTATCTCGGCGAGTATGACGTCGGGGCTGCCTTCACCTACGAGGTCGTTGGGACTTTCCTGTTCCTCGTGTGCATACTCGGCGTCACGCAGAAGGGCGCTCCGGTCGGTCTCGCCGGTCTTGCCATCGGCTTCACGCTCGTCGCTCTTCACCTGCTCGGCATTATGGCACTCCTGCGACATGCATCTCCTCAGCCAACTCATTGTCGTAAGAACTTTTAATGTCCGTGGCGGGCTCAATGGGTGGTCGCAACACTTCAATCTTTTAGCAGAGATGAGGTGTTGGAGATGGGCTATCGGGGACGGATCTATTTCACGGAGAAGCAGAAGGCCGAGATCTGGAATCGTTGGCAGCGTGGAGAGTCGATGAGTTCGATTGGTCGGCGTTTTGATCGGAACTCGTCGTCGATTTACCCGCTGCTGGCGAGGACTGGCGGCATCCGTCCTGCGGAGCGGCGAAGGTCGCGACTGGCGCTGACGCTGGCGGAACGGGAGGAGGTTTCCAGAGGGTTGCGGGCCCAGCTGTCCTTGCGCGCCATCGCCCGCCAATTACGGCGGGCCCCGTCGACGATCAGCTACGAGCTAAGCCACAATGGCGGGCGCGCTTGTTATCGGGCGGTCCAGTCAGATCAGGCGGCGTGGGACCGCGCCCTGCGTCCCAAGCTCTGCAAGCTGGCTTGTCGCCCTAGGCTTTGCCGGAGAGTATCAGTCAAGCTTGAGCGCAAGTGGTCGCCGCAGCAGATCGCAGGCTGGCTGAAGCGCGCCCATCCCGACGACGAGACCGCCCCGCACCGGAATCATTAGTTCAGCCCCGATCCTTGGCGGACTTCATCACCACTACGTCCGGGTTTAGGTTTTCGGTACCCACAGGCAGGACACTCATTGCAAGTCAGCTAGACGTATTTCCACCCACCACAGCCAGTCGTCTGCCTCGAAGCTGCCGATCAGCTGTTCGTGCGTCGGCGACTGTACCCTGCCGCAACAGAGGCGTTATCGCGCTCCGACCAAGGGGCTTGGCAAAGTATAGCCCCTGACCTTCGGGACAGAAGCATTCCGAAACCTTTTCGAGTTGATCTGCTGTTTCAATCCCTTCGGCTATAGGCACCATACCGAGCTGGAACGCCAAAGAAGTGATTGCCTTGACGATGGTCGCGCTTCCAGGATCTGATCCAATTTTCTCAATAAAGGCGCGAGCAATTTTTACGCGATCGGCCGGATAACGACGTAGGTAGTCGAGGGAACAGTAGCCGGTGCCGAAGTCATCAATAGACAAACGAATACCCTGCTGTCGTAGTTGAGCAAGAACCCCGTCCTGTTCACACGATGCCGCAATAACACCGGTTTCGGTTAGCTCGAGCTCAAGGTGTTTCGGCGGGAACCCTGTTTCAGAAAGTGCGCTGAGCACGTCACGTTCCAGTTCTCGCGCCCTCTTAAAATGAAGTGCCGAAATGTTGACTGCGATGCGGTCGATAGAAATGCCGGCGTCGAGCCATTCTCTGCCTTGACGGCACGCTTCGCGCAGCACCCAACGATCTATGAGCAGAAGAAGGCCGGTTCGTTCAGCCAATGGAACGAACTGGGCAGCCTCTAGAATACCGCGTTCCCGGTGTCGCCAACGTACCAACGCCTCAACGCCTGTTATCCGGCGCGATTCGATATCCACCTGAGGCTGGTATTCCAGAAAAAGCTCGCCTCGATCGAGAGCGTCACGAAGTTCGGTGTTCGAACTGACGCGCTCGCGAATCTCGATGTCCATCGCATCTGTGAAGAGTTTGCAACTACCCCCGACATCCTTCTTTGCTTGGTAGAGAGCGATATCGGCGTATGACATCAATCTTTCAGCAGCGTCATTGCTCGACTTACACAAGGCGATGCCGATGCTGGCGCCACTTCTGATTTGATTTCCGTTGATTTCATAGGGTTCCCGAAGAGCCGCTATGAGCCTTCCCGCAAGCTTCTCAGCTTCCACGGAAACATTTGTGGCTTCGACAATAATCGCGAACTCATCTCCCCCAAATCGTCCGACACAATCGGAACGGCGCACATGGTTGTTGAGACGCCCAGCTACCGCACACAGAAGTTCGTCGCCAGTCGCGTGGCCTAGTGTGTCATTCACGTCCTTGAAGTGGTCTAGATCGAGATATAGGACGGCAAGGCCTTTGCTGCCGTGACCAGAAATTCTCTGCTGTAGTTCCTCAGCAAAAACCCTACGGTTCACTAATCCCGTCAGCGGATCATGGCGCGCCGCGTATCGTACTTTTGCAGCATGCCTGTGTTGCTTAAAGCCGAACAAGCCAAAGAGCAGGACAACTGCTGTGACCAGTGTGCTGATGCCGATACCCAACAAGCGAAAACGAGCAATGGTCGCGTTCCAATTTCTGGCACTAACGTCGAAGCCAAAGATGGCAACGACATCGCCGGTTTGTGAGTCAACTATTGGAGCAAACCCTGACACCCAGGCACCCCAACGGTCTGCAACCGGACCCTCGACCGCGGGTTGCCCCGTAAGGAAGACTCCACGCAGGACATCTGTTGCCTCGTAATAGACCTGCCCAGGAGGCGAGTAATCCTTCGAATTGGTTGGCTCGGCGTCTGCCAAAAAAAGGATCTCGTCATTCCTCCGCGTCATTAGGTAGGCAAACCGAGAATCAGATATGGCCACTTGTATGCGCTGAAGTTGACCTCGGGCATCAAGGAATGCAGTATCAACTTGATCGTCTCCGTTTGCCTTCAAGCTCTCAATCGCGCTCGGCTTGAAAGCGGCAGCGCCAGCGGCGGCAGTGGCGACTATCGCCCTGCGCTCAATGCTTTCTCCGTATGAGGTAAGCGTATGTGTGATGTACCAACCTAAGCCCGCGCAGAGCAGCAGCAGCAGAACAGACCAGCCAAGTACCACTGGCAGCAGATGGGACTCGCCGCTGCGACAGAATGGGAGCGGACGGTCCGTCGTGTCTGATGACATCTTTCGCAACAAGGCTTCTCTCGCTTTTTCGAGAAATGAGGCTGGCCGAAAGCGCTATCATCGTCAGACAGTCCTTTTGTTTCGCTAAGTACGAGGGAGATTGTGCCCTTCGGTTGCCAAGAGATGGAAGGTGGAGAGCGAAGTTTATTAAAATTCGCGGAGTCCGCTAAAGGCACTTTGATCTGCCCCCTGTCCGCGGCGGAGTATGTGGGCAAAGGATTGAGCTCCGCGAGATAGTCCACAGAATCACATTGGAAGTGAGGATTATAGTCATGGGGACATCTGGGTGCACAAATACCGGGCGTTGAGGCATGTCCGCTTTTGGGGGTGAAACAGCATCGACCCATAGCGGACATTGGCGGAAAGCATCCAGCACCCAGTCAGGTCCTTGTCGAAATTGGCGGCGAGTGGGACGTTCGCCGTGTTTCTCAGCCTTGGCGGAGACCCTGCCGAGGCTGACCTGCGCGAGAATGGCATCGAGGTGACAGCCATCCATAGCCATATGCTCGACGAGCAGTCGCGTCTCTTTTTCGCCCATTTCTGGGCCAACGACGATGCGGTCAAGCTGGCGAAGGGCTTACAAGCAGCGCTCGCAGTGGCGAGGAACTGACATGCCTTGCAAACGTGAACTAACATTGGTGCGCAATTCCAATGACTAGCCTGGTCGCGATCCAGCATTGGCTCTATGGGGGGATGGCCAGTGGTCTTGCCGAGGTCGCTGGCGGCAACCTCAGGGCCATATTCGTGGCCATGGTTGCTGCTGTGTTGTTCGGCGCAGTTCACGCCCTGATGCCGGGACACGGCAAGACCGTGCTTGTGTCTTATCACCTCGGACAGCGGGCTAAGCTTAGGGAAGGCATCGCCAATGGCGCGATCCTCGCGCTTACCCATGTCGGACTAGCTCTGGTCTTGGTCCTTGCAGGATTCGCCGTTATCAGCAGGTCATTTGCGTACGGCGGGCGTACCCCGCAATTCGAGACTGCAAGCGGCGTGCTGATTACACTCATCGGTGCCTTCTTGCTGTGGCGCTCATTGAAAAGCGGTCACCACGCACACACGAAAGACGGCAAGACACTCGCATTCGTGACGGGCATGATCCCGTGTCCATTGACCACTTTCATCATGAGCTACGCGCTTGCGCGGGGGATGCTTGCCTCCGGGCTCGCGGTGACCGCAGCCATGACCCTCGGCATGATCGCCACCATTGGCGGGATTGCACTTGCTGCCGCCTTTTCGCGAAAACGTTTTATGGGGCTGCTCGACCGAACTGAAGGCTGGCGGCATCGCATGGGCACGATGCTGGAGATGGGCGGCTCAGTGATGGTGCTCGCATTTGGTTTCGGGCTGGTGTTCACCTCCCTTCCGAACTGAGGCCTAGCTACCGAAGGCTTGAACCGGTCTAGGGGGCGGTTTTGACCCGGAGCGGACGAACCCCGAGACCTTCAAGCCGCAACCGCTTGCAAAAAATGCCTATCACTGATGAATCTTGCTCATGAATTACTTTGAAGTTCTTTCACTACATGCATCT
>Ga0307379_10008800_pt1 | contig 13562 bp, 8 predicted proteins | sample UN2MG_FD_202237 | JGI IMG/M metagenome (GOLD analysis project Ga0307379, IMG submission 202237) | Soil microbial communities from Risofladan, Vaasa, Finland - UN-2 | ecosystem: Environmental > Terrestrial > Soil > Coastal area > Acid sulfate soil | place: Finland: Risofladan, Vaasa | collected...
AGGCGATGAAGCCCTCGGAGTTGGCTTCGCCCGGGCTGAGGGTGCTGAAGTAATGCGGCATGAGGGTAACCTGGCCGATCTCGGCCAGTTCGGGCATGATGAGGAAATCGCCGTCGGCGGCGCCGTCATTCAAGCCGTGAATCGCCAGGACGTTCTCGCCGGTCTGGAGCAGGCCGAGGTGGTTCGTGATGTTGATGTCCTCGTACAGGACGGCCTGACTGTTGGGATGCTCGGCGGTGGCCGCCGCATTCCAGGCGGGCGTTCCGGCCGGGGCGTTGCGCCGGGCGACCTCGGTGCCGTTCAGGTACGCGACGAATCCGTCGTCGTACTTCATGCGGAGCGTGAGGTTCTCGTACGCCCCCGGGTCGGCCACGGTGAAGGGGATGCGGATATAGGCGGAGGCGTTCGCACCCTCCATGACACTCTGGAGGTCGGTCCGAATGAGCGAGGCGAAGCCGCCGCCGCTGCCGCCGCCCGCGACCGGGTCGGACCAGACCTCGAGCCCGCCGTTGGCGGTGTCGCCGATGAGCCGCATCGAGGAGTCCCACGCCCCGTAACTGCCCGACCCGGCGTAGAGTTCCACCTCCGATCCCCCGCCGCGCTCGTACATGACCAGACGCACCTGGCAGGGTCCCGCCGTCGTGACGTTGAAGACGCCCACCGTGTCGGCGGCGCCGCGCGTGCCCGGATAGGAGATGGCGAAGGTGTCCACGCCGTTGTCAAGTTCCAGGCCGAAGCCGTCGTCGCTGTTGACGCCGAAGGTCCAGTATCCCGTCGTCGGGATGTTGACCGTGCCGGTGACCTCGATGACGAAGTCATCGACGTTGACGCCGACGGTGGTGCTGGGGAACGGCAGGTTGTTGCCGTAGTGACCCGTGCCCTGCGTGTTGTAGTAGTCGATGAAGGCGATGTTCTCGGCGAAATGGGCCGACTGCATCGACGGCGTGCTGATGACGCTCTCGGCCGTGGTCAGGTGGCCGACCGACACGTTCGCCTTGTAGTAATCGACGGCCAGGCCGGTCACGGTGGTCTCGTACCCGACGCCGGTCTCGCCGCTGATCCATCCGGCGGGGGTGTAGCCGAGGTCCTTCCAGGTCCCTCCGATGTCGCCGCCGGGAATGAGCACATCGACGTCGGTCCGCGACGAGATGATCGAGGTGACCTCCGCGTCCTCGTAAAGGCCGTACGAGATGTCCTGGACCTGCCTCGGGAAGTCGTATTCCGAGACGATATCGTCCGGATCCAGCGCGGTTGGCCGCACCAGCGCCAGGTAGTCGCCGTCCTTGGCCAGGGCGAAGTTGGTGTGCAGGTCGTCCGGGTGCGTCGGGTCCACGTAATCGTTCGACGCAAAGACGACCAGGTACTGGCCGGACTCGAGCGTGACGGCCGGGAAGTCCCACATCTCCAGGTCGTCGCGGTCATCGGTCAGGTGCCAGCCCTCGAGGTCGATGGCCCCGGTGGTGGGGTTGAAGATCTCGATCCAATCCCAGTCGGAGTCCGGGATTCCGGGGTACCACGGCGTGCTGTTGGACGCCAGGAACTCGGTGATGATCGGGTCGCCGTCCAGAAGCAGGCGCGCCTCCAGCACCTCCATCCTCGGCGTACGCATCCCCCCCGGCAAGAGCCTGCGATGCATCATAACCTCTCTCTCCAGGCCCCCTGGTACAACCCCGGCCGCCGGCCGGGGGGCTGAAATGGCCTGTGCCCCCCTCAGAACCCCATCATGTGGGGCAGCAGAGGCGCACTTCACCCACATGCCACCACAACACCACCTTAATTATACGCACGAAACGCCCAGTTCCAAACCCATAGAGCGAACAAAAAACGGGGCGGGCCGGGGCCAGGCAACTTTACGATGTTGGGCGTCTATCCCGCGCGGTGGGTCTCCCGGCCCACCGCGCGTTAAAGCCCATTCTCGCCGTTGCGCGGCGGGTGCGGAGGGGGTGTTGCCCAATTCAGCCTTGCTTCCGCGTGGTGGCCTTCCCAGGCCACCACGCCCTGTGCACGGCTCTTGCGGCGGCCTGGGAAGGCCGCCGCGCGGTTTGGGCAACACGCCCCGGAGACCCGCCGCGCGGGAAGTCTCGTCATAGGATTAGCAGACTGGACGCACGGCTGACCCCCACGTAAGATGGAGCCGCTTCGGGTTCGCCGGCAGATAGGGGGAAAGCCATGCCATTGCTTGCCTCGGTGCGCCGATGCGTTGCCGCGATCATCCTCGCGGGACTCCTTGCAGCCGCAGGTGAGCCCGCCCTGGCCGTGGACGTCGAGGTCCACAACCTCTCCGACACGCCCCTCGCGAACGTGCCGGTCACCTTCGGCCACGTCTTCAAGCGGGGCGAGATGACCGACGGCATCGTCGCGCGGCTGGGCGGGAAGCCGCTGGCCGTTCAGGCCGACGTCAAGCGGCTCCATGACGACCGGTCCGTCCGGTTCGCCGTCGTCTCGGCGCATCTGCCGCAGGTAGCGGCGCGCGGCAAGGTGACGCTGGCGCTTGAGAACGGGGCACTGGCGCCGGCCACGTTCGCCCCCGTCACCCGCGGGGACCTCCTGAAGACCGGGTTCGACACGGTCGTGACGCTCACCTTCCCCGGCGGCGCGGTCCGCAAGGCAAGCGCCCGCAAGATGCTTGAAGAGGCGGGGGAAGGGGCCGAGACGTGGCTCCACGGCCCCGTCGCGACGGAGTGGCTGCTTTCCGGCCCCCTCACCGACGCCAATGGCAATGCCGACGAGGACCTCTCGGTCCAGTTCCAGGTCCGTGCGTACGCGGGATGCAAACGGGTCCGCGTCAGTATCGTTGTCGAGAACTGCTGGGACACCTGGGCCGGGAACGTCCGCTACGAAGCAGCCGTGACGGTCGGCGCGAAGGAGGTCTTCTCGGCGAAGGCCGTGGACCACCGGCGCCTGTCGCGGTGGCGGAAGGTCGTCTGGTGGGGCTACGGCCAGCCGCCCGTGCACGTCGGCCACGACCTGCCGTACCTGTCCTCGACCGGGGCCCTGCCCCGTTACGACACGTCGCTGCCGGAAGTCGAGCAGACGTGGGAACAGAAGAAGTACATCGGGATGGAGGGCCCGGACTTTGGCATCATGGGCCGCGGGGCCCTGACGGCGTACATGCCTTCGACCGGCGGCCGGCCCGAGATCGCTCCGTACCCCAAGTGGACGGTCCTCTATCTCTTGTCGATGCAGCCGCGCGAGAAGGCACTGGCCATGGCCGGCGGCGACCTGGCCGGCTCGTGGCCGGTGCACGTGCGGGCACGCAAGACCGGCCGTATCATGCCGATCGACGAGCGGCCGCAGTTCTGGCTGGAGCAGCGCGGCAAAGACAAGCCCGTCTGGAAGGTGGACCGAAACGCGCCGGGTCCCGACTACGTGAAACTCACCGCCGACATGGCCCACCAGCCGTCCCTCGCCTACGTGCCGTACCTGGTGACCGGCGACTTCTACTACCTGGAGGAGGCGTGGTTCTGGGCGAACTACTGCCTCCTGAACACGTGGCCGCACCCCAGGCGGGGGGCCGAGGGTATCCTCTCGGGCCAGATCCGCGGCAACGCGTGGTCGCTGCGGAACCTGGCCGACGCGTGCTGGATCACGCCCGACGGCCGGCCCGAGGCGGCGTACTTCGACGAGAAGATCCGTAACAACCTGGCCGACCGCATCCGCCGCATGGTCGGCCCGCCCGAGTACAACCGGATGGGATTCTGGGGCATCCGCTCCACCCAGAACGCCCGCATCCAGAACCCGGCGAACCCGCAGTGGATGGTCATCGCCCCGTGGGAACACGATTATCTTGTTTGGAGTCTCCATCACCTGGTGGAACTCGGGTGGACGGAGGCGGGGCGCGTCCGCGACTTCCTCTTGAGGTGGCGCGTCGGGGCGCTGACCAGCGTGCCGGACTTCGACCCGCTGCTGGCGACGCCGTACCGATTCGTCGTCGGCGAGCAGCCGTCGGGTGGGGACGTCATCTTCTATGAGGACTGGAAGCGCCTGGGCCGTGAGAACGCGCGGCTCTCAAAGCCCGGCCTGCCGAACTACGGGTGCAGTTACGCCTACTCAGCCCGCGCCGCCTGCGTGTGCGGGATGGACGCCGGCTTCCCGAATGCCGCCGAGGCCGTGCGATTCCTCGAAGCCAACCTGCCGGACTATAAGAACGTCATGGCCAAGGACCCGCACTGGGCGATTCTTCCCGGCGGGGCCGCGGCGAAGTAAGGCCCGCCGCCCCTCGCCGGCCTTGCGTTCGGGCAACCGGCCGGCTGGCATGGCCACGCAAGCGTGGCCATGCCACCTCCCTTCTCGGCCCTGTGTTCGGCCAATCGGACTACTTGTCGGCGGGCGCCTCGGCCGTCGTCCCGCCGGCCGCCTTGCGGCCGCGCGGTGGGGTGGCGACGGACGCGCGCTGCTCGGCCGTCAGGATGACGTTTTCGATGGCCCAGCGGAGTTTGCCGTCGATGGCAGACTTCTCCTTCTTGGCGCTCTTATCGTCGGCATCGGTTCCGAGGGCGCTGAGTTCCTTGCAGGCTGCCCCGCAGGCGGCCTTGACCTTGGCGGTCTGCTCCTCGGTCAGTTCCACCTTCCTGAACCGTTTCATGACGTTTTGATACATCAGGAACGCCTGCCACTTGGCCTTCTGCTCGTCGGTGAGGACGGTGAGGATGGCGGCATCGGCGCCGGCGGTGGCCGCGGCGCGCTCGGTAGCCAGGGCCTTCACGGCGGCGCCGGCCTGTTTCTTCGCGTTCGCGTCGGTTCCGGAGCGGGCGGCTTTGGCGGCGGCGTCGGCGGCCTCGACCTTCTCGGCGTTGGCGGTGCTCCACGCCGCCAGGGCGTCGTCCCTGGCCTTGACCTTGGCCTTCAGCGCCGTCTGCTGGTCGTCGGTCAGTTGGCACTCTCCGACTATCAGGTCAAACTGGCTCTGCTCGGGCTCCTTGCCTCGCGCTCTCCCGCCGCCTCTCTCAGCGGCCCCGACCGTCGCGGCAACAAGCACGGCCAGTCCGACACCCAGTGCGAACCATTTGAGACCTCTCATCGCCTGCTCCTCGACCGGCCCCCCGTTTCATGTGGGTCTTCGTCCTGGGCCGTCCGGCACGAAGACCGTGCGGCGGCGCTTGCGCCCATGCGGACGCCGGCCGCGCGTCTGACGTTCAGAAGCATAACGTACCACCGGCCACGGTATTGCGTCAATGGGCTGCGAGGCGGCGGCGATTGCGATGCAAGCAAAGAAAGAGCCTCACTGGCGGGCAAGCCGCCAGTGGCACCCCGCAAGCACACCTCACTCGCGCGGCAGGTTCGATGTGTCCAGGCGGAACAGGTGCGGCCGCAGGTCCTTCTCGAACTGCGGCGGCCACATGAGGACGGCCAGTTTGTGGCCGGGGTCGTACACGAGGCCCACTTCGTGCACGAGGTACTGCGGCGTCTTGATCGTCAGCGGCACCCACCGGTTCCGGCTGCACAGGTACACCCGTGTCCAGACGGTGTCGCTGTCGCGGCGGCGGCGGTCGGGGCCGTAGGCGAGGATGGCGTCGGCGTCGGGCACGTAAACGGCCTCGCGGGTCGCCACGCCGCCCGGCGCGGGCCGCGTGTTCTTTACCCAGCGGCGATCCGAGAGGCTGAAGAACCAGAGGACGGGCGGCCCGTCCTGCTTCTCCTCCGAGAGGAAGACGAACCGGTCGCGCTTCGAGTCGTAGACGATGGTCATGTGTTCGTGCTGGCGCGGACGGTCCGGGCCCACCGTCTCGATCGCCTCCCAGCCCCACGTCTCGGGCTTCCCGACCTCGCCGACAAAACGGTGCCACTCGCCGCTCGGCTCCCAGATGCGGCCCTCGGCGTGCTGATACACGAAGACGCCCTTGGGCGTAGGGACGGCGATGGGCGAGACGCTCCCGCCGCCGGGGAACGGCTGCCGAATCGGCTCGAGCCACTTGCGGGCAGCCGGGTCGTACAGCCACGTGTGCTTGATGACCTCGCCTGACTCGCGGTCGTACCAGTCGGAGCCGCCCGCGTCGGTGAAGACGCCGACCTTGCGGACACGATCGTAGGCGCACGTGTGCCGCATGTGACGGGTCCACGGCTGGTTGAAGAAGGTGCGTCCGGCCGGCCTTCGAGACCACGTCCCGAACGGCTCCGGGGTGAAGGCGGGGGTGCGGTCGATGGCGAACCGGTTCGCCGCGACGTCGTAGAAGGCCATGTCGGTGCCCTGGTAACCGGAGTGCCCGCCGCCCCATTTCATGGCGACGCCGCGGTCGGTGTCGAAGATGGCGGTTCCCCAGGTGCGTCCCTTGGCGGACTTGGGCGGCTTGGCCTCGACCCATTCGTTGGTCGGGAGGTTCGCAAGAAACTCCGCGTGGGCCTTCGCGTCGGCCGGCGGCGCTTCGGCGTACCACTCGGGCGTCCGCTCGGTCTTGAGGACGAAACGGTCGGCGCCGGTGAACCCTTCCGTCTTGGCGACGGGGATCTCCGGCGAGTAGCGGAACCGGTACGTCGTCCGCTCGTTGCCGTAGCGGCTGGCGGTGACGAAGAAACAATCGTCGGTGCCGGGGAGGTTCTCCATCGAGGCCCAGTGGCACTTGGGCGTTTCGATGGCGAGCGGCGTCCAGGCGTTCGTCGCGGCATTGTACGTCCAGACCTCGCGGGCGAGGCGTTCGCGCTGGCGGTAATCGCATACCGGCACACCGCCGGCGAGCAGGATGAGGCCGGACTTTTCGAGGTACGCCAGGGCGTGGCACGAGCGGGGGTGCGGGCTGCGCGGGGACTTGCGCTCCTCCCACCGCTGCTTCGTCACGTCGAAGACCCACGTGTCGGCGAGGCCGCGGTCCTGACCGTCGCCGCCGAAGAGGACGATACACGAATTCCTCTTGTCGTAGACCATGCGGGAGTTGCAGCGGGCGGGCGGCTCGACGCCCAGTTCGAGGCGCCGCCACGTATCGGTGGTCACGTCGAAGGCCCACGTGTGCGGGCGGCCGTCGGGCGCATCGATCCCGCCGCCGCCGAAGAGGATCGCCTGCTTGTTGACCGGGTCGTAACAGAGACTGCTCCAAAGCAGAAGCGCGGGCGGCTGGTCCTTGACGTTTGCGGCATGGATCTCGCGCCACGCGCGCCGCTTCGGCTCGTACGCGAACGTCATCGACCCGACGTAGAACAGCATCCGCCTGGTATGACCGTCCCAGCAGACCTGGTAGAAGGTGTTGTTGGGGCGGGGCAGCGTGACGCCGTCGCGCTGGTAGAAGTGGCCGGCAGGGCAGCATATCTCCCAGTCGGGCCACCGCTTGAATTGGCCAGCCCAGGCCTGCTCCCTGCCCGGCGGGAAGGCGTCGATCCATTTGCCCTCGGCCACCGGAAAGTGCTGCGTCTCGTGCGCCAGGACGGGCTTGGAGTGCGTCCGCGTGCCCCACGAAACGAGGGCATCGATGGTGGGGGCATAGACGACCTGGCTGACGTAGTGGCCGCCGATCTCGTCGCTCGCGACTTCGACGAACGTGCCTGCGGGAATCTCAACGGCGAGGGCCGGCGCCGCCGCGAAGCACACGGCCGCGGCCGTCCACCGGAGAATGTGACAGCGGATCCGTCGCATCATGGCTCATCCTCGCTCCGACAGAACCGGCGTGTGCGAACCGTGCGTCCGGCCGAACGTCCATGATGCGGCAATCCCGCCACGTCCGCAAGCATCTGTCTGCGCGCACGGGCACTCACACAGGTTTGACAGGCGCCCCCCGCCGCGATACGCTTGGGCCGCAACGGCAACTCGAAAGGAGGCAGCCGTGAGAGCACTTCTGATCGTTCTGGTCCTTTGCCTCGGGTCAACGGTGTTTGCGGCGAAGCCCCCCGCGTGGGCGACGAAGGACCTGAAGGCCGGCATCATCGGGACCGACACGTCGCACGTGCCGGCCTTCACGGGTGTCTTCCACAACCACCCTGAGTGGCGGGTGAAGGTGGTGGCGGCCTTCAAGGGAGGCAGTCCCGATTTGCCGGCCAGCGCGAATCGCGTCGAAAAGTTCGCCAAGGATATCCACGAGAAGTACGGCGTCGAAATCGTCGAGAGCGTCGAAGCGCTCCTCGCGAAGGTGGACGTCGTGCTCATTGAGAGCGTGGACGGACGGCCGCACCTCGCTCAGGCCCGGCCCGTCCTGAAGGCCGGCAAGCGCCTGTTCATCGACAAGCCGTTCACGGCCGGCCTGGCGGACGCCCGCGAGATCGTCCGCCTCTCGAAGGAAACCGGCACGCCGTTCTTCAGTTGCTCCTGCTCGCGTTTCCAGCCGGAGATCTGGAAACTCCGGACTGACCCCGGCGTCGGAAAGGTGACGAAGGTCCAGGGCTCGTCGCCGTTCAACGTCGAGCCGCACCACCCCGACCTGTTCTGGTACGGCGTCCATGGATGCGAGGCGCTGTACACGGTCATGGGGCCGGGATGCGTGAGCGTCCAGCGAAAGGCCGAGGGCAATTTCGACATCACCACCGGCAAGTGGAAAGACGGACGCATCGGCGTCTACCGCGGCGTCAAGAAAGGCGACTACAAGCCCGTCATCAAGATCTGGGGCACCGATGGCGAGCACGAAACCAAGGAAGGCTTCGGCTACGAGGGCCTCGTGAAGGTGATGGCCGAGTTCTTCCACACAGGGGTGCCGCCCATCGACCCACAGGAGACGCTCGAAATCTTCGAGTTCATGACCGCGGCACAGTTGAGCAAAGAGCGCGGCGGGGCGGAAGTCAAACTCGAGGAACTCCGCAAGTAACCGCATGGCAGCCCGGTCAGGCTGTGGCGATACGCTCGTTAGCCGCCGCGCTCGCGCGGCGCGCGCCGTTAAAGGAGTTCGGCATGCATTGGCTCGGATGGTGTGCCGCAGTCCTCGTGGTGTTCGCATCGGTTCGCGCGTCGGCGGCGGAGGCCCCGAAGGAGGACTTCAACGTCCTGCCGGAGGAGACCCGCGGCGAGGCGCTCAGAAACTACCTCCTGGCCGAATGCGGGAAGTGCTTCGACGCCCGCCGCGAAGCCGTCGAGGCGCTCGACACCCCAGAGAAGATCGTCGAGCGGCAGGAGAAACAGTATGCCGACTGGATCGCCGCCAACGGCCTCTTCCCGGAACGCTCCTCCCTGAACCCCCGCACCGTCGGCACGATCGACTCGGGCGACTACCGCATCGAGAAGGTCATTTACGAGAGCCGGCCCAACCATCACGTGACCGCCAACCTGTACATTCCGAAGGAGGGCAAGCCCCCCTACCCCGGCGTCCTGGTGCCCTGCGGCCACAGCAACAACGGCAAGGCGTCGGGCGCCTACCAGAGCATCAGCATTCTGCTCGCCAGGCACGGGTTCGTGGTCCTGTGTTTCGACCCCATCGGCCAGGGCGAGCGGTGCCAACTGCTCGACGAGAAGGGCAAGCCGAAGATCTGGGGCACCACCGAGCACACGCTGACCGACATCGGCGCGCGCCTGTGCGGCTGGGGCGCCGCGACCTACCGCATCTGGGACGGCGTCCGCAGTATCGATTACCTCGTGAGCCGGCCCGAAGTGGACGCCCAGCGCATCGGCTGCACCGGCAACTCGGGCGGCGGCACGATGACCTCGTACCTGATGATTACCGACAAGCGGATCTATGCGGCCGCGCCGTCGTGCTACATCACGTCGCTGGAGCGGCTCTTTGAGACGATCGGCCCGCAGGACGGCGAGCAGAACATCACCGCCCAGGTGGCGCTCGGCATCGAGCACGCCGATTACCTGACGATGCGGGCCCCCAAGCCGACGCTCATTCTGGCCGCCACCTACGATTTCTTCGACATCACCGGCACCTGGACCAGTTTCCGCGAAGCCAAACGCCTCTACGGCATCCTGGGACACGGCGAGCGGGTGAACCTGTTCGAGGGCCGCGACAAACACGGTTTCAACACGCCGCAGCGCCAGGCGGCCCTTCGGTGGATGCGCCGGTGGCTCCAGGGCATCGACGACGCGCCCGTCGAGACGGAACCGGTGGTCCGAAAAGACGAGGAACTCCAGGTTTCCGAGAGCGGCCAGATCGTCCACGACTTAAAGGGCGTGACCGTCTGGGACCTCAGCCTCGCGCGGGCCAAGGCGCTGGCCCCGGAGCGCGAGGCGTTCTGGCGCGAGGGGCCCAAGGAGACGTGCCTGGCCGAGGTCCGCCGCATGGCAGGCATCCGCGAGACACACCAGAAGCCGGCCGTCAAGGCCGTCGGCACGCTGGAGCGCGAGGCCGCGCGCATCGAGAAACTCGTCATCGAGCGCCCCGGCGAAGTGCCCATGCCCGCCCTTCTTTTCCTTCCGAAGACGGATAAGAAGAAGGTGCCCGCCGTCCTGTACGTGGACAGCCGCGGCAAGGCCGCCGACGCCGCGCCCGGCGGGGCTATCGAGAAGATCGTTGCGGGCGGCAGCGCCGTCCTGGCGATCGACGTCCGCGGCTGGGGCGAGACCGCTCCCACGAAGCCGAAGCGATACTGGCACAACGAGTACCCGGTCTCGTACCTGGGTATCCACCTGGGGCGGCCGCTGCTGGGGCAGCGTGTGGAGGACGTGATCGCCGCCCTGGAGGCGCTGCTCGCGCGCGAGGAGATCGACGCGGGGAAGGTCGGCATCGTGGGCGTCGAAGGCGGCGGGCCGGTGGCGATGCACGCCGCCGCCCTGGACGCACGGATCAGCGAGGTGGTCACCGAACGGTCCATCGAGTCGTGGATGGACGTGGTGGCCACGCCGATGTGCAAGAGTCAACTGAACGGCATCGTCCCGGCGGCCCTGACGCGGTACGACCTGCCGGACCTGGCGCGCGCCATCGCCCCGCGCAAGGTCCGGACACGAGAGCCCTACGACCCGATGGGCAAACCGAAGGCGGCGCCGGCGAAGTAGGCTCGACGCGCCGATCATCTGCACGCCGGCAGAACTCATGGGGACGTAACGATGCACGAGGATCCGATCGTCGAGGAAGTGCGCAAGCGCCGCGAGGAGAACGCAAAGCGGTTTGACTCCGACGTTCGCGCCATTGCCGAGGATGCGAGGAAGCGTGAGCCGGCAAGCGGTCACCCACTCGTCACACCGGAGCCGCGCGAACCACGCAAATACCCACAAGTACACGGGGACGCCCGGTACATGAGAGAGCGTCCGGGCAGTGCCGCCCCAGAGGGGCGGACTGAACTGTAGCCACGGGCGCGAGCCCGTGGATTACGAAGCCGCGCAGTCAGCAGCCAGAGCCCCGGAGGGGCGACTGAGAGGACATGCGGATGGCACACACATACTTCAACCTTCCCTTGCATGTGGTGTTCGGCGCAAAGGAGGAGCGCTCGCTCATCGACAACAAGTTTCAGTCGCCCCTGCCGGGGCTGGGGTAAAGGCAGAAGGGACGTTTCGGGTCCTTTTTGCCTCCACGGGCTCGCGGCGCGTGGCTACAGTTCAATCGTGCCTAACGGCACGGACAAAGCAACACAAGGTGAGGATGGGTCAAGCCAGCACCTCCTTGACGATCTCGCGCCAGCGCCGGATCGACCGTGCCAGGTGCTCCTCCGACTTCTCCTTGATGCTCCAGCACTGAAGGCCCACGTGCCCCGTGTAGCCGACCTTCTTCAGCAGCCGCATGAAGCCCACGAGGTCGTAGTCGCCTTCGTCAAGGGGGGTGATCGTGCGGCCTTTCGTGGCGCCGTTGTTGATCGTGACGCTCATCAGGTGCGGGGCGGCTTCCTGGAGCACCTCCTCGAGCGGCCGCGCCTGCTTGACCCATTGCCAGTGGACCAGGTTGAAGTTCGTGCCGACGTTCGCCCGGCCGATGCGGCGTGCCAGGCGGACGCCGTCCTCGACCTTCTCCGTCCAGAACCCCGTGTGCGGGTAGACCGAGACGACGGGGCCGGTGTCGGCGCAGAGGTCCGAGACGTGCTTCAGCAGGTCGGCACCCTTCTCGTCGCCGGCAAGGTCGGAGGGCTTCTTGAACGTGCGGCTGCGGACGGCCAGTTCGATGCGGGTCGCGCGGCCCTTCATCCGCTTGACCGATTCCGGCAGACCGGGGTCGGGCGGATCCTCAAGAAACGGCACGCTGTAGACGGCGTTCAGCGTCAGGCTGTGCTTGTCGAGGGCCTCGAGCATCTCGGGCAACCCCTTGTGGTTCATTTGGCACTCGATGCCGACGTAGCCGAGGTCCTTGAGCAGTTTGACCTTTCCTTCGACGGTGGGAATCGTCCGCAGGCCGTTGTCGAAGGCGTAGAACGGCCAGATGTCCTTGGCCGCCTGCCTTGGCATGGCGGCGTCCTTTGCTTCGGCGAAGGCCGATTTCCCCAGGACCGTGACGGCCACAGCGCCCGAAACCACGCCTCGCACGAAACACCTACGGCTGATTCTCGTATCCATAATCCTCGTCTCCTGGTTCCGGATGACCCGCTGAGCACTACTACGCTACGTTCCGCGCCGCCGGTCCTGTCGGGGCCGGGCGACTACCCTTCCTCCACGACCCGCAGGCCCATCAGGTGGGCCAGATGGCGGATGCTCTGCACGTGGTCGCCGTAGTACGCCACCCGGTGCAAGGAGGCATAGTAGTCCTTGGCGCTGTTGCCCAGCGCCCCGCCGCCCCAGTTGGACAGCAGTTTGGACCCGTCGGCGACCTCGGCGACCAGTTCCGTCCGGCAGCCCCGCTCGGTCCCCTCGGGGACTTCGGGAGCCTTGATGATCTTCCCGGTGAACACGAGCAGGGTTTCGAGGTGGATCAGTTTGGTGAACGTGACCTTCTGCCCGACGCGATAATGGACCTCGGGCACCGCGCCGCCGCGGACCTCGGCGTGCCGCCGCAGCAGATACGGCATCGCCGGGCTGTCCGGACCGTCCATCCTCAGCGGGGCGGAGCAGTGCGAGAGATGAAAAACGTTCCGGGCCGTGTCCACCCCGGCGGCATTGCCCATGAAACCCGCACGGTTGAAGGCGTGCTGACCAATCAGCATCGTCAGCAGGCAGTCCGTGTCCCCGTCGCAGGCGGCCGGGATGCCCCGGTCGTTCAGCCGGGAGAACCCCAGGCACGGGAACCCGCGCGGCAGCCAGCGCATGCACGTGCCCACGGCCAGCCCCTGAACCCGATTCTCGGCGATCAACCGGTCCAGGGTCAGGCTGGCCCTGGCGGCCTTGACGACGTCCTCGCGCTGGGGCTCGACGATCCGCTCGGCCTGATCGATCCAGCGCTTCGCCTCCGCCTCGGCGACCTGGGCGTCCACTGCGGCGAGAACCTCGTCGTAGCGCCGGTCATCGATGGCCACGAGTTCGACACCCAGGCGCTCCTTGACATGGTCGGGCGCGAAGGACTCGGGCGTCCCCTTGAAGGGCGGAGAGACGAGCACGCGGCTTTGGCGCAACAGGGGGATCACCCGCAACAACGCCGCCGCTCGCTCCAAATCCCCGTAATCGGTGCTGTTGAACAGCGTCACCCGATGCCCCTCCGCCTGCCACGGGGGAACCAGACACCAGTCGTGTCCCCCGATCACCGGCAGATGAAAGACGGCCGCAGGCCGGCCCTGTTGGAACACCACCGGCATGACGTTCCGGAGGCCGAAAATGTTCGCGCTGATCGCCAGCACCGGGGCCTCCGGACCGGCCTGCTCCA
>Ga0307379_10008802_pt1 | contig 13559 bp, 19 predicted proteins | sample UN2MG_FD_202237 | JGI IMG/M metagenome (GOLD analysis project Ga0307379, IMG submission 202237) | Soil microbial communities from Risofladan, Vaasa, Finland - UN-2 | ecosystem: Environmental > Terrestrial > Soil > Coastal area > Acid sulfate soil | place: Finland: Risofladan, Vaasa | collected...
TCCGCCGCCAGATTGGGGCTGCCCCGGAGACCCCTGAGGCGACCTGCTTCATCGGTGAGTTATCATTGTTGCCCACCCAAACGCCAACGATCACCTGAGGCGTCCAGCCGATCGTCCAATTATCCCTTTTATCATTAGTGGTTCCGGTTTTAACGGCCACTGACCGTCCGGAGAGATTAAGGGCGCTTCCTGGCCCAAAGGTAATTGACCGGGCATTGCTATCAGAGAGGATGTGGGAAATCAAAAAGGCCTGCTCAGATGTTAAAACCCGCCGGCCGGCTACCGATTTATGTTCTTCTAAAACATTGCCGTCCCGATCAGTCACTTTCAAAACGGAAACAGGCTCCGCCCGTAAGCCGCCGTTGGCAAAAGCCGAATAAGCGGAAGCCAATTCTGTTAATCTCACCTCGCCGCCGCCCAGGGTAATTGAAAGGCCAAAGCGGCGCAGGTTCTCTGGAGAGGGTTCAAGGGTTTCCAGGCCTAAATCATAGGCGGTAGTTAACATCTCTTTAATCCCCACCATTGCCAGCATCTTTACCGCGGCAACGTTAATTGAATTCCCCAAGGCAAACCGGGCCTGAAGCGGCCCATGAAACTGGCCATCATAGTTCACCGGTTTGTAATCGGGCTGGCCGGCAACTGGAAACGTGGTCGGGGTATCCATTAAAAGGGTTGAGGCCCGATAACCTTTTTTAAAGGCCGCCACATAAGTCACTGGCTTGATCGCCGACCCCGGCTGGCGCAAAGAAAAGGTGACATTAACTTTGCCATCATAATCGGGATCATTGTAGTTCTTGGAGCCTACCATCGCCAAAATCTCACCAGTTGAAGGGTCAAGAACAATTGCCGCCCCGTTGGTAATCTGAAGCGATTCAACTTTGGCAATTTCCTCAGAAACCGCTCCCTGAGCTTTCTCTTGAAGCTTTAGATCAAGGGTGGTGTAAACCCGCAGCCCTCCCTGTTCAACCACCCGCTGGCCATAACGATCTTCAAGCTGGCGTTTAACATACATCACAAAATGAGGCGCTTTAAAATTAGCCCCTTCAGCCGCAAACTCAACTTCTTCAAGCTGATCCAAGGCTTGCTGTTCCTGTTCGGGAGTAATATAATCATCTTCCTTCATCCGCCGCAAAACCTGGCTCGTTCGGCCAATATAGGCCTGGGGATTATCACTAAAAGGAGAATAGACGCTTGGTTTTTGGGGAAGCCCGGCCAAAATCGCGGATTCCACCAAGTTTAATTCAGAAACTTTTTTGCCAAAATAAATTTCACTGGCCGCTTCGGCTCCCCAGGCAGTCCCTCCATAAGGAGTTTCGTTAAGATACATCTGGAGAATCTCGTCTTTGGAATAGCGGTTCTCAATCTGAACCGCCAAGATAAACTCTTTAATTTTCCGCGGCAGTGTCCTTTGAGGGGTTAAAAGAACGTTTTTAACCAATTGTTGGGTTAGGGTTGAACCTCCCTGGAGCCGGCGATGAACAATGATGTTGTAAAAAGCCCTGAAAATCCCTGTTGGGTCAAACCCGCCGTGTTTATAGAAATTCTTATCTTCAATGGCAATTGTTGCCTGGCGAAGATAAAGAGGCGCTTCTTCAAGCTTGACTGGAGTACGGCGCTGTTGGCCGTAAACGTCATACAAAAGTTCTTCGTTGCGGTCAAAAATCTTAGTGGAAAAGCCCTCCTGACGAACAATTCGGTCAGGCCGAGGCAAATCTTTAGCATAAAAAGCAAAAAGGATAGCCAGGAAAAAGGTCAAACCCACCACGCCAATAAAGCCAAAAATAGCCACTTTTGAAGCCAATTTAGCCCGGCTAAATCTCTGCCAACGAGATCGGCCCCGCAATTGCCTGGTTCTTCTTTTCCAAACCCGCTGCCAGCTCATGAGAAAAATTGTATCACATGTTTTAGGCAAGAGTAAAGGTTAGACGCCAACCTTAAAGAATGATAAAATAAAAGCCATGAAAGCAGTTATCCAGCGGGTAAAAAAGGCCCAAGTCAAGGTAGGGGAGAGGGTTGTTGGCAAAATCGGCCCCGGATTCCTGCTCCTGGTGGGAATAAGAAGAGGCGATAGCCAAAAAGAAGCTCAAGGGTTGGCTGAAAAAATTCTCAAGCTACGCATCATGGCTGATGAAAAAAACCACCTAAACAAATCAATCATCGATGCAAATGGCGAGCTTTTAGTGGTTCCCCAATTTACCTTGTATGCGGATACCAAAAAAGGGCGAAGGCCAAACTTTATCAAGGCAGCCAAGCCCAAGACAGCCAAAAAATTAATTGACCGGTTCGTAGCGGAGCTTAAAAAATCAGGTTTGCGGGTTGAAAAAGGAGAATTTGGTGCTAGAATGGAGGTAGAATTGGTTAATGACGGCCCGGTAACCATCATCTTAACTCAGGAAAGAAAAAAACCATGAAAGGAAAGATGGACAAAATTGAAGAGGTTTTAACCAGGGGGGTAGACAAAATCTACCCATCAGCGAAGGCGCTGGAGAAGGTTCTGCGTTCAGGCAAAAAAATCAAGCTTTACCAAGGCTTTGACCCTTCAATGGAAAATCTTCATTTGGGCAACATGGTCGGGGCTCTTAAGTTAAAACAATTCCAAGACCTTGGCCATGAGGTGATCTTCTTGGTTGGCGATTTTACAGGCATGATTGGTGATCCGACTGACAAATCTTCAACCAGGCCGCAACTGACAAGGAAGCAGGTTTTGAAAAATTCAAAAAAATGGCAGTCTCAAGCCGGAAAAGTTTTAAGTTTCGCCGGCAAAAATCCAGCCAAAATAATGTTTAACAGCCAATGGGGGGACAAGATCACCTTCAAAGAATTAATTGAGATTACCTCAAACTTCACTGTCCAACAAATGCTTGAGCGTGATTTTTTTCAGCGGAGGCTGAAGAAAGGAAAACCAATCCATCTCCACGAATTCCTTTACCCGGCGGCTCAAGCAATTGATTGCGTCAAAATGGACGTTGACCTGGAAATCGGCGGCCGCGACCAAACATTTAACATGCTGGCGGGCAGAACCCTAATGAAAGCCCTTAAAGGCAAAGAAAAACTTGTTCTTACTACCAGGCTTTTGGTTGATTCCAAGGGGGAAAAAGTAGGCAAAACAACAGGCAACGCCCTTTTCCTTAACACCTCACCAGATGAGATGTATGGCGGCATCATGTCCTTTCCAGACGAAGTTATCCCCTTAGCCTTTGAGATGCTGACCTTAATCCCGCTTCAGTCAATTAAAGAGAAGGAGAAAGGCCTTAGCTCCGGCAAAATCCATCCTATGGAGCTTAAAAAACAACTGGCTTTTGAAATTATTAAAATGTATCACGGCAAAAAGGCAGCCCAAAAGGCCCAAAATTACTTTAGCCAGGTCTTCCAAAAAAGGAAATTGCCCGCCACCATCAAGCCAATCAAAATCAATCAGGCTTATGTTAACATCAGGCACCCAGTCGCCAATATTTTATTTGATTTAAAACTTGTTCCCAGTAAATCTGAATCAAAAAGGCTAATTTCCCAAGGCGCAGTCGAGCTTAATAATCAAAAAATAAAAAACCCCAGGCTAATGATGAAATTAAAAGAGGGGGATGTTTTTAAAGTCGGCAAAAGAACAATCAGACAAGTTAAGATCAAATGATCCTATCAAAAAAACAACAAAAGCTCTGGATTATTATTGTGGCCATTGCCTCGATTGGCTTATTGCTAACCACTCTCCTTCCCGCCCTTTCCGTCCTTCTCAAATAATCTTTTTTGCTATAATTAAAGCAGATGAATCTTTCCACACCAGTAGAAAAACTTTTCATGGTTGGGCCGACTTACGCCCGCCGGTTGAAAAAGTTGGGTATCCAAACGGCCGAGGATCTTTTGTATCATTTTCCCTTCCGCCACATTGACTATTCCCTTATCTGGCCGATTAAAAAAATCCAGCCTGGCGAAATCGTCTCCGTTAAAGGAAAGGTCATTTCAATGAATAACGAGTATACTTCTCGAGGAAAAAAGATTCAAAAAGCCAAAGTAGGGGACCAGTCCGGAGAAATGGAAGCGGTCTGGTTTAACCAACCTTTTTTGGTTAAAACCATCAGGCCAGAAATGAAAATCAATCTTTCAGGCAAAGCCGACTGGTTCGGCCCCCGTCTTGTTCTTATCTCTCCTGAATATGAAATTGAGAAAAAGGAAAAAACAATCCATACTGGCAGGTTAGTCCCGGTTTATCACGAAACCTCAGGCCTTTCTTCAAAATGGCTCCGATCAAGAATTGCCCCTCTTTTAAGCCAGCTTTTACCCAAAATAAAGGACTTTCTACCTCCAAAAGTCAAAAAAAATAACGATTTCATAGACCTTTCTGCGGCAATTGAACAAATTCATTTCCCGAGAAATGAAAAAGAGTTAATCAAAGCAAAAAATCGGCTTGGTTTCGATGAGCTTTTTTTAATCCAAATGGCGGCCTTGATCCGGAAAAGACATTGGCAAAAAAAAAGTCTTGCTTTCAAACTGGCTGTTGACCAGGAAAAAATATTGACCTTTCTAAACCAGCTTCCTTTTGAGCTCACCCAGGCCCAAAAAAGGTCCACCAGAGAAATTTTGGCTGACCTTGGAAAAGACCAGCCAATGAACCGGCTCCTTGAGGGAGATGTTGGCAGCGGTAAAACAGTCGTCGCCGCTCTCGCTATTTACGTTGCTTTTCTTAACCGGGCCCAAGCCGCCTTGATGGCCCCCACGGAAATTTTGGCTGTCCAGCACTACCACACCCTTAACCAGCTTTTAAAACCCCTTGGGGTAAAGATTGAACTTTTAACCGGTAGCCAAAGAAAAAAGGTTAAAAATTTCGATCTTACCGTCGGCACCCATGCCCTAATCCATAAAAGGGCCCAATTTTCAAACCTTGGCCTGGCCATCATTGATGAACAACACCGCTTCGGAGTAGGCCAAAGAGCCAAACTAATCCAAAAAGGCAAAACCCCCCATATTCTCACCATGACCGCCACTCCAATCCCCCGAACAATTACCTTAACTCTCTACGGAGACCTTGACCTTTCGGTAATTGACGAGCTGCCTCCAGGCAGGCAAAAAGTTAAAACCTGGGTGGTTCCGCCTCAGAAAAGAGACCGGGCCTACACCTGGATTCACTCCCAAATTAAAAACACTCCCCACCAAGCTTTTATCATCTGTCCCTTAATTGAAGAGTCAACTCATGAAACCTTAACTTCGGTTAGAGCCGCCACCTCAGAACATAGGCGACTTCAGAAAGAAGTCTTTCCTGATTTAAAACTTGGCCTCCTCCACGGAAAAATGAAGGGTAAAGAAAAGGAGAAAATCTTAGCCGCCTTTAAAAAGGGTCGGCTAGATATTTTAGTGGCCACCCCGGTAGTTGAAGTAGGCATTGATATCCCCACGGCCACGATCATGATGATCGAAGGGGCGGAAAGATTCGGGCTGGCCCAGCTTCATCAGCTCCGGGGCAGAGTGGGCCGCAGTTCAGACCAATCTTATTGCCTTGTCTTTACCGAAATTCAAGGTAAAAAAATCATCAAGCGGCTAAAGGCCTTGGAAAAAACCAATCTCGGCATGGAGGTGGCGGAGATTGATCTTCAGCTGAGAGGACCCGGTGAAATCTACGGCACCAAGCAGCACGGTTTTTTTGATCTGAAAATTGCCTCCTTTGCTGATCTTGAGCTGATCAAGAAAACCAAAAAGACAGCCCTTGGCCTTATCAAAGATAGTCCCCGGCTGGAAAAATATCCTCTCTTGAAAACGAAGCTAGAAAGGTATACAATTAAGGCTGTCCAACCAAATTAAAACTTATGGCTCTTCCTAAAAGAAGACATTCAACCAGCCGAAAAGGAAAAAGGAGATCGGCAATCGCTCTTGACTTGCCGACCTTAGTTGCCTGTCCTGCCTGCGGCCAGAAAAAACAACCCCACCTTGTCTGTCTTGCCTGCGGCCAATACAAGGGAGTTGAGGTGATTGATGTTATTGGGGAAAAAGAGGCTAAAAGGAAAAAGAGGCCAAAAAGTTGAAAACTGCCCTTGACCCCCGCCACGAAAGAAGAGTAAAAGCCATTAAAGCCCTTTACTCGTGGGGGTTTTCGAAAGAAAAAAAAACCAAAAACCCCTTGGCAAAAAAGGTTATCACCTCCCTGAAAAAGACTGATAAGCTGGTAGGCAGCTGTGCTCCTGAATGGCCCGTAGCCCAAATTAACCGCATCGACCTGGCAATCTTGCGCTTAGCGGTTTATGAATTGGTAGTGATGCCTAAAGAACCGCCCAAGGTAATCATTGATGAGGCTATTGAGCTGGCTAAAAAATATGGGAGCGAGAAAAGCCCTGGCTTTGTCAACGGTGTTCTTGGTTCAGTTTTAAAAAAAATGAAAAGTTCAAAAAAAAATGAAAAATCTAAATAATTTAGAAAGATCCATTAAGATCGATTTCCAAAATAAAAACCTCCTTGCCCAAGCGATGGTTCACCGTTCGTTTCTCAATGAAAACCCCAATTCCAACCTTTCCTCTAATGAAAGAATGGAATTTTTAGGCGATGCTGTTCTTTCTTTTATCATCTCCGACTTTCTTTACACCCGCTTTCCTCATTATCAAGAAGGAGACCTGACTAATTTAAGATCAAGGATTGTCAGAACCACCTCCCTTGCCCAAATCGCCAAAAAACTTCGCTTGGGTGATTACCTTTTAATGGGCCGGGGAGAGGAGGAATCAGGCGGCAAACAAAAAGCTTCCCTTTTGGCCAACAGCGTTGAAGCCCTAATCGGCGCTGTTTATCTTGACCAGGGGGTCAAAGCCGCTGACTCTTTTATCAAGCAAGAATTTTCCTCTTTGATTGAAAAGCTGGTCAAAGAACCAAAAGCTAAAGATTTTAAAAGCACTCTTCAGGAAAAAGTCCAGTCTAAAACTAAAACCGCCCCCGCTTATAGGACCCTTAAGGCTTCCGGGCCACCCCATAGCCGAACTTTTACCATCGGTGTTTTTCTTAAAAGAAAGTTAATCGCCGAGGGGAGAGGGAACAACAAGCAAGAAGCCGAGCAAAAAGCAGCTCAGGTTGCCCTTGAGAAGTTAGGCAGATGATGGTAAAATCCACCCATGGTCAAAATTAGACTCTCTCGAACCGGAAAAAAACACCAACCAAGTTACAGAATCGTGGTTTGCGATTCGCGGCGCAAACGAGAAAGCGCGGTAATTGAAAATCTTGGCTTCTATAATCCTCAGACTGACCCTCCAAGTCAAAAAATTGACAAAGCGCGGTATCAATATTGGCTTGGGCAAGGCGCTCAACCAACACCGGCTGTCCGCCAACTGGTTGAAAAAGGATAATGGTAAAAAAAGATTCTCTAGAAAACCTTCTTGAATACCTTGTCAAGTCTATTGTTGAAAAACCCCAGGCGGTTAAGATCAGTTCTTCTCAGGCAGAAGATGGTCTTGCTTTAATTCTTGAAGTTGATCCGGGCGATTTAGGTTTGATTATCGGTAAAAAGGGCAAAACGATCCAGGCAATCCGCACCCTTGCCCGGATGAAGGCTAGCCAAGAAGGAAAAAGGGTTAATATCCAACTTCTTGATGACCAAAAAGGGGAGAAGCCGGTTTAAAAAGAGAAAAGGTTTTCTTTCCCTGAACCAACCAAAGGCAAGGTTTCCCCGCCTGGAGGGGGCCGCACCTTTTCAATCTTCTTGTAGGCAATCTCCTCATCAGTGGAAATTTTAACAATTGGCTTTTCAACAGCGCCGAGAGTTTCTGGTAAAGGAAAAAAATAGGCATCAAGAGAGATCTCCACCCCTGCTTCCGGATCATCGGCGCCCAAACTGACTGAGTTGACTTGGATCACCGGCAGAGTAGAAACCAGGCGATCCAAAAAGTTGGTAATTGAACCCAGTGTGCCGCTAATGGTTATTTCAAAGTCAAGCGAGTTTGTTTTTGACTCCTTTTTTTGGGCGGCAGCGGTTGAAAGTTCGCCCGGAGTAGCGCTGATTTTGGTTAGGACAACCCCTGTTTCCTCGCCCAGGCCGGATAAGGTGGTCAAAATTAGGGGAACATCCTTTTCAACGGGCAGGGCTTTTAAAACCAAGTCCGCCCTGGTGGAAAGTTCGACCTCGTCCAAGCCTTCAAGATCAGCCAGCTTTTGGGTAAGGCTGGCCAGCCTTTCTTTTTCTTGAGCAAGCTCTTGTCTGTTTTTAATAATTTGACTGATGTTGGGAACAAGAAAAAAAACGGTTAAAATCAAAATTAGCCCGCCAATAGCCAAGGGAAAAGCCACGAAGCGATATTTTAACAAAAGTTTTTTTAAATCGGCTTTCGGCATTTAACTGGTTTCCTTTAAAAGCCTGATGTTAAACTCATACTTTTCTACCCTATTACGAAGGGAGGTAAGGATAATGCTCTCAAATTCCTTGCCGGACTCGGAAAGAGCGTTTAAAAACTCATCCAAAACTTGAGAGTTGTCAGCCGCGCCATTGACATCAATTTCTCCCTGCTTGTTAAGGCTAATCTCGTCTAGGCTTATTCCTGAAGGGGAAAGATCCTCAAGATAGAGAATCGCCTCCTGATAGTCAAGACCCGGTTCTTTAAAAATCGCCGTTAAAGTTCTAAGTCTCTCTTTAAGGGAGACCTGAAGAGACTCAATTTTCTTGAGGCTGTTGATCTTAATTTTTGCTTGGTTAGCTTTTTGGCCAACCGTCTGGACCTGCCTATCCTGAATCAGGCGAAAAGAAAACAGCGAGCCAGCGATGATAATATAAAAAACTAAAAACAGGCTGCTGCCAACTTGCACCAAACGCCTCAGCTTAATCGCTCTTTCAGAAATCTTTTCCTTAGCCTTTAGAAAATTGATTTGTTTTTCCATCAGCCTACCTCTTTAAGAGCCAAGCCAACGGCGGCAGCATAGAGGGGCGCCGCACCTTCTGGCAGTTTGGCCAAAATTTCGCCTTCTTTTTTTAAGCGAGCAAAGGGATCGGCCAGCTGAACTTCAATTCCCAGCTTTTGGGCTAAAAGAGAAACCATCTCCGGCAAACCAGCCGTGCCGCCAGTCAGAACAGCTCTTTTAACTGGATTCTCGGTGTGTTTTGACTGATAATATTCAATTGCCTTGCCCATTTCCTTAACCACCGCGTCCAAAATAGGACCAATGGCTCCTTTGACCTTGCCTTCAAGTTGCTGAGGGTCAACCCCATAGGCTTTTTTGTATTCCTCTGCCTGGGCAGGGTCAAGCTTCAGCTCAGTGGCCACCGCTCTGGTTAGGGCTTCACCGGCTGTGCCGATGGAGCGGGTAAAAACAATTTGGCCTTGATTGACAATGGCAATATCCGTGGCTCTGGCGCCAAGATCAACCACCATAATCGGAAAAGAATCTGGCGGAGCCACGCTCCGGGCAATGGCAATAATCTCTGTTTCCAGGCTGACCGGCCGAAGACCGGCATTTTCCAAAACGAGCAAATACTTTTCAATCAATCGCTTTGGGGCGGCAACCAAAAGAACTTCCATTTTCTGGTCCTTGCCTTTTTCGGGACGAGAAACAACTTGATAGTCAAGGGAAACCTCTTCCATCGGCAAGGGGATGTATTGTTCTGCTTCCCAGCCAATCGCTGAATCAAGCTCTTCATCTTTCATGGAAGGCATTTCCATCACTCTGGTAAAAACCTTGTCTTCAGGAAGAGCAACCACCACATTATTGGTATCAATCTTAGCTTCGGCGCACAGTTTTTTAATCGCCTCCGAGAGAGCCGTCAGGCTACCTGGAGATTCAGAAACAACCCCATCCCCAGGAGAGGAGGCGATACCCAAAGCAACCAATTGGTAACTATCGCCGCTTTTTTCAACCTGGGCAACCTTAAGGCTGTGGGAACCAATATCAAGGCCAAAAAAATTCATGGGGCAGTATCAATATCCGTTCCGGAAAATAAAACGTAATCAAAAATTGCCGGGGGAGCAGGAAAAGATTGACACTGCCTTACTTTACGGGTAACTCCATTCTCGGTGGTTGCGGTTGATTCAAAACATTTCTCTTGGGTAGGAATCAGGCCCCCATCACCGCCAGCGCCCTCAACGCCGACCTCGGCTTGATTGTAAAGAGGCCGCAAGCGCAGGGCAATTAGAGTATCAACAGAGGGGGTAATGCCAAAACCAGCCAGATTAAGCTCTTTTTTCCGGTCTAAGATCGAACATTGATCACTATCCGGCGAATCAAAACCTTCTCCCCGAGAAGAGGCTTGGTCATCATAAGCTCCCCGGGCGACTTTGTAATTGCCGGCTGGGTCTTGGTAAAAAATGGCTGCCTCAAGAGCCGTTTCCGGATCTGTCTCCTGCCAGCAGACATCAATTGTTCCCTCGGTGTAGTACGGTGATAAAACCAAATTACCGTCACTGTCATGGGGAACCAACCAAACAGTTTGGGTATCTCCCTCATCAATGGTACTGTCAAAGACAAAGCTATCCCCACCGCCCCGCTCAGTTTCGGTAACCTGGATTGAGATCCCTTCAAGATCCGGGGAAATAGCTGATCCGGCTCTTAAAGACTCTTCAATTCCTGCTTCAGCCGCTGAAAAAGCCCGAGCCGACTCTTCTTCTCCCTGAGAAATTCTAATATCGGTCACTGAGCGGGAAACAATAGAAAGGGCAATGGTTAAACCCACCGCCATCACCAGAAGGACAATAAGCAAAGCTTGACCTGACTGCCGGGCAAATCTTTTCATCAATTCAATTGTAAACTCAAATCAGAAAGAAAGTCAACCCTTCTTACTTAATAAGTTCGCAAGGAAATGGTGGTCTTAAAATTAACCTCAGCTGTCTCTTCAATCCTGGTTCCGGTTGTTGGGACAAGGGTAAAAGAAATGGTCACCAGATTGGGAGTAACGGTTGGGTCACAAGTAAAAACCGCCCCGCAGTCAACCACCTGAACCTGGTCGCCAGTTAAATCAAAAGGGGAATGCTTAGGAGGGGCACTGGCGCTTCTTGAAGCAATTTTCTCATCGGCGCATTTAAATTCGGTGATTTCTTTATCCGGACTGACAATGGTAATTGCCTTGTCGCTTATACCTGAGCAGTCAGTAACGCTGCGGGCATTTCTAATCATCCTACTCATCACCGAAAGAGCGTAATTTCCGTTTTGCTTGACATCTGCCAAAACCCGGGATTTTGCTGAGCCTTTAAGGATGGTAAAAAACATTTGTGAACCAAGGATGGCCACAATACCCAAAATGCCAATGGCCACCAGCATTTCAATCAGGGTAAAGCCGGATTTAAATCTTGTTCTTTTTATCACTCCCATTTAGTTAAATAAGAAACAAGCTCAGACTGATGTTCGCCCCCCTCCCAGGAGACAGCAACCGTCACCATAGCTCTATCTGCTTCTCCCGGGCCTGTTTCGGCATTCTCAATCGTCACTGTTTTTGAAAAAAGGCCGTCAATATCCGTTAGCACTTCTTCTGAGGGAACCTTGTCATCCCAAAAAGCTTCCCAAGAGTTTTGATCCCGAAAGGACCGGGTTTGCTCCATCGCCTCCTGGGCATATTGGGTGGCCAAGGCTTGATTTTTAGCAAATTGGGAATTGCGCATGGAGCTGATCGTCACCCTCACCAGGCCTAAGATCACCAAAAGGGCAGCCGCCAAAGCGGCGACCACCTCCAGTAAAGATTGACCTTTTTGATTTTCTTTGGCCATTAAAAAATCTCGCCTCCTTCATTAACCGTGACTGTCTGGGTCATGCTTCCATTGGAAAGATTGATTGTTGCCGCCTCCTCAACCCCTAATCCTAAAGGGTAAAAATGGATTGGGTTAACCGAAGGGGTAATCAAAACCCCTTTGGAAGTCAAATCAACTGTTTTGGGTGAATCCGGGAAGATGATTCCTTCACACTGGCCGTAAATCTGGTAACTCTGATAGGGACTGCCGGTAAAAACCAGATACCAGCCGTCAAGGGCCTCCTCACCGGCTTCGTTGCCGCAAAGATCATCGCTGCCTCCGCACTTAGTTGCCCGGCAATCTTTTTCAGCCGAAAGAGCCTTGTCTTGAGTTAAGCGCAGATTGGCCTTAAGCTCGTTGGCTGCCTGAACCACAGTCTGGCGGCGGTTAAACTCAATGTATTTGGCAACCCCCAGACCAAAAAGGATGGCCATAATGGAAATGGTGACTAAAAGCTCAATTAAAGTAAAACCCGGGCTAGGGGATAAAAAAAGATTAAGAAAGAATCGTTTTTTTGAGCAGTTTCTTTTCATTCATTTTAAGGATTGGGAAGGCAAAAAGGACCCCCAATCTCCATGTTTTCGGCACAAACCGTGTAATTGCTGCCACCTGAAGGAGTATAGCGATAAATATCCCCTGTCCCTGAAGGGCCAAAAGGGATGGTCAAGTAATTGATGGTATCGCAGACAATCCCATCCCCTGATGATAAGAAGACGACTCCGATAGGATAGCTGCCCGTATCTGTCCGGCACATCTCCAAAGCGCTTCTAATCTCCTCAAGATCAACCTTTCGCTTGCCGTCCCGGGCGGTTTTTCTGGCTCCCTGAAAGGAAACCAAAGATAAACCTAAAAGGATGGCAATGATGGTCATCACCACCAAAAGCTCAATTAAGGTAAAGCCTAGCTGATGTTTTTTTCTCATAGACTACAAGCCGGTCCAGCACTGGCTGATTTTCCGCTTTTTCCATTGGAACAAATCATCCAATTGTCTCCGGTTTCCAGTAATCCCCAAAGAGTATAAGAACTACCGTCAGAATCGTAACGATAACCATAACCTGTTCCCCCTGTTGGATCAGAAGGACAACTGGCCAGGTAGCCTTCAAGCGGCAAACCGCTACCACAGAGATTACTGCTCACCAAATCATTGCTGGCGATTGGATAGGCGCCGTTATTGGAGGCAGCAAAACTTTCCAATCCGTTGCGATACTGGTTAAGATCGCTCCTTCTTTCCGTGTCCCGGGCTTGTTTTTGGGCCCCTGAATAGCTCACCAAGGTTAAGGCTGCCAAAATACCGATAATGGAAATAACGACCAGCATCTCGATTAAGGTGAAGCCCTTTTTAGCCTTTTTCATTTTTCCTCCTAAGATTAAATTATCTAATAATTAAAATCAACTTAATCGGCACAAACAACATATTCATCATCGTCAACCACCACCAAACCGCAAATGGCATCACACCGAGTCTGGGAAACACCAAGATCTCCATCGGCCTTGTTTTCCAGAGTGGCCCAAAGGCAAAAATTCTGCCCCGAAAGTTCCTGGGTGTAATTATAATTGGCATTAGGCGCAAGAGGATCATCGGGAACCAGTCTCATGTAAACCATTCCTCCCTGCTGAAAGGGGCTGCCAAAAACCAGAACCCCGCTGGCAGGATAAGCTGCCGGATCAGCATCATTGTAATACATCAGAACCGCCTTTTTGATTTGATCCAAATCGGCTTTTCGCCGGGCATCCCGAGCCCGGGACCGAGCCGAGTTAAAGTTAACCAGAATAAGGGCAGACAGGATCCCAATGATGGAGATGACCACCAGAAGTTCAATTAAGGTAAAACCAAAAATGTTTTTTTTCTTCATAGTGCGTTAGTGCTTGAAACTTGATAATTACACAAATCGC
>Ga0307379_10008805_pt1 | contig 13557 bp, 17 predicted proteins | sample UN2MG_FD_202237 | JGI IMG/M metagenome (GOLD analysis project Ga0307379, IMG submission 202237) | Soil microbial communities from Risofladan, Vaasa, Finland - UN-2 | ecosystem: Environmental > Terrestrial > Soil > Coastal area > Acid sulfate soil | place: Finland: Risofladan, Vaasa | collected...
TTTTTACATAGAAAGCCATAACTGACAGAACTATATGCTCTGCAGGTTTATCAAACATCTGCACGATCCTGTCCTTTATTGTCTCAAGAGTAATATTCGGAGGAGGTGGTTTTATTGCTTTTTTACGACCTTTTGTTCTTGGCCCACTACCCTTACCAGGTGTCTCACCACCTTCCCCATAAATATCAAACTTTTCCTCAGTCTTTTTACTGAAAGCTTCTTCGATAAACTCCCTGATAGCTTTAGGAGTGGCCACACCCCGAGCAGGTTCTTCAGGAACTTTCTCCGGAGGAGTTAATTCAAACAGACCAGGAAGATGTCTCTCGACAAAATCACCCATGGCATCATATTCAGTATGAAGCTTATTTCCAAGACCACTCCGTTCTTTATTCTCTTTGAATCCTATATCTTTAGACTCTTTCCATTTTATAATAAAATCACTGATAGCTTTTCGGGCAATAGAGTCCTGTATCTTCTTCAAACGCACAGAGGCCTTATTAAAAGGGATCTCTTCCCTTTCGGCTATAGCTTTTATCTTATCATTACTAAAACTGTCCTTATAGGCCTGAGACACATTCTTGATAATATTATTAAACTCACTTTGAGCTTTATCACCTTCAGTTTTTGTCTTCTCATCTTTTTTGAGATCACTGATAAGTTTTTTAGCATTACTCATCTCATCTTCCGGAAAGATAGCTTTGGTCCGAGCTTTCTCAAAATCATTATTTTCATCTTCTGCAATTACCACAGGATAGGGAAGTACTGATGCAGCTCTAAAATAACTGTATTCTTTTATGAATTTCTTTAGGTACTCTCTCAATTTGGCCAAACCACTTTTAATAGCATTTTTGGAGAAGATATTATCCTTCGCCAATATACTAGCTTCGTTGTATATTTTCCCTCTTAATACCTTAAGATCTGCTATGTCTTCAGGAGCGAGCTCTTCAGCAGCTTTAGTTACATGAGCATACTGACCGTACCAGGTAGTGCTGGCAAGATAGTTGAATAAAGCAGCAAAATCCTTTAGTTTTTCTGAAAAAGCCCTTGCAATAGATAAAGCTGGCGCCTCTTTCTTGTCCAACATGGATTTTATTACTTTTATTCTCCCCACATATTCATTAAGAACAGTCTGTAATTTTTCTTTTTCAACCAGAGACCCTTCACTAATCTCTACAGTCACATCCTTAAGTTCATCTTCTTCCTTAGAAAGAACTTTTTCGACTTTTTCTTTGAGACCAGGATCCATTTCTACCTCAGTTAAACTGGCTTCATTCAATCTCTGAGCCAAAACCTTTATACCATCTTTAGCAGTCTCCAGGAAAGCCTCTAAACTATCATACTTACCTTTTTCCAATGAACGCATGGTTTCTGGTTTCTTAGCTGGAGCTTTAACCTCTTGAGCAAAGTCTGTCCTAATCTTACGAATTATACGATCAATCTCAGTCTGATCATTTACCCAACCGGTATTAGATAAACTGGCACGATCTTTCTCTCCCAGCTTTCCCAGTCGTTTCTTTAGATCAGCAGGAATATCATCAAAAAGACCTGAAGCATCTCTTAGATCATCATGAACTTTACTCTCCAGTTCTTGAGCTTGCAGTTCCTTATCATCTTTCTTCAAACCTTTTTGTTTTTTCAAGTCTTTAAGTTTAGTATCAAGATACCCCTTTGCATGGCCTTTAAGAGCTTTTGCTAGAGTAAGAAGATCATAAGGTATTAACCAACCTGTAGGTTTTGGTTTAGTAACTTTGTATTCATCAAAAATGTTCATAAGTTTCTTAACATTTCCGGATTCAGGAGGGGGAAATACAGCTGCAATTTTTTCATAAGGGAGTATCATACTAGCGCTCTTTTCAGGTACATGCTCAGGTTGAAGAAATTTCATCTCCTTCTCTATAATAGCATCAATATCTTCCACAATGTCTTCACCTTTAAGGAGACTTTCTAATTTTTTAATATGTTCTTCAATTTCCTTTATCCTCTTAGTATTAGGAGGCTTATTACGTTTTTCTTCTTGAAGTTCATCTTTAAAGTCGAAAATTGTTTCTTTTAATTTTTTCTGTTCAGATATAGGAAGTGTCTTTTCCAGTTCCCTTCTCTCAACTTCCGTTTTCCGTGTCCCATGAGCTGCATCTTCAACAAGAAGTCCACGATGTTTTTCAACGAAGTTTCTGACACCAGTATAATCTTTACCGGTTTTTTTGTTCTCATATCCAACAGGGAAGAGTACATTTTTTGTTTTCCCAGAAACTGCCCGACCATAAGGTAACATACCTTCAGGCTTCATATGATGCTCTACATAATTATCGAGTTCTTTTTTCAAGTCACTACTATGAGATACTTTAGTTCCATCGAGCGATAAAGTAGATTCCCCATTGCCTGTAAATGAGCCATCAGGTTTCAGATCCTGGGTATACCGGTAATCTACAGTACGGGAAGTTTTACCTATTTTTTTATCTAAAGCCAGAGAAGCTTCATAACTCAGGTATTTAAAATCTACAGGGTCCTTTGCTGGATCCTTCCGGCCGGCAATTACATCAAGGTTATCATAATTAGCTGTAAAGTAAATAGTTGCTACGACTCTATGCTTATCAATGGCTTTATCAACCATACTCTCATGAGCAGCTCCTACAGCTTCTTCTTTCCCATCTTCTTCAGGTTTTTCTTTTTTTTCAAAAGGGATAGTAACCCTTTTTGCACCCACCTTTTCATAAGGAAGAGTAATGTTTGCTTCACGCATCATCATAAAGGCCTTTCTTACATAGAAGTTAGCTTTTCTTACTTCCTCTACTTTTTCAGCATACCATTCTTTATACCAAGGATCAAAAGCCTCGAATTTAACGGTTCTTACCCGAGATGCTGTGAAATCCTCATCAACGACTTCCTGTGGGCTCTTTCCTTCAGCTAAAAGCGTCACAATTTTTTTCTTATCTTCTTGTGTACGCTTTCCAAATTTATCCTCAACAAATTCTTTGAAATCTTTTGAGTTTCCAGAGTCCTTTAAAAATTCTTGATACTTAGGATAAACTATCTCTTTTCTGACCATCCCACCATCTTCTATAAAATTACCTCCGAGACCCTGAGCAGATAAAAACGTTGCAAGCATCCTAGCAAGTTCAGTCCTGTATTTATGAATGGCTCCAACAGACATATTAACCTCTTTAGCCATAGCAGGTATGGCCTTGGGTTTCTTAGCCAAAAACATATCTTTAAGAATTAGTTTATACACAGGTTTAAGATTATCTTCAACTTTTCGATTTATCAGGTCTATGACATCTTTTATTAAACCCTCTTCCCACTCATGTTCTTTTTTCATCTCATCTTCCAGTTCATGCTCAGGAAGGACAGAAGGCTCGGGGGTATCATCAGTTATTCTCGGTTCATCTTTATGTTCCCGTACCCATTCATTCATCCTATTATTCACGGCTTTCAACAAAAACTGGGATACCATAGGTGTGTATTCTTTAACAATATCTTTAAGGAGGGCGCCATCTTTATCATCCAACGATTTTCTTGTACCTATAATATCATGAGCTTTCTCAGAAGAGATATTGAATTTTCTTTTTGCCTTACTCACAATAAGAGGTTCGATGTCATCCCCTATCTTATCCCTAATGAGCATATCAACGATATCTTCAAGAAAAACCCCTACATCAACATCACCCACTTTTTTTGAAATGGACTTCAAAATATTACCTATCTCAACCTTACTGAAAATTTCTGGACGTAGATGCAGCTGTAGATATGAGGTAAGATTTCGCTTTGCATCGCCCTTTTTAATGAAAAAAGCGTATACTATTCGGGCAAGATCCTCGACTGAACGCATATTATCCTCCATACTATATAATTAGTATTAGAGAATAATTAATAGAATATTACGGATTGGGCTCTTTATTTATTCTAAAAATCGGAAGGTTCACCTTTGTTGAATATCTTTGAAAGAAAGTCATATGTGTCTTTTATTATGGTATCTTCTTCCTTTGTGCTGACTTCAAAATCTTGTTCGATCTTATCACAGGATAACTCTGCATACAAATGTACGTAAAATTCATGAGAATCCTCTTTAAAATTGTTATTTATTATTTCATCATAAGTATATCTTTTTGATGTCGCTCTTTCTAGTTCCTCTATCAACATTCTCCTCAGCTTCCTCAACATTCTCAGCTATAAAACTGAGATATATCCTTCTAGCAGTTCTTACATCATGTATTGTGAATTTCATTCTTCCTCCCAGTTAATTTTTCTCTTTTTCTTCCTAGACTTTACTTCTTCTGTAGCAGAAATCCATGAATCATAATAATCAAGGAGATTATCATTAAGATGATCTGATGGACGGTCAAAATATTTCTGAGAATCCCACATCTTTTTTAATTCTTCATCTGTAGGAGCCCCCCATGGGAATATCTGAGCAAAATTCTCTATACCTATAAGTGCCTCATTTTCATCTCTCCAGTACTGATAACACAACCTTAATAATATCATTACCTTCCCGGGATTATTAAAAGCAATCATTGTACTGAAAGCGAAGAAAAAATCTGTCACAGTAAATTTCAGTTCATAGCCCTCTATTCTCTTAAGAAATATTTGAGCTAAAAAATCTTTTGTGACTTCTGATTCCGCCAAAGGTCGTTCGTTTTTCTTCGCCATTAAAAGTTTCAAAAAATTTTTACTATATTCTTCCGAGAGAGGCTCTCCTTTAAATTTAAACTCTGGTACCTGTTTCATTTTTGTTAATACCTCTTATTTTAAATATTTATGCCAATCCTTTTGTACATTCATAATTTGTTTAATCCTCTTTTCTTGTACTCCTCTACCTCTTAATCTTTTCTGTCGTTCTTCTTTATTTACATAAGCGAATAAACAAACATCAAAATAGTCAGCAAATCGTGGTACAACTCCATCTACAATAATATTCTCTTCACGACATATTATTGGATGAAAAATTTCTTTATGTAAGAGGTCTTCTAATTCTTCTCTTTCATATTTATTTTTTAAAAGTATATTCCCTAAAATCTTTTTATCAATTTTTCCATCAACAATACATGGAAATCTACTTCTAATATGATTTGAAATAATGTTCTCACTCTCATATAGACTATTCACTACTTCATCCACATGAACGACTTTGTAACCTGTGATATTTAACATTTTTGTTAACGTTGTCTTACCAACACCAGCATATCCAACTATTGCAATTTTCATAACATGTACTTTTTGGCTGCGTTCTTATCAAATTTTAATAGGCCCCTGATGCTTGAAGAACTGATATGTTCATACTCTCTATCACAAAAGAAATATGCAAATTTTATATCAGGATTTATATCATGAACTGTTTTTCTAATATTTTCTTCATAACCCAAATCATATACATTCCGTAATCCTCTTACAAAAAATAATTTTACATTTGGAAGTAGGGTACTGAATAGCTCAGTAACCAATCCATCATACTCAATCACTTCATTGTATAATGTAGATGGTAATTCAAATTCTGGTATTCCTGTTTTATCAGGATTTATACCCCGAGCAATTATTACCTTGTCAAAAATTTCCTCAGCTTTTGCTCTGATGTTGTCATGACCTCTATGATAAGGACGCCATGAACCTGCAAAAATGCCTATTTTATATTCTCTGTTTTGAACGTAGTCGATAAGGAAATTTATATTATTAACAATACAACTATTATTGAATTTTTCAAGAATTGTTTTTAAAAAATATACTCGTTCAGTGATATATGTTGTAATGGGTACGAATTGATATTCATTGAAAATGCCATGTTCATATTCAATCAGACCCATAATGCTTCTACTAAAAACTTTCATATCTAAATTAATGATGATATCTTCCAGATTTCCTTTTCCATAAACATGGTTTTTAGTAGCCATTATTACTTTTTTAACTCTTTCTAAATTATATTGATGTTCAAAAAAATCAGAAAAATTATCTTCATCAAATTTATCACATGATAATTTTTCATTATCACTTCTTTTAGGGTCATACACACAATCGTGATAAATAATAGCGAGAGTTAAGATTTCTATTTCAATGGAAGAAAGTTTATATTTCAACAATCCTTCAAGCATTTCTTCAATATGCCCTTCAGTATGATAGAACCGATGTGGTTGTCGATATAGTTCTAAACATCGTATAGCTTGTAGAGGAACTCTGTCGATTAGTCGTTCAACTTCTTTGTTCTTCATTTAATTCCTCATCTCTATAACAGATTATTTGTTATACCATACCCACAAATGGCCGGCAATAAAATCACCGTTCGATAATTTAATCTTCGCTTTCCATATTCTTCCTGATCCATCAGAGGGTAGTGTACCTGAGGTGTATCCATGGCCATATAATGATGTTTCAATCCCTGAATCTTCAAATATTGAGACAGCACTATGCCATTCTATATCAAGACTGTAGTCATAAAAGTGCTTTAGATATGGCGGGATCTCCTTGGGTTTATAAACATCAGGAGAGCCATGAATTATAAGAGCATAAGGAACAAACCAATGAAATTTGTTATCTGTCCAGGGGCACTGATAAATGGATTCCTCTTTTAACTCTTTTGTACCTTCTATACCAAAACCTTTCATAGTCTCCCAGGGCATCGTATAATAAAAATTAAGAAGAGGTACCATTTTATCTGCATCGCTTTCTTCTACGAGACCATAGATATAATCCTCACAATAAAGGATATCACCGAAGAAATCTTCCCACACCATTTTCTGGAGTTTATTTCTCTTCATAAGTTTTATAGGACTTTTCCAATCAATCTTTCTCAAAGGTGCCCTCCCACTGCTCATGAAGTTCCATAGTTTCCCGATCAAGACTCTTATATTGATCTGAGAGGATTATTCGGAGGACATCCCGGTAACCTTCCCTTACCCAAGCCATCTGAATAGGGCGATCATCTGTAAAAATACCCTTATCCACAAAAGGTACTCCTGCAACGTATTTTTTACCTTTTTTTATTTGTTCGATAAAATACACAACAAATGCATAAGCTACCTTATAATCTATAGGAAGACATATCTGTAAATCTGGATGATCAAATTTTTCCTTTAAACCATGTGTATGCATGTTAAATTCAAATGGGTAATCTGGATCATACTGTATTATATGAGAATACCATCCATCTCTTTCAAGGCACTCTTTCTCACGTTTCTTCAGAGCCTCCATACCCCCAGCACAGCACTCACAACTTAAGTCATGAACCTTACTCACATTATTCAATGCTGCCGTATTATTGCAACATATAGGGCATACCCATTCTCCATTAATTTTTCTCCATCCAATTTGTTCAACATCCTTCTCAGTAAAGATCCTATTAGATGTAGAACCTCGCTGCTTTTTACCACATTCACAAATAAAATTCATTATATTTTCTTCTTTCCATTTTTGTTATCAAGGACAGTCGTTATTTCAACCATTCTTTCCAGAATGGTTTCTTCATCCTCACCACTGAAATTATACAGAATAATATGTTTAGAAAAAAGCATAAGGAGATATCTCAAAACTTTATCATTCTCCTCAGCTTTTTTATAATCCTTATGACCCATATTGTATTTAATACCTACATCAGTTTTTCTTGAACGCCATGATTCTCCAGGCATATCTACAGGAACAGGTTTTAAAAAGCCCATTTTACCAAATTTATTATGGGACATTCTACCGACCATTATACTAGCATACTTTTTTGCAGTATAATTACGGCCCTCAAACTCCAAAGAGGCATTCACTTCAATTTCAACAGTCCCGGTTTCGTCTCCAGCTATAAAAGAACATGTATCTCCAACTATAATAGTCTCTCCCATAGTCGAAGGGCGGATTTTCCAGTCATATTTAAGGCCATTATTATAGACCCTTTCACCCCCCATAGTCCATGCAGTTGTCTGTAATTTTACAGTCTCACCAAATACCGCGTAATAGTTATTGGGAGATATCTGAAGAAAACTCAAAGGTCCTGCAGATAAAGTCACCATTTTCTTTTTCTTTCCATTATTATTTTGAGTATTTTTCAATGCAATAGTGTTTTTATCGTCAACAATACCTTCCACAGACACGGTTAGGCGCCCTTTTTCGTTAAACCCTGAATATTCTGGAGGAAGTAAAGACATGAGAACACCTATTTCCTTTTTCAATTGAACATGTGTTTTCTCATTTTTCTTTTGATTCCTTTTTTCCTCAATATCTTTCAGATATTTAATAATCTTATCCTCAATACCCTTTAAAGTAAGGATAAATTCTTGAAAATCATCATCAATAACTACATCAGCCCGGTTAGGTGTTGGTCTGATAAATCTATTGTGTATCCTCCCTTCAAGCAAAGGATTATTCCAAGGGGCATGATTCAACACATCAATCTCAGAAATATCCTCTACAAGTACTGTACCTTTACGAACGAGTCCTACATGACCCTTTTCACCCTGCTGTGTAGCATGAAGATCTAATTTTAATTTACGATCTCCGGACAGTCTTAATTCCAGCACAGGAATACGCTCACCTTTAAAATCCATAGGTTTAACATTAAGGGTCTTTTTCAGAATCTTATCATACACAGTTATTACAACACTGGTTTCCCTTATTCGATCAGATAATTTAGAACCAAGATAATTAGCAATTTTTTCACCTGTTAAACGTGGAACAAGAACTTCACGTATAGGCCACATTCTAACTATTGTTCCAATATCAATTAAAGACGTTTCAGAGTTTATATCACAATCAACAGAGTATGCTTTTAATGTCATAGTTCGTGTAAGTTTTGAGGTCTCTGTTCGGGATTGAATACATAGATTCTCAGCAAGAGCAGCAAAACCTAACATGCCTATAGCAAACTCACCCTGTAAATTTTCCCTTTTTTCCATTTTTTCTCGTATTTTTTCTGAATCACAAATATGAGTACGAACACGATGCATGTCACTATTACCATCAGAACCTGCCGTGATTCCTTTTCCATAATCCGTAACAATAATTTCCACTTTACCACCGTGTTTGCAACGTACTATATCTATTTTTGAAGATTTTGCATCAATGCCATTTTCAACAATCTCTACCAAAGATCTAAGAGGGTATGATGACTGCATTCTTTGTAATTGAATTATAGCAGCATCAGCATCACCTATTTCCAATTTAGTCTTAGCCAAAATTAACCTCCTCATTTTGGAAATCCTTCCATATCTGAAAAGTCCTCTCATCAAAAAGGGCCATAATTAATGAAACCATATCACCTGTTTCTTCTTTATCAAGGCCATTCTTCAAAATTTCTCGGACTTCAACCGAAGAGTTCTTAAAAAAATCAATCTCATCTTTTAATATAAAAATTAAAGACCTAATTTTTCTGGCACGGCGCCTTATATCATCTTCATTAATATCACTCTTTTTCTCGTCACTTACAGGAGAAGCCGTATTAGGAGGATTAAATAGTCTCCGTAAAATATTCCAATTCTCCTGAGGAGGCATATACTCCTTTCTGAAATAATTGTTCAATGTTCCTCCAGGTATTCCAGATAATCTGGACAGTTCAGCTTGAGTCCTTATACCAGATTCTTTTAATGCCTCGTAAAGTAACGCCGAAACTTCTAGCTTTGTTAATTGACCGACACTTCTTGGTAATTCAAATTTGCTCATGTTAAACCTACTTTCTTTTCTTCACCTCTTGAGAGGTTCATCAGGTTGTATATTCCTAAAGTCGATACCATCTTTTTTAGAAAAATCAATTATTATTTGCTTATGTTCATTCCAATGTGCTATTCTTTTCTATATTAATCTCTTCCGGCTTTTCTGAAAATCTCAACAATGGTGCTAAATCTTATATGTTCTGAGTCTTTCGAATGAATCGCTTCTTCAAAAATTTTCCTCATTCGAACAGACACACTTTCAAACTCTTTTATCAGATTTGCCTCAGAAGGGTGATCTGCCATATAAATTTTAAGAGCCATAACAGCACTCTTATATCTTTTCACATTACCCACCAATACTGCAATAGTCATAATAACTATCACCATAACAATGAGTAGAATTCCTCCACAGCATATTAGAGAAAAGACTTCTGAATAAGCAGAAGAAAATGGTGCTATCATACAGTCTCTAATGTTACCCATTATTTCAACACCCTTTCTGGTTTCTTTTTAAAAATTATAAATTTCTAATATTCATGTTAAAAGTTTTTTAACAACTAAGAAACAGAGACATACCATACTGCCCCTATATAAAAAGTATGGCCAGTAACAGAACATTCAAATCCTATACCATTTAACATGGTAACTTTTGCCGTGCCAATCACACCAAAACTAGATTCGGAATCCTTTAACAATGAATTATGTTCTTCATTATCAAAGCCCGTAATACTATATTTTACAATTGTATAATGCACCCCACAACCAAAACTATACAAAAGGTCCTTGCTATTAATAGAATATATTCCAGGGACAATCCTGAACTCACTAAGTTTTATTTTTGAACTTATACTTATTTCTTGTGTTTGAATACCTTGTATATTTGACACCTTTGCGGCACTTGTACCATGATAACAATACCCAAAATTACCCCCAAATGCCATTTGATTATTTTTAATATTTGGAATATAATCTGCACTTATATTAAAAGTCCCTCCAAAACATTTTTTTTCAAATGTTCCCCCCCATGCATCTGCAAAAGATGACATACTACTATTATTTTTTGATATCAGACTTATAGGTATTCCACCGCCAATCTGCATACCCTGAAAATTTCTACCCACATTTTTATCACCTTCATCAGAGTCTTCACAAAAAATGCTTATTGACAAATAAAATAGAACAATTAATATTTTACAAACAATTTTCTTATTCATTGTAAACTCCTGTTTGTTTATGATTCGTAATCTTCCTTCATTAATAAATTTTTACAATTTTTCTACCTTCATCATAAGAGTATCTTCTTGCACTACCAGAAGAGTATCGATCCTGATCTGCAGATTCATCAAAGAATTCTTCAATACCTTCGAGTAGATGTTTGTAGTGTTAATTTTGAGCATCAAGTTTAAGACAATCAGGGCATGGCATATCACTCTCCTATATATTTCTTATTAAAACATCAATATCATTAGTAATGACGAAATACCCTTGGCCGGATATTGTTCTGAGAATAGAGAATTTACCATTTTCACAATTTTCAATTAGTTCAAAGCTTTCAATAGCATGAAGAAAGATTCTTTTATATTTAAAAACTTTTTCGTTATTAACATCATGAAAAATTTTAATTTTTATTAGTTTGGTCATTGATTCTCCAAGTGTGTATGTGAAATTAAACTTGCAAAAATAAATAGAATTTTGTTATTCATTTCTTCTTCAATTATGGTGTATACGACAACTTATAAACACTGATATAATCATTAAGACTTCTCCCCATAGAGTTCTTTATCCTTCAGATATTTATCAAACTCTTCTTTAGATACAGGAAGACCGTAACCTTCAATAACACTTTCTTGAATCATACCACCGATACCTGTTACTCCTGAGAAATCCTCTAAATTTTTAAATGTGTAATTATCACCTTTTTTCTCATACAATTGCATATAGCCTTCAATCTTTTTCGTTTCTAAATCGATAACCAAAAGGAATATTCCATCAACCCTCATACTTTCAGGATAACTGAGAGGAGATTCCGTAGAATAATTTCTTACTGCAAAATCTGCTTCCTCTTTACTCTTATATTCTTTCATTGCAACATCACTTACCAAAATAACAGCATCTGCATTTAAATATTTCGCTATAGCCCCTGCATATTTGCAACTTTTATATTTCTCCTGAGATGCCCTAAAGTCTAATAAAATAGGGGCAATCATCTGTGTATTCTTTATTACAAAAGCGATAGGTGCTAATTTACCATCCTTTTTAAGATTCTCCTTAGCTATTACATTGATCTCTTCCACTAGTTCTTTATGCTTATTCATCCACAGTCTCCAGTCTCAAAAAGTTGCCTAAGATATTCTGTATCCATTCTATATTTACACATAAAGGGAATAACATAGGATCAGCCATAGCCTTTATCACCGTTTCAATATCATCATAATTGTCTTCAAGAGCACCTATAACACCTTTATTTTCATTATAAACAAATTCAAAAGAACCTAGATCATCTGTGCTTAATTTCGATATATTAATATAAAAATCATCTCTATAAAACCACAGACCGTAATTGCCTCCGTGATTAGAAGTACGTTCGAAACCCTGAGATTCCAGGAACCTCAACCAATGTTCTATAGAGTTACGATTTTCCATAATTATCTCCTCTACTTAATTATACGAAGATTTGGTATTTTTTAAAGTTTTTATTTTCACTTTCAAAATTTTTCCGCATATTTCTCCAATATTATTTATCTTCCAATTTATCTTTATTTCTTCATAGTGCAATACTATAACGACTCAATTTAGATTCCTCTTAATTTATTACTTTTTATTCTTCAGATAACCTTAATAGTATTAGTTATTTTTGATACCTCAGACCTGGGCATGTCCTGAGACCTGGGCATCTCCATATACCCGGGCATCATCATAGACCCGGGCATTTCCATAGACCTTGGCATTTCCAAAGACCCAGGCATCTCCATAGACCCTGGCATTTCCATAGACCTTGGCAGTTCTAAAGACCTGGGCATCTCCATATACCTGGGCATTTCCAAAGACCCGGGCATCTCCATATACCCGGGCATCATCATAGACCCGGGCATTTCCATATACCTGGGCATGTCCAAAGACCCGGGCATTTCCCCAGACCAGGGCAGTTCCTGAGACCTGGGCATTTCCATAGACTTTAGCATTTCCATAGACCTGGGCATTTCTATGGACCCTGGCATATCCAAAGACCTGGGCATTTCCAAAGACCCAGCAATTATCTTCTTGAGATAAGTTAATCTCGGATCCAATAAAGCCTCCTAGATCTCCTTTTTTTACTCTATCACTTATATCTCTAAGAGCCCTAATTCTATATAATACTCGACCATCATCTAATTTTACGGTCTCTGAAGAAAATATGTATTTCTTTTCAAGAATTTTTTCAGTCTTTTTTTCAATTTCCTTTTCAGGAATTTTTCCTAGTGCAATACTATAACGGCTCAATTTAGATTCCTCTTAATTTATTATTTCCCTATTCTTAATCTCCATTATGTCATGTACTCTATCATTAGCCCATAACTTCAGCCATCCAATCAGGGAGTTCAATAGAAAATGATTCTGATTTAGAGGGAAAGTTACCTTCTCTGTTAAAACAATTGACATATCTACCTTTAAGGTAATGTTATAAATTTCTCGAATGTATCTATAATCCAACGAAAAGTGTAAACAAGAAAGAAGCCTGGAATTAAAGCTATGAAAAAATCTTTTTTGCTTCTAAATCTATTAATATTTAATTCATCATCATCACATAAATTATAGAAAGCCCAGGCCCATTGCATAATCTGAAAAAGAACTACAAGGATGATAATAAAACCTAATAAACCCAAATTATCATTTTGCATCTTTCACATCCTTCTCTCTCTTTGTCTTAAATATGTCAGCAAGAAAATCACACTCTTCCTGACTA
>Ga0307379_10008806_pt1 | contig 13556 bp, 9 predicted proteins | sample UN2MG_FD_202237 | JGI IMG/M metagenome (GOLD analysis project Ga0307379, IMG submission 202237) | Soil microbial communities from Risofladan, Vaasa, Finland - UN-2 | ecosystem: Environmental > Terrestrial > Soil > Coastal area > Acid sulfate soil | place: Finland: Risofladan, Vaasa | collected...
CTCCTATCCAGATGTTCGCAGGGGTCACAAGATGAGTGAGACATGGCAAAACGCAGGTGAACCAGTCCCAAATGGTGCGACGGAGTTCATGATCGAGAAAGTAGGAGACAATCCCGGCCAGATTACTATCGTTGCCTTGGGCACCCTCACTAACGTAGCTACCGCGATGGCGAACTATAAGAAGAATGACCCAAACAGTCCACAAAAGTTCTTGCAGGACTGCCGTGATGTCTGGATTATAGGTGGAGCTATAGACTGCCTGGGCAACGTAATAGATTGTGACACAGGGGGATGCTCCCTCTTATGGGCAGAATGGAATATCTGGCGTGATCGAGTAGCCGCAGAGTATGTATTTTCACATACAGTGCGACCGGGAGGATTCCCCAAGATCAAAATCGTACCGCTCAATGCCACCTTTCGATATGGTGTAGTTGAGAATTCACATATCAACAATCTGCCTAAAACACGTGTAGGTGATTACCTGCGATTCCCTTTACATTGGTGGATTAGGCAGGAAAACATATTCGACCAACGTCAGCTTGACCCGGCTGAATACGAAGACGAGAAGATTGCCTTTGCGAGAATCGCAAACGTGATTGGTGGCGGGTTCCCACCATACGATACGATAGGATTGGCACTGGTCATAGAACCGTCTCTCGCGATTGCGACGCAGATTAAATCCCACAAGGTCTTCGTAGACACGTTCACCGGTAGCACAGGGGTAAATGACGACCTCAGTGATAGAGAAAAGGTTGACATTTTCTACGATTTCTACAATGAAATGGACCAAATGACCGAACGTATCATCTACCAATGGGGGAAGTCGGATCAAGCCTCTTCGCAAAACTCACAATATTTTGATTGTTCAGAAGCTGATTATGTCGTAAAGTATTGGGAGTTTGGTGACCAATACGCAGGTCCTGAAGATGTCTTCTCGATGGATCCGTATTCTTACGGTCATCTTCCGGTCGGCGTTGCTATCTACACAGGGGATATTTGGGTGGACGTAAAAGCTGAGTACAGGGGCCGGTTGTTCTTTGACGTGCCAAGTTTTGACGGAGAAGTAGACAATGTAAAACTACATATATACTGCGATACCAAGTCACAGGAACCTCTCACCTTCCTACCGTACCTCAATCACAAGGTTGAGATTTTCGGATGCGACGCCTACAGCAATAGTGCTATCGATATCTGGAATAGCGCAGACAACAAGCAAAGATATGCTGGACCCACAACGATTGGTACTCTTCAAGCTTGGCGAACGGTAGACCTCGGGAAAGACGCAGCAGTAGACTTGCAGAATGCTAAGGGCGGTAGGTTCGCCATTCTTCTAGCAGAGCAAGATGATGACACCAATTGCGCCTGGTTTGATACATCTGTCGACTGGAAGGCTTATCTAGAGTGTGAGTTTTGATAACTAAAACTCGAACGCCGCACTCATAATCGATATAGACGTTGTACTTGAGATGATTTTCGAGGGTCTGTTTGCCGAAGCACTGGAAGTGCTTGAAAACGATATCCTTAAAAGAACAAATGGCTGTGCCGAATTTGGAGAGCCGGATGAAAACGATTGGATTACTACTTACGAAGGTCAAAGTGAGGTCTATCCCCTTATATTAGAGGCTATTGAGCTACTGGAAAGTCTCATATTAGTTCTGTAAGAAGTGAAACGAAAGGGCTGTGAGCATCACGCTTGCAGCCCTTAAAGTCCCGCCATTCGGTAAACGTACCTAATAAAATCCTTACGGGCAATCCCGGCGAGATTTTGCTGGACTTTCAGATGGTTAATTTGGTATATATAGGGTATAGAAAGTCTGCTGGTTCCCGGTTTTCAGAGAGATGAAGTTAATGCGGCTTTCCGGGATTTTCACTGCTGAATTAGCTGGGCATATTATGCTTGTAAACGGAGGTAATTTCAAGCCCTGATAATTTTCTCGGGACAGGTTTAAGATTGAGTGTGGTGAAGGGATTCATTTCAATCGTTTACCGGTTTATAAGCGAGATGATTATGTGTAAACAATTGATTTATTTCGCCTGTTTAATTTTGCTGCCGGGGCTGGCCGGCAATTTTGGCGGCCGGACTGCAACCAATCCCGCAGCGGCTTACGGGAACGAGCAGGGGGCCGACTTCGCGGGCAGCGGGTCCGGCTACGTGGAAGATTTTGAAACGGGCGATTTCAGCAAATTCGCGTGGGAATACGGCGGAGATAATAGCTGGACCATCACGTCACGGCGGAAACATTCCGGAACTTACAGTGCCCGGGCCGGCGATATCGAAGACGACGGAAGAACTACACTACAAGTGACGCTCGATTGCGTATCGGGCAATATAACCTTCTATCGCAGGGTCTCTTCCGAGTCGGGCTGCGACCAATTGAGATTTTATATAGATGGAGAGGAAAAAGGCGCCTGGTCCGGCGAAAAGGACTGGGCCGAGGTATCTTTCTCTGTTAAAGAAGGCACAAGAATCTTCGAGTGGACATATTCAAAGGACTTTTCTTCATCCAGAGGCGACGATACCGCGTGGATCGACGACATCGCGTTTCCAGTCGTCTCGGATATGTTCTGGCGCAGCAGCCTGTATCCTGATGACTGGACCGCCGGCTACAAAGACTCACAGGGCCGGTTCCTGCACGATTTTTCCTACGCCGGCTATCACAGCGGTGAGGCCGAGATACCGCAGCCGCCGCCCGGCCCGGTAGTAGATGTCACCCACCGGCCTTACAACGCCGACAATACCGGCACCAGCGACGCCACCTCCGCGATCCAGCGTGTGATCGATTATATAGGCTCCATCGGCGGCGGTATCGTTTATCTGCCGGCCGGAACCTACCGGCTAAGGCCATCGGCCGAGTCTAATTATGCCCTGCGAATCAGTCACAGCGGTGTTGTCTTACGCGGGGACGGAGCGGGCAAGACCTTCCTCTTAAACGATGAGGCCTACATGCGCAGCAAATCTGTTATCCTCGTCAGGCCCGCCTCGGGCGGATGGCACTCGCCCCTGTCCGGTACGGAGGTTGACATTACCCGGGACGTGGAACATCCCACACATACTATTCCCGTGGCCGACACCACGAAATTCAGGCTGGGCCAGTGGGTGGTTTTGCGCACCGACTGCACGAACGAGTTCATAGACGAACACCGCATGACCGGCCTGTGGAATTCCGGGCTCAGAGGCATCACATTTTACCGCCGGATCACAGGCATCGACCCGCACTCAAGCTCTATCAGCGTGGACATTCCCACGCGGTACTATCTGAAAACGCGTGACAGGGCCAGGGTTTACAAAGTCGGACCACACCTGGAAGAAGTGGGTATCGAGCACCTCTCGATCGGTATGCGTGAAAACCTCAAAGCCGGGCTGGCAGACAATGATTACGACACCCCCGGCACGGCGGCCTACGAGGTGCATAATTCGCACTTCATCCAGTTTGACCATGTCACCAATGGCTGGATACAGGACATTCATACATATCGGCCGCGATCCAACACACACGACTGGCATACGCTGTCGAACATAATCCTGCTCAACCAGTCCCGCAATGTGACAATTCGCAACTGCGTTATCGCCAGGCCCCAGTACGAAGGCGGGGGGGGAAACGGGTACGGCTATACCCTCCGGGGAAGCGATTGCCTGCTCATCGACTGCTCCGCCGACCACACACGCCATAACTACGATTTCAAGAGCATGTGGACCAGCGGCAATGTCATCTTCCGGTGCCAGAGCCACGATGGTCGCCTGGCCAGCGATTTTCACATGCACCTTAGCCCGGCCAACCTCTTCGACAGCATGGTCGTTGACGGTGACTGTCTTGAGGCAAGCTATCGCCCGTACGGCACCACTCTGCATGGCCATACGACAACCGAGTCGGTTTTCTGGAACACGTACGGCACGGAGCGGTGCCGTTCGAGGCTGATTGTCTCCAGGCAATGGAAATGGGGATACGTGATAGGAACCAGCGGGACGGTTTCAAATGTTGAACGCGGCACCCAGAACAACACCGCCCCCGAGGATTTCCTCGAAGGAGAAGGTAAGGGCCTTGGGCTCATGCCACAGTCGCTCTATCTCGACCAGCTATCTCGAAGGCTACAAAGCGGACGAACAAAAGCATCCAATCCAAGCCCTGCCGACCGGGCAAAAGATGTGCTGCCGGATGTTTCCCTTAGCTGGACGGCGGGAGCACATGCCGACAAGCACGATGTTTATCTTGGAACAGTTTTTGATGATGTCATCAACGCCGGCAGAGCCAATCCGCTCGGCGTGTTGGTAAGTCAGAACCAGAGCCCCAACAGCTATACGCCGCCCGGGCCCCTTGCTTTTGGCACGACTTACTACTGGCGGGTCGATGAGGTTAATGCCCCACCCGACGATACAATATACAAAGGTAACATCTGGCAGTTCACTACCGGGGTATTTTCTTACCCCGTTGAGAACGTTATCGCCACGGCTTCCAGCAGCTCAGAAGCCAAGGGACCCGAAAATACCGTTAACGGCTCAGGACTGGACGACAGCGGTTTATTGCACGGCAATGTCGGTTACAATACTATGTGGCTCAGCGGTATTGCAGGGCCGCAGCCGACCTGGATCGAATTCGAGTTCGACAGGATTTACAAACTTCACCGGATGTGGGTATGGAACTCCAATGAAAGTGTGGAGCAGGCCATCGGTTTAGGATTCAAAAATGTCACCATTGAATATTCGAGCAATGGCACCGGCTATACGACACTGGGTACTACTCACGAGTTCGCCCAGGCCCCCGGTACGCCCGACTATGCTCACAATACTACCGTCGATTTCGGCGGTGTCTCAGCAAAGTTCGTCAGGCTTACGGCCAACAGCAACTGGGGAGGCATCCTGAACCAATACAGCCTCAGTGAGGTTCGCTTCTTCTACATCCCTGCCAACTAAAGACAGGCGAAATTGATATCGCTTTTTAGAGCTGACCTTGCTATCGGTTCGGGGATTCGAGGACATTGCGGATTTCGGAGGGGTGTATCCCGGCCGAGTCTGCGATACTACGAATGGTCATATCCGGGCCGGCTTTTAAACCGGCGCCCTCGAGTTTTTTGATAGCTGTGCTCATATTCAAATCCATCTGCTCGCAGTACTCTCTCAGTGTCATCCGGCCGAAGCCGCGGCCATATCCGCCCTGACCATGCTCTTCACCGGCGACAGCCTGACCTACGGCGATGTCATACAGCCTGGACGGAGTCATGTTGTAGGCCTCAGCGAGTTTGCCAAGGACAATATCTTCCGACTCAGCTTCAATCCCCTGTGCTTTAAGGTTAGTGAGCATATTTTCGAGACTGACATCAGAGACCTGCTTAGAAAGTTCGGAGAGGGTTAGCAGCTCAGCGTGAGGGATAGGGGCTCGCTGTCGGGGGCTGTCCCAACCGTGCTTTATGCTCTCGTTCCAGACCAGCAGCGAGGAAAAGGGCGTAACATCAGCAAGGGTGCAAACAGTTACAGCCGCGCAAACAACCAGAGCCAGTGCCCATTCGGTGCGCAGGGCGAAGGCTCTGCTTGCCTTGTTCCTGAAATAACTAATAAACGGTTTCCAGTTGAGATACAAATGGAAAGGTGTTGCGACCATAAAGATGAGACTTAACCAGATATGAAGGCCAATCCACTGTTGCTTCGTGAGGGCAAGGAGGGTCCAGCCTGTCCAGTTCGCGATGCGCCCGGGGGGAACGACAAACAGTATAATTCCGGTAAAAGTCATTCCAATAAAGGACAGTGCGGACAGTACCGAAAAGAATGAACGCCAATTAAATTGATTATTCGTGTTTTTTTCCATAGTCCCACCTTTTCGTTGTTCACTATGGAGCGTAAGATCAAAGCCTGATCTTTGCCCCGTAGGGCGGTTTTGCCGACTCTGATTTTCAATATACAGCATTAAGCAACACTGCTTAAGCTCTTTCATACGTCATAGTATGCTGCTGGTTCGGTAGAATCCATTGCAAAATAGGCTTACCACGGCACACTTGCCCGGGATGATGCGGTTAATATTGAGCTAAAAAAAACAAATGACGGGGGATTTCCTGTTTGCCAATTCATAAGGAACAATTATAGAATATAGGCTGGCAGAAGTCAGAGCTTCACTTGAACATACAGAACAACGCCAGAGTATATAAATTAAATGAGCGGAGAATTAGAGATTAAATGCGCAGGTGAGATATGAAAGCCAATAGCGGCAAAAAGAAAAGTCTACACAGCAATCGGCAGCATCCTAAGGAAGAGCTCAAAGAATATCAAGCGAGATTCAGGACTCTGTTCGATAGCGTATGTAGCGGAGTAGCGATCTATGAAGCGAAAAACGATGGAGAAGATTTTATCTTTGTGGACTTTAATCGGGCGTCTGAAGAGATAGAACACATCAAGAAAGAAGAGCTGATAGGTAAAAGCGTCACTGAGGTTTTTACCGGAGTCAAGGAGTTCGGCCTTTTCGATGTTTTCCGCCAGGTGTACAAAACAGGCACGCCGGAACACCACCCAGTTTCAGTATACAAGGATGAACGGATCGCAGGCTGGCGAGAAAACTATGTATATAAACTTCCTTCAGGGCTGATTATGGCTGTTTACGACGACGTCAGCGCGCGCAAACGCACGGAATTAGTAACACGGATGACCGACCAGTGCTTTCGCGCGATCGCCGACTATACTTATGACTGGGAGGTCTGGGTCGGTCCGACCAGTCGAGTCCTGTGGACTAATCCGGCGGCGAAACGAGTCACCGGCTACACCGTAAAAGAGATAATGGCAATGTCCGACTACCCGGCATCGGTCGTTTTCGAGGCAGACCGCGACCGGATGATGAGAGCCTTTCGCTCGGCTCTTAAAGGCAGTACCGGCAACAATGTGCGGTTCAGGATTGAATGCAAGGACGGTAAAATCATCTGGGCAGCCAAGTCCTGGCAGCCGATATACGACGACAGTGGAAATTCGCTGGGACACCGCGAGAGTATTCGGGACATCACAGAACACAAAGAAGCAGAAGAAGAACTGGAAAAGGCAAGAGTGAAAAGGTAGGCAGTGCCTTTTCAAGCCAAGACTCTACTAATAGCTGCCATCCCTCCATTCGGGATGAAACACCAATCGATTATTCACTATTCGGTATATTTCCCCCGAATTCGCCGGATGTATAAAGGAATAATCTTGCGAAATGTTGATGTTTCGTTCATACTAAGGGCGGTGGAAGCCGGCCGATTCGAATCAAAGGATTGTGCTTAAAAACAGTAATCTTTATTGGATTATACTTTTCAATGGGAGCTTTGGAATATGTCGAACAATATCATGTCTCGTAGAAGATTTGTCAAAGATGTGGCACTTACAGGCGGCGCTTTGCTGACGGGAGCTAAGGCGGCCGGAGCCACCGAACGCCAGAGTCAGGGAAAGCTGCACCTGGCCTGCAACCAATATCCCTGGACTGTGTTCTACGGGCGGGAGAATCGCAACTTCAAAGAGGAGCTGGACAAGGGATTGAGCGAGGTTGCCGCCAGCCAATTAGATGGTTTCGAGCCGCTTGTTACCAATCCGGATGAAATCGACAGGCTTGGTCCTCTGCTGAAAAAACATGGCCTCCAGATGCGGTCTCTTTACGTCAATAGTCTCCTGCACGAGCGTGAAAAGGCAGACCAGAGCATCGAAGATGTCCTGTTTATTGCCAGGAAGGCAAAACCTCTCGGCACACAAATCATCGTGACTAACCCAAGCCCCATTCGCTGGGGCGGGCCGGAGAATAAAAATGACGAGCAGCTTAAGGTCCAGGCGGCGGCGTTGCAGAAGCTGGGACGCAAGCTCAATGCAATGGGACTGACACTTGCGTATCACAATCATGATATCGAATTACGTAACGCGGCACGCGAGTTTCACCACATGATGGTCGGCACTTATACGGCGTACGTTACACTGTGTCTGGATGCGCACTGGATTTACCGTGGTGCGGGCAACTCTGAAGTAGCACTGTTAGATGTGTTGAAGCTTTACGGCCTGAGAATAACCGAGCTGCACCTTCGCCAGTCTAAGAATAACATCTGGAGCGAGACCTTCTGTGAGGGTGACATCGACTACTCGGTTGTGACAAGGCATCTGCAGGATATCGGAGTCCAGCCGCATATCGTCCTCGAACAGGCCGTAGAAGCAGGCTCACCCAAAACAATGGCCCCGGTCGAGGCCTTCCGCCAGAGCTCTCAATACGCCAGGCGTGTTTTTAACTGTTTTGCGTAATCTTCGCCAAAATCAGTTTCGTCCAGGGCACTTTTCCGCTCACTTAAAGCGTTTTTTATCAGGCTTTGGCTGCTGCTTTTTTGTGGCCGCGATTGTGGAGGTTCACGTCGACAATTGTCTTCAAGATGACAAGTGCAACAAGCAAAATTGCCGGGGACCCGAGGGCCATCACGAGGAAACCACCCGCTAAAATGGTGATGTGCATAACGACGATACGTGAATAGGGGCTGCCCATCAGCTTGTCGGGTTTGGCGGTGGTGTACTCCCGCTTGAGCAAATAGTTATTGACAAAGGATACGCCGTGACTGGCGAACAGGGCAAGGACAGCGAATTTCATCTGTAGCGGGATAATCGAATACATCTGTTGTATCACATTGAACAGCATCTGGATAAAGACAAGAAAACACGGCCATTGTCTTGCCCCCATCGTCGGTTCGACGGACTTCTTAAAGAGCATGATGATAAAGAAACCATGAACGGCCATAAAGCCGCCGTAGTGAACCGTAAAAAAGGGAATTAGGAATAATTTGCTCAGATGGCCTAAAGGATTCGGAACCGCGGCGAATGCGATTTTCAGGATGTTATAGAAACCGATGACAAGATTTTCGGCCCAGTATAGCAGAACGATGAAAAAGGCGTCCCAGCCGAGAAATAAAACTCCCCACACCGGTATTGTATTCGCTGCAAGAAGAGCGATTACCGGTATGTCGAAACGGACTTTATTTGAGAGCTTCATATACTATGCCCCTCGTTATCAGACGACGGATTCAAAGAACACTGTTAAAAGAAAGAGCTGACTCTCACAAGCGTCCAGCCCTTACAGACTATATTCACTTTTTGTTTACTACTGAGGTAACCAACTGTGCAAACAGCATAATATCATCTGCGGCCAAGGCTACATTGTAGATGCAAACACCATCAATCGGACCTGAGAAAAAGCTGGTCACGTCAAGGTCTTTAATAGTACCAATATACAAACCTCCACTTTAAGAAGTCAATGATTAGATCAAAGCAATCGTATCTTTGGTGACCTCTGCGCCGGCTGATATCAATACCGTCGGTTACGAACTGTTTGCCGGTATAGTTTTCTGGCTTCGTTCCGGATATATTCAAAGCTGATGTCGGCATAAATATTGATGGTTTTTAGCTCATAAACTTTTGTAGAACAAGGTGGAAATAAACGTAAATAGCAGGTACAATTACACACAAAAAGTTACAAGGATATCTTAAGCAAAAAGGAAATGACGAAATGAAACAGATCATTCCAACAAAAACTTTGATATTGATGTTATTGCTGCAATGGTGCTTGGCATGGCCAGTGGCCGGGAATAATACTCTGCTTTGGCAGATAGGCAAAGCAGATAACGATACGTCGGAATTCGCTCTCGGGCCGGACCGGAGCAATCAGTATTCTACGAGTTTCCCCAACGATGCTCTTTTTATGGCCGGCCAGTCGGATCCGAAACAGGACTGGCCTTATATCCAGCCGGGCCCGGCGGATATATGGGCCGGCGGCAAAAGCCATAGTTTCACTATTCTGTTCGGCCTGAAGAAGACATCGACCGAGGGCAAAGGGCAAATTGTGCTGGACTTCGTCGATACGCACAGTACCGTCCCTCCGAAAATGGAAATCAAAATCAACGATATATCCTTCATCCGCGAATTACCCAAAGGGGCCGGCGACGCTTCGACCCACGGCCAGCCGGATAAGGGCCGTGAGTGCCGACTCGGTATCGATTTTCCCGCCGGCGTCCTGAAGGTGGGTACCAACAATATTATTATAACTTCACTCGAAGGCAGCTGGGTTCTGTACGACAATGTGGCTCTGAATGTGCCGTCGGGCATTGAGGCTGGTCCGGTCGAAATCCTGACTAGGTTGATAGATGTTCAAAGCCAGCCGCAACTGATCAGGCGTAATGACGGCAGAATGTTTCAGCCTGTGCTGGTATCGGTTCTTCACATTGGCGAGCCGGCTGAGGCCATCGTTACGATCAATGGAAACGAATCGGCCAAACAGCCGCTGAAACCGGGCTACAAAGTCATCGAGGGCTTCGCTCCGGCGGTACAGGAGCCGTCTGAGGTGCAGATCGATATCAAGGTGGCGGGCAAATCTATCGGCAAACAGAAGCTGACTATCAAGCCCGTCCGGAAATGGGAATTATATTTGCTGCACCATTCCCATGTGGATATCGGCTATACGCATATTCAGACCGAGGTCGAACAGAAACACTGGCAATATTACAAGCAGGTTATCGATCTGGCCGGCAAGACGGCGGATTTTCCGGCCGGCTCGGCGTTCAAGTGGAACGTCGAGGTACTGTGGGCGGTCGAGAGCTTCCTGAAGCAAGCCTCGCCGGAGGACAGGCAGGCTTTCATAAACGCGGTGAAAAAGGGCTGGATCGGCCTGGATGCCTTGTACGGCAACGAGCTGACGGCATTGTGCCGGCCGGAAGAGCTTGTCCGCCTGGTGGATTACGCCCGGATACTCAGGCAGCGATACGATGTCACAATCGATACGGCGATGATTACGGATGTGCCGGGCTATACGTGGGGCATCGTGCCGGTTTTGGCTAAAAGCGGAATAAAATATTTCTCCATCGGCCCCAACCGCAGGCACCGTATAGGCTATACCCTGTCGACCTGGGGTGATAAACCATTTTATTGGGAATCGCCATCCGGCCGGGACAGTGTTCTCTGCTGGGTGGCAGGCGAGGGCTATTCTTTCTTTCACAGAGGGCGTCTTTATGCCGGAAGGCTCTTCGATTATCTCAAGCGCCTTGGCGAAGCCGAATACCCTTACGATATGGTTCAGCTTCGCTACTCGAACGGTGGCGACAACGCCCCGCCCGATCCGGAGCTGAGTGAATTCGTAATCGACATAGGTAGGCCCTCACGGGCTTTCCCTGTCACACCACCGGGCATACGGGTCCGTACCACGGCGGTTCGGCTGGTTAAGCTGTTTGCTATTTGGCCAATAGAGCGAGGCCTAAAGAATCAAAGTGAGCATTTGGAAAGGCGTAGCTCAGAGCAGGACTTCGGCTCAGACGCCACGGGCCGTGAACACTGCCTGCGGCTCTGGCTGCCAGATCTTTGCGAATGTCCAGCTTCCTCAGTTCCGCAAACCGCCTCTTGCCACGCTTCCAACGCCGCCAGTAGACACAGCGCAAGCGACGACGTATCCAACAGTCAAGCACTTGTAATACCGAGCGGCTCTGGCAGTAGCCAAAATAGCCTCGCCAGCCAATCAAGTAACGATTCAGTCTCGCAATCATCTGCTCGATTGTTACACCCCGTCGATAACAGGTCAATTTCCGGACTCGCTGCTTTAAGCGGCGCAGACTGCTCGGAGCAATGCTCCGTTTGGTCTGCTTACCGGCTATTATGCGAAACCCCAGAAACTTACACCGCCAAGGTCTGTCAATCTTGCTCTTGGACTGATTGACCTTAAGCTTGAGCTTGCGGATAATGAACTTACTAATGCTTTCCATTACTCGCCGGCCTGCACGCTCGCTACGGACATAGATGTTACAGTCGTCAGCATAACGCACAAATCGATGACCTCTTCGCTCCAGTTCTCGGTCAAGCTCATCAAGAACTACATTTGACAACAAGGGCGATAAAGGGCCGCCTTGTGGCGTACCTTCGCTTGTCGCACTGACCAGACCGTTCTCCATCACGCCGGCATTCAGGAATGCCCGTATGATTTTCAGCAATCGCTTATCGTGTATCCGCTTGGCCAGGTTGCCCATCAACTTGTCGTGGTTGACCCGGTCGAAGAACTTCTCCAAGTCAATGTCCACAATCCAGCGATAGCCTTGCTCAACATATTGCTGGCCACGGCTTATCGCCTGATGAGCACTACGGCCGGGACGAAACCCGTAGCTGTGCTCAGAGAACATCTTGTCCCAATACTCCTGCAACACCTGCATAATCGCCTGCTGAATAAAGCGATCCAAAACGGTGGGAATACCAAGCTTGCGAATCCCGCCGCCGGACTTGGGTATTTCTACTCGCTTGACAGGCTTCGGGCTATAAGCGCCCGCAAGTAATTGCTCGCGGATTTGGGGCCAGTGTTTCTTAAGGTAGCCCGGCAGCTTGTTGACGGTCATACCGTCGATGCCGGGGCCGCCCTTGTTCTGCCTGACTCGTCGCAGTGCCTTCCTTAAATTCTCACGCTGGCATATTTGCTCCATCAACAAAACAGTTAAAGCCGGGTCTTCGGGTTCACACTTCGCCATCGGCACTTCGGTCCTTTTATTGACAGCCATCGGAGCTTCACCCCTACCCTCTGACATAAAGGCCAGTTCCATCTGGATTTTCCGCCGCTTTGTGCCCATGAGTCGCGTGTCCTGGCAACCACTCCATTTACCCCTCTTATCGAGGGGGACCGTTCGGGCCTTCTCCCGATACTTCGGGGTACTATGCCCTCTGCTGACTTCTGAATGGCGGTCAGGCAACCTCACGATTGCCTCAGTCCCGAATCCGGGACACCATCCAGACCTCCCGAGGTAAGCTCGACAACCTTCGCCGCACACCTGCCAAATTTACAGCCCCGGACTTTGATGGATATGGACTTTGTTGTCTTTCGCCAACTCGTCCAGCCGGAACTGCCTCGTATTCGGTTTCTGTCCGTCAGGTCACGGCTTTGCTACACGCTTCCTTAGAACCCTGCCTCGCGACAACGCTCTTGCGCTTCGCTAACACTTCACCTCCATCAGGTTGTGTAGAGGACTTTCACCTCCAAGTTGCCGAACATGCTCGGCACACGAAAGGGGGCCTATACCGAATCAATCGGTATAAGCCCCGAATCGACACAAATCACTATTGTTGTCGTCCGTTATTCAGCTCGCGTTTATGGAGCCGGCCGATACAAACGAATGTCGTCAATATAAATCTTACCCGAACCACCAGGCGCCGGCACATTACCTTTGCTGCCGAGACCAAGAGCGATTTTATCAACATTAGTCAGGTCTATGCCCTGATCTGCAAAGGCCTGCAGGTCGATCGGCCACTCCGTCCAGGTGTCTATCGTTGCCGCATTGGGATCATCGTGGTAAATCACCGCAGGTGTGCCTGTACTGTTGGACAGAGCTACATACATAGGTTCAGCAGCATTGCTGGTTATGCCTATATCCTGATGTGCCCACTGCTGGCCAACTGCACCGGTGATCTGAACGTTGGAGAATTTAGCCTCGCAGGCGACGGCAGCATTGTGACTGGTAACAGCCAAACCTACATAGGTATTAGAATTCATTAATATATTCTGCGGCGTAGAATTCTCTACCATCACCCAGGTTGAGCCGTTAGTCGACTGGTAAGCTGTAAAGTT
>Ga0307379_10008807_pt1 | contig 13556 bp, 9 predicted proteins | sample UN2MG_FD_202237 | JGI IMG/M metagenome (GOLD analysis project Ga0307379, IMG submission 202237) | Soil microbial communities from Risofladan, Vaasa, Finland - UN-2 | ecosystem: Environmental > Terrestrial > Soil > Coastal area > Acid sulfate soil | place: Finland: Risofladan, Vaasa | collected...
GCTTCCAGGATCGGGGTGCCTCCCGAAAAACGCCAGGAGCCACTTGACGCGGAAGACTCTTTCAGGGAAGTGGCACCCCGGCGCGGAACTCGCGTCCCCGTTCATGGTACAAATCAACAACGAGTATCGGGAACTCCGAGTGGGAAGTCGTGGTGCGATCAACGATGAAAAGGAACGTGTGGTTATAGTTGTCTGGTAGGCGTGCCAGTACTTCTTCCTTGCTGAGGTCTTTGTATTCAACCGAGTCAACGAAGGCCACGTAGGCGCAAAAATCACCCGCGATGCTGCGCACCGGAGCCCGAATCAGATCGCAGATGACTTCCCATGCTGAGTCATCATCGAAATCGGTGCGGACGACCCATGGATTCTCGTTCAATAAGGGCTCGTTCATTCTTGTGGATCGAAGATGCCAACATCTTCCAAGCAAGGCAACGATCACTGCCAGCAAAACGGCAATGCCAATGACCGTGGACGCTCGATATGCCATGAAGCGACCAACTCTTGGTTTGTCGCCGAACTTGGTGTTAGATAGTTTCTGCGTAGCAGCTACAGCCCGCACATTTGCGGCCTGGCGCGCACGCCGGAATTCGACGTGACCCGAATCACATCAAGTGCTGGCTCGTCTGCCACGCCATCTCCGGCGCGTCACGCAGTTTCTCAATATCGCGCGTCCGGCCGCGAGACACTGCTGGGCCAAGAAGTAGGGTGCGTGAAACCACCCCTTTAAAGCTAGCATTGACTGCGGTGTCTCGATGCTGGAAAGCTAGGTAAGTTTGACATCGCAAAACATAGCGTTCTTCGATTCGCCCGTTCGATCACGCCGAGAATCGACTCCCGAGGGATGCTCGATTCTGCGCCAACGCGAGCCACAAACCGTCGTTTCTCCCGGGTTTTAGCATGCTTGCAGTGACAGCTTGAAAGGGGTGGGTGCGTGAAACGCACCACCTCCACCACGAGTCACGACGCGACCGGCATCGCCGGCGCCACTCTGCTTGGGGGCATCGGCCAGGTGGAGTCTGCGAGACGTCCCGCTAGGCCTTAACGAACGCTTTCTTCTTTCGCGCCTCCGCCCGCTTCTTGTCGATTTGCCGGAAGACGCTCTCGTGGTGCTCCAGCCCTCGCAGCAACAGAATCGGATCGGTGGGATCCTCCGAGTGAACCCGCACCTTCCCGATGCCGCCGCAAACGAACCTCTCCAAGAGGTTCTGGGTCGCGGCCATGTCGCCGATGCGGATCAGCTCGATCACGTTCGTCCTGAAGACGAAGATGCCCTCTTTGTGAATCAGGCGGGATTCGTCCAAGTCGTAACGGATCGTCGTGCGATAGATCAACTTGCAGAGCTGATAGAGCCACAGCACGCCGGGGAGGCCGAGCATCACGCCCCAGAAGACAGACGGCGTCAGCCAGCCGAGCCAGCCGGGCCAATTGTCTCGGCTGCTGCTGAGCCAAATGCCGACGACCACAAAGGCCAGCGTCAGCACAAACATGTTGATCCAGACGATCCGCATGTCTTTGATCGAGTACCGCCACGGCGGCGGGCACTCGCCTCCCCCGGCCGCGTCCGCGGCACCTTGGCCGCTCGCCGGAGCCGCTTCTGCGGAAGACGCCCGCGAAGCAACTTCCGCTCCTGCTCCGGCAGCGGGCTCCGATCCGGCCTCGGGCTCGATTCGGGCACCGCACCCGTGACATATGACCACGTTCTCAGCAACCTCTGCGCCGCAACTCGGACATTTCATCGCTTCCGATCCTTTCCACGAGACCGCCCAACGGGATAACCAGCCTGAGGCATTATAAAGTGCATGGAGTCACTCGTCACTAGGCAGGACGGCCCCCTCGAACCGGTCGGCCAGCCACCCAACGCAAACATCGCAGGTTTCCTGTGTTGCGCAGAATTCCTAGTTTTTCCGCTATTCGCGAAGCCTCCAGAACCACAGCCGCCTCCCGCAGCAGCATTCCCGACGCGACGCCTCTTTTCCGACAGCTTCTTGTTGTCACGGGTTGTCGGCTGCTGCTATAGTACGTTATTGTGCGTTCGTATAGCACGAGAGCGGGGCTGCGAGTTCACCGCGCTATGAGATGCCCTTTCTGCCAAGCCGACAATGATCGGGTGACCGATTCGCGGGCTGGCGAGGACGGTTACACAATCCGGCGGAGACGCCAGTGTCTGGCCTGCAAGCGGCGCTACACGACTTACGAGCGGATCGAGCGATCCCATCTCAAGGTCGTCAAGAAGGATGGTGCGCGAGTGCCCTACGACCGCAACAAGCTGAAGTCAGGGCTGGAGAAAGCGTGCTGGAAGCGCCCGATCAGCGACTCCAAGCTGGAGGCCATCGTCTGGGACGTCGAAAACCACGTGGAGACGCATTTCGAATCGGAGGTGGGCACCGGCTACCTGGGCGAGCTGGTGATGCGGCATCTTCGCGAGCTGGACCAGGTCGCCTACGTCCGTTTTGCCAGCGTCTACCGGGAATTCGAAGACGCACACGATTTCGTCGACGAGCTCCGCCCCATGCTTTCCGAATCACCCCGCCCCCGCGAGTAGCCAAGACCCGCCCGGGGCAGACGGCAAGCCTATCCCGGACGATTCATGGCGCAGCGTCGTAGCGCGGGCATCCTGCCCGCGTCGCCGATTTCACAGCTCGGAAGCCTGCGCTACCGGCCTCATGAGTGGTTTGGCCTATCGTTTCCGGGTGACGACGAACTCGACAATCCCCCGCAGCGCCTCGTCGGCGACCGTTGCCGGCGGACAGGGGAGCTGCTCGGCGGCACGGCGGGCAAACCAGATCGCCTTCTCTCGGGCGTAGGAGATCGCGTCGCAGTTCTCCAGCCGGTGCTTCAGGAAGTCGCGATGGTGGTTGCTCGGACGTGCGAGCATCGCCACCAGCTCGTCCCGCTCCCGGCCGTCGAGCCGGCTCAACAGCCGGATCAGCGGCAGCGTCGGCTTCTGTTTGCGCAGGTCCGTTCCCAGCGACTTCCCCGCGGTGGCCTCGTCGCCGAGCACGTCCAGCACGTCGTCGATGATTTGGAAGGCTACCCCGAGGTCCTGCCCGAACCGCCCATAGGACTCACGCTGCTCCGCGTCGGCACCCGCGTAATGGGCCCCCAGCCGACAACAGCAGGCACACAACGCGGCGGTCTTGCCCGCGATGATGTCCAGGTAGGCCTTCTCGCGCAGCTCGTAGTTGCCGCGCGTCTCGATCTGTCTCAACTCGCCCTCGCACACGGTCTTGCCCGCCTCCGAAATCGCCCGCCAGGCGAACGTGCTATCCAGCGAGCTGACCAGGCACATGGCCCGCGTGAACAGGTAGTCTCCGAGGAGCACGCTGGTTTCGTTGTCCCAGCGGGCGTTGACCGTTTCCAAGTGGCGGCGGAGCGTGGCTTCGTCGAGCACGTCGTCGTGGATCAGCGTGGCCGTGTGGAACATCTCGACCACCGCCGCCAGCGTGACGTGTTCGGGGGTCACTCCACCACACGCCTTGCCCGAGAGCAGCACCAGCGCGGGCCTCAGCCGCTTGCCTCCAAACCGAAACCCGTGTCTCGCCAGTTGATCGACGAACGGATACTTGCTGGATAGCTCGGCGAGGAGGATCCGTTCGACCTCCTTGAGATCCTCGCGAATCGGCGCATACAGAGTGCGGAGATCTCTGGGCGTCGTCCCGAAATCCTTGATCCCTTGGCTCATCAATGCTTCCCTGATTGCGACAAGGCATCAAGCGGTGCGACGCCGACGCGCTTCAAGGTGTGGTTGGCTCAGTCTTCTCTGAGGAAATGGCCGCTTCGGCCCCCCGATTTCTCCTCCAGGCGGACTCGGTCGATCACCATCGCCCGATCCACCGACTTGCACATGTCGTAAACCGTCACCGCGGCAATGCTTACGGCACAGAGCGCCTCCATCTCCACCCCGGTTCGCGCCGTTGCCCGGGCTTCCGCTTCGATCGCCAGGGTGGCAGCGTCCGGGAATTCAAACCGAACCGATACGCCGTCCAACGGCAGCACGTGACACAGCGGCACGAGTTCCCCGGTCCGTTTGGCGGCCATGATCCCGGCCAGCCGGGCGACCTCGAGCACGTCCCCCTTGCCAACCTTGCGGTCGCGAATCAACTGGAGGGTCTCGGGCCGCATCCGGACTCGGCCGCTCGCTCGGGCCCGCCGCACCGTAACGTCCTTATCGCCCACGTCGACCATCCGGCTGGCTCCCTGGGCGTCAAAATGGCTCAGTGGGCCCATTCTGCTTGGCTCGACCGGGGGGAGGGCAAACGCAAAGCCAGCTTCCATTGTAGTCTACGGACGACGCCCGTCGAGGGGTAACCGCTGGCCGGCGCTATCTGGCTCCGGGCGCCGAAATCGCCCCCGGCAGACCCCCTTGCGCGGGGACGGTCGGCAATTCCACCAAACGGGCCAGCCAAACGCCCTGCCTCTTCCGCTCCGCCACTACCCCCATGGACCAGAGACGCCGCGGGATGGCCCCCGGGGCCTCCAACTCCGCCTTGCGGTGGTACAACACGGCATACCGGGCCCCTAGGGGCGGCTGAGACCAGCCCTGCTCCCAGCCGGCCAGGGGGACACGCCCGTCAATCCGGGCTTTCTCCGTCAGTGCCGGCGAGCTCCGCCACACCCCCTCGAGCTGGAAATACGCCAAGCTTGGTGCAAAGAGGACCGGCTCCCCTCGCGTACGGCGGGCCGCCTCGGCGAGAACGGATTCCGGTACGGCATCCCCCCAATAGGTCACCTCGAATCCCAGCTTCTCCGCCCCCCGAAGCCCGCCCACCAGAAGGCTGTAGTGGCTCAACTGGCACGGATGATAGAGCACCAGCCCAGCACCCTGGAGCGCGATGAACAGCCCCACGGCCGTCAGCCGCCATCCAACCGCAATCCCCTTCCAGGCAGGGTGCTCGACCACCCACTTGGCCCCGATCCCCACCGAGATCGCCCAGAGGGGGAAGACCATCAGGAACAAGCGGACGCCGTCGTACACGGGCGTGCCCGGCCAGGCGAACACCAGCAGCATGAACCCCAGCGTCCCCACCACCAGCAGGTAGCCCGGTTTGGCGTTCCACGTCCGGCGACTGGCCCACGCCCCCAAAAGCCCCAACAACAAGAGCCCCATCGGCAGGGCAACCACGAACATCACCAGCGGGTAGTGCCACGGGGCCTCTCGGTCGGCCCACACTCGGCCGAGATAGAAGACGTGGACCGCCTGCCTGCCGGTCGCGCTGGCGAAGAGCTGCTTCATGTGGGCGATCGGCGCCAGCCACAGCCAGGGCCACCCGGCGAAAAACGTGGCCACCCCCGCCCCCGCCCAAGCCAGAATCGGCAGCACCGCCCGATGCCGCAGCCGCCACGCCAGCCACACGACGACCGGCGGGAGCACCAACAGGCCATGAAAGCGCGTGAGCATGGCCAGTCCCCAGATCACGCCGGCCAGGCCGTATCGCCAGAGCCGGTCGCCCCGAGCCTCCGCATCGGCGACCGCCAGCACGGCGGCCACGAACATGAGCGCCGTGAGCATGTCCAGGGCCGCCAGATGAGCGTGGGCGAACAGCCGCGGCACCAGCACCACGGCAGCGGCCGCCGCCGTGCCCGCCAGGGGACCCTCCGCTCGCGTCGTCCAAAGCCCAACCAGCAACACGAGCAACCCGAACCCCAAAGCCGGCGCAAACCGGGCCGGCAGGATCGAAACCGCCCGGGGATCGTCCGGCGCAACGTCGAACACATGGTGCGTAAAGCCGAGCACCCAGTTCCCCAACGGCGGGTGCACCGGCGCCCCATCCGGCGACCAAGGGAAATTCCTCTCGATATTCCCCGGCGCAAAGAAACCCGCCCCCTGCTGCCGCAACGCCATCACCAGCCGCTTGCCCACGGCAATATGATACATCTCATCGCAAGTGACCCCCGGCCCCCACCCCTCCGGCGCAAGCGTCCCCACCGTCGCCACAGTGGCCGCCAGGGCGATCAGCACGGGCCCAGCCACGTGCGGCATGCGTGATTCGGTCGCCATTCTGTAGTTCTCGTCGGGCATGCGTCCCATGGTACCCGCCCGACGGCACGTCAGGCAACCGGACGCCGGGGTAAGTCGACCCAACGCGGCCCGCCCTGATGCCCGCCGAAATGAGGACCGCCGTGGCAAGCCTCTGGCCCCCCAACAAAGGTTGTAGGCCACCGGCCACCTCGACAGGGGGCATATCGCACAACGACACCCGGTAGGCGTTGACGCAAACGCCCAGGTGCGCCTACTCCGATGGACGGGGTGCCCGGCGCTGGCAACGCAACGGTCGAGTGGCGACTTGGAGGGAGTAAGTACTATGGGGAGTCTGGGCCAATGGGCTCCGTCCGCGTACGAGCGGCGGTTTCCGGTGCGTGTTCCCGACTCCCCGGGCCTCTTCCAGGGCATCGTTCCGGCGCGTTGCCGCGGGAGGGCCCGGTCAAGGGGTATTGCTTTTTCGATTCCTGGTCAGCACAATGGAGGGAAAGATGCACGGTTAGTCAAATCCCTTGAGAGCTTCGCCATAGGCCATGGCCGACTCAGGGAACCCGCCGGAAACCGTCGACTGGGGTGGAACAGGGCCAGGGACTCCCGGCCCGGGCGACTGTCCCAAGGTCCAGCCGGAGAGAATCGGCCGGTATCGCGTCGTCAAGACACTGGGCGCAGGGGCCTTCGGAAGGGTCTACCTCGCTCGTGATGACGAGTTGAACCGACCGGTCGCCATCAAAGTGCCGCACCGCCATCGGGTTGCGACTCCAGAGGACAGAGACCGCTACCTTGCCGAAGCGCGGGTTGTTGCCAGTCTCGACCATGAGGGGATTGTGCCCGTCTATGACGTTGGCCGAAGCGACGATGGTGTGTGCTACGTCGTTTCCAAGCTAATCAGCGGCAGAAACCTCGCGGCGGTGATCGCGCGTGCACGCCCTTCCCATGTCGAATCGGCGGCGATGGTGGCAGCCGTGGCGGACGCGTTGCATTACGCCCACACGCACAACGTGCTTGCGCACCGCGACGTGAAGCCAGCCAACATTCTCGTCGATGCCGCGGGGAAACCGTACCTCACCGACTTCGGGTTGGCCCTCAAAGAGATCGAGTTTGGAAGAGGTCGTCACTGCACGGGCACGCCGGCCTACATGAGCCCCGAACAGGCCCGCAGTGAAGGCCATCTCGTCGACAGCCGATCGGATGTCTTCAGTCTTGGCGTCGTCTTTTACGAGCTGCTTACCGGGAAGCGCCCGTTTCGCGCGAGCGACAAATACGAACTGTTGGAACAAGTCAAGACGCTTGAACCGCGTCCCCCGCGACAACTTGGCGATACCATTCCGAAAGAGCTGGAACGCATCTGCCTGAAGACGCTCTCGAAACGAGCGTCCGATCGGTACACCACCGCGTCCGACATGGCCGAGGACCTGCGGCAATGGACGTCGGAACATCGACGCATCTCCGCGGATGTCGTCCCTCGCCCGGTTGAGGCTCCCTCGCCTGCCGACCGGCCGGTCCGGGTGGTGCCAAAGGGGCTGCGATCGTTCGACAAGAACGACGCCGATTTCTTCCTCGGGCTGTTGCCGGGGCCCTTTGATCGAGACGGGCTGCCCGAAAGCATTCGGTTCTGGAAGACGGCCATCGAAACGATGGACCCGGATGAGACGTTCCGCGTGGGCGTGATCTACGGGCCGAGCGGCTGCGGCAAGTCCTCGCTGGTCAAGGCGGGGCTCTTGCCACGGTTGGGTGAGAACGTCGTTCATGTCTACGTCGAGGCGACGCCCGAAGGGACGGAACGACAGCTCCTGAGACGACTGCAAAAGGCTTTTCCCGACCTGGCCGATAGCCGCAATCTGATCGAGTGCCTTTCTCAACTGCGGCGTGGGCATGGAATCCCTTGGGACACGAAAGTGCTCGTGGTCGTGGATCAGTTCGAGCAGTGGCTGCACGCAAGGCACGATTACGGCGGCAGCGAGCTGGCCCAGGCGCTGCGACATTGCGATGCCCCTCGCGTTCAGTGTATCCTCGTGGTCCCTGACGAGTTCTGGATGGCGCTGACGCGATTCATGCACGAGTTGGAGGTTCCTCTCAGGGAGGGCAAGAATAGCGCGCCCGTCGACCTGTTCGACGTCCCCCATGCCGGACAGGTTTTGGCGGAATTCGGAAGAGCGTATGGATGCCTGCCGCACAACTTAGGCGAGACGACTCCGGACCAGTCGGAGTTTTTGCACCACGCGGTTGAGGAAGTGGCGGAAGACGGCCGCGTCATTGCGGTGCGCATAAGCCTATTGGCGGAAATGGTCAAGGGAAAACCGTGGCAGCCCTCGACTTTGCAGGAGTTGGGTGGCGAGGAAGGGATTCGCCTCAAGTTCCTGGAAGACACGTTCAGTGGGCCGCACGCGCCGCCGGAACACAAACTGCACGAGGGGGCGATCCGCCGAGTCTTCTACTCCCTGCTGCCGGATGCGGAACATGGGCTCAAAGGTACGGTGCGCTCGCGTGATGAATTGCTGCAAGCCTCCGGATACGTCGCCCGAGAAGGAGCCTTCGAGGAAGTCCTGCGAATCCTCAACGGCCTCCATCTGATCACGCCGGCGGATCCCGAAGGCGCTGCGTGCACCGAATCGGACTCCTCCGACCCGACCCTTCCGGCAGAGAAACACTACCAGCTCACCCATGATTACCTGGTCCCCTCTCTCCGCGAGTGGCTCGAGCGCAAGCGCCGCGAGACCCGCCGCGGCCGGGCGGAACTGCTATTGGAGGAGCGAACGCAGCAGTGGAGCCGTTCCAAGGACAAGCGTCTTTTGCCCTCGTTGCCGGAATGTATGAGGATCGCGATTCATACGCGATGGGCGCGATGGACGGCGCGGCAGCGAGCGATGCTCCGCCGAGCCTCGGTAGTGCACACGTGGAGAGCGGCCATCGGGGCGGTCGGCATTGCTCTCATCGCCGCCCTGACCCTGGGTATTTGGAATGCGTACTTCCGGCCGCCAGAGCAATCGGAACTGCTCGAGACGTTCGCTAGCCCTGAAGCGAGCCAGGAGGACCGGATCGCCGCGTTCGACGCGCTGGATCTCGACAACAGCTTCGTTTTCCTCTCCACACTGGAGGCCGTCAGACACACGGCGGACTCTGTGGTGACGCACCACGCGCTCTCGCGGCTCTCGCACCTCGCGTGTGCGGCTCCGGAATCGCAGAACGCGGAAATGCTACGCGCCGCCCGACAGCAAGTGATCGGGCTCCTACGCGATCTGCTCGATGAGGGAGACGAGCAGGTCGACGCCCACGTGTTCCAATGCTACTGTGACCTTGCACCTCCGCCGCAGGTGATGGAGGCAATCCGGGAATGCGCGGATCGCGAAGGCACGGAACTCCTGGCCTCAATGCGGCAGCATCTTGACGAGCTGACGCTGACGGGGCTATCCGACCAGGATCGTTGGGAAGTCCTCGGAACCCTGGTCGCAATGATATCGGAAGCTGCGGACGACAAACAGTGGGTGCCCGCCTGTGTGGCCAGAATTGACGAGATGGAGCCCCGGGAACTCATCACCGATTTGAGGAAAGCATACAGGTCGGACCACAATATCGCGGAGGTGGTAAAAAAGGGGGTCGCACCGTATTTGCAGGAGGTGAGGCTGGAACGTCGCGACGCGATTGGGGCGTACGCCGAGAGCCGCTTGGTCGCCCTCGTACCCCGCGCTGGCGACGTCGTCTACTCGCGTGAGCTTGAATTCCTCATCGTCACTCTGCAACATATCGCCGAACATGGCTCCACTCGCTACGACGAGGCCTTCAAGGCGGTCAACCGGATCTTGGAAGACCATGAGATGCTCGACGACCCGAGCCTGCTCTCGCCGACGCTCCGAGCGTTTGTCAGCCTGAGGCCGCAGCAGTCACAAGTCTCGTTGCAGCCGATCCGCGACATCTTGGACGACGACTTCCAAGATCCGCCCGTACGCCTCGCGGCCGCAGCCGCGCTGGGCGACTTGCACGACAAGGAGAGCATTCCGCTGCTCCGGGAGTACGCGGAGGACCCGACTTCGTTCCTCGTGCTTCGCGTTGCAGCTACCGAGAGTCTCACGGAGATCGGCAGCTCCCTGAGACAAGATGGATCGTCCCTGGCGGAACTGAAGGAGATCTTGGCGACGCTGCGCGGCTTGCTCGATGCGCGGAAGAAGCAGCCGAGAGAGGTGCCTCAGGATGTGGTTAGCGCCGTGGTTGAGGGCTATGGAGCCCTAGGGGCTCGCCACGACGTCGGGGACCTGCTCCCGCTGCTTTCCGAAATGAAGCATAGTATTGGCGCCATCAAGGCGATTCTGAGAATCTTGACCAGAGAGCCTGACGGCGCCCACGTCGTCGTGCGGAGCTACCTGCAATGGCGCATCGATACTCCCCCCCATCGGGCAGTGGACACGACGGATAGTGCGATTACTGGTTTTTATTCTTACTTCGTCAAGAAGGACTCGTCAGCCGGGGACATCCACGCGCTGGAATTGGCGGCGAAGTCGGTTCTCGAAACGTTGGCGCACGCTACGGCGGAAGACGAAAGCGAAGCGGTCCGGGATCACGCTACGAAGCTCGTGGATGAATTGTTGGACGCACCCGACGCACCCGCCATTGACGAAACGGCCGATCGGCAGACGCGGGAGACCAGCGTTCAGCGGTGGCTCGCATGGTGGGGAAACGAAAAGGAGAAGTTCCGTCTCACGGGCTCGGGGCTCCGTCGAGTTGATGAAGGACCCTGATCGGGTAATCGCGCAGCCGCTCCCGCACGAGCCTCTCGAAACGGTCGCCGGACAGCTCGAATCGCTCGGTTCTCCAGAAGTCCACACATTGCTCGCCTTCCGCCGTCTCGTGAATAACGCGCAGGGCGTCCCGGAGGTCTTCCCAGAGGCCGACTCGCAGCTTTTTCATCGCGTCTCGGGACCCGACGAGCACGACCTCCGGAAACTCGCTCGAGGCCTCCACGTCGCGCAGCTTGATGCCAGGCCGGTTTGCGCCGTAGCGTGCGAAGGACACGACGTTCACCAGCACACAATCGGCGCGCCCCTTATTTACGGCGAATATCGCCTGCCTGGAGCTTTCACAACGCAAGACGTGAAAGTAACTGTCCGGCGTGTGTTCCTTCTGCCTCAGGAGCTCGTGCACGTATACCCGGTCGACTAGAGAGAGATCGGGATACATGGCCAACCGCTTGCCCCGCAGGTCTGCGAGATTCCGGGCCTCCGATTCGACGCGAACCATGAATTGAGAACGGTAGGGCGCGCCATGTTGCGCGCAAACGACAAACGGCTCGAGCTGACCATACTTCTTGCGAAGCCAACCGTATTCGAGCCCCCAAATGACGCCGAGGTGTACTGAGCCGTTGTGAATCTTCTCCCCGAAATCGTAAAGATCCTCGGCTGTTGTGCCTTCCACCAAATCAAAGTTGATTTTCAGATCGAGTTGCTCTTCCAGAAGATCCAACATCGGCCTCGTGAAGCCGCGTGCGTCCGCGGCGCGCGTGTCCGGGGAAACGCTACGGTAGATTCGGACCTCCAGCGGCGGCGTCGCTGGAGTCGCCTGCGTCGCCCCAAGAACGATCAGCAGCGTAAGCAACGCCGACCTGAGCTTCCGAAGACGCGCTCTGCTGTTCATCGGAGGCGGTGACCAATCGAATGCGTGCCACGGCGATATTGTGACCATAGATTGTAGTGTAGTACCTTGTCCCTGCAAGGGCAAGCACCAGGTGGGCTTGGGTAAGGTCCTCATAGTGGTCTGGCATCTCCGCCTCTTCGACGAAACCTCCCTTGTATTCGTTCCCCAACGCTTCGACCGTCCCGCTTGCCTCCTCCCTGGCCGTCTTGGCCAAGGCAAGCCGGTCGTGCATTTCGACGTATTCCAGGTAGGTCTTTTGTACTTCCAGCGTGATGAGCTGGCGGGCGAGTTGTTGGAGCCGTGCTGCGCGGGCCTGCTCGAAGTCGGCGTGCCTCTTCTGTGCGGCCCGCCGGCCACCCGCATAGAGGGGGGCATCGAGGTTCAGCCCGACCGCCCACTCCTGGCGATCGTTGGGGTTCGGAAACCCTCCGTCGTCGTCGATCGTGGCGAACCGCCCAAACAGGGCCAGGTCGGGAGAGTATTCTGCCGCGGCCAACTGCCGTTGGAGTCCCGCGATTTGGACGCCAAGCCGGGCCTTGGCCAGCTCGGGCCGTCGGACCATGGCCTGGCCGAGAATGTCGGGAAGCTCGACGTGCCGTTGCTCGACCGTCAGGCAGTAGTCGGCGATCTCGAACTGGGCCATGGGATCGAGCCCCATCGCTTGCCGGAGCGCTTCGTGGGCGATCTGGGCGGCCTGTTCGACACGGACCCGCTCGCTCTCGGCAAGCGCCCGGACGGCCCGAACCCGGTGCAGGTCGACCATCGTTACGTGCTCGTTTGCCTCGTCGAGCAACGCATGAATGAGCCGCTCGATCGCCCGAAAGTGGCCGACCGCGTCGTCCATAACTTGGCTCAGCTCCACCGCCAATTGCACGCCCAGATACGCCCGGGTGACGTCGAACACCGTCTGCTGCTTCGACTTGGCGACGTCGGCCGAAGCCATGGAGACGCCGAGTTGGGCCTGCTGGTGCCGGTAGCGGATCTTTCCGCCCGTCCACAACGGCTGGGTGAGGAGGAACTCGGTGGTGAGGCTGTTTTCGCCGAGCAGGCCGACGCTCCACTCGTCGGGGAGCCCGTTCTTCGTCGCGTCTCTCGACTGGTTGAATAGGGGATTGGCAACCGGAAAAAGCGGATCGGTGGGCTCCAACGCCGCGTTGGCGAAGTTGCCGCCATATTGGCCGGCAAGATCGAAGAACGCTGCCGCGCTGGAGAAGACGTCCCCTACCTGTCCTGCGAACGGCGACGGAATATCGACCGATCGCGGCTCATCGATGTTCGCGTAACGCGCGTGGAAATCGATCTGCGGAAGGAAATAGGAGCCGGCGATTTTCCCCCGTTCGACCGCCGCACACATCGCCGCATGCTGGGCCCGGATGGCCGGCTGGTTTTCCAGGGCAATCCCGATACACTGGTCCAAGGTGAGCCGGTACCCCGACGCGGTATCCGGCTCGAGCGGCTCCGGCCTCTGGGCCGGCAAGGGATCGGCTGGAGCGAGAAGCAGGATCGCGATGGAAATCGCTGCGGCTTTGGCCGGCACAAAGAGCCGTCGATCAGGACGTGAACGCATTTTTGCCCCCCCGAAATAGGGGGCCCTGCACTACCCACTTCGTACGCCCCCGTTCCCTAGAATCGGCCGAATCGACGGGAAAATTCGCAACTTTTGACAATATTAGTGTCTTTTAACTCATTTTTCCATACCCAAACGCATCTTGCTAAACCTATCGAGGGTATTCTTGCTCACATGTAGTACCTAGCGAGACCGAGCCTCAGACCGATGCGAGCGGACAGTGGTCAGTGCTTAGGGTTCAGGACTCGGAGTCCCTCGCCTGCGCACCAATCCTAGATCACTGTGCCCGATATGCGATCGCTTACGCACCTACAGAAACAATCGGCGCCTGGAGACTCTGATGCTACTACGCGCCGTGTAGCCGACGGTGAGCAGTCGTTACCCGCT
>Ga0307379_10008808_pt1 | contig 13555 bp, 14 predicted proteins | sample UN2MG_FD_202237 | JGI IMG/M metagenome (GOLD analysis project Ga0307379, IMG submission 202237) | Soil microbial communities from Risofladan, Vaasa, Finland - UN-2 | ecosystem: Environmental > Terrestrial > Soil > Coastal area > Acid sulfate soil | place: Finland: Risofladan, Vaasa | collected...
GGAAAGATTAATGGAACCAAGGGTACATGATTCATAGGGCAAAAGAGGTTGTTCGCCGCAGGGATTAGTGGCTTCAATATCGCCAAGGTTTGGTGTTGGGTTGTCCTGGTTTATGCGATCGATAAATATTACCCCGGGTTCTCCGGTTTGCCATGCAGAAGCAACAATCATGTCAAATATTTTCTTTGCAGAGACCTGTTTAACAATCTCGCCTGTTCGGGGATTGATAAGATCGTAATCAGAATCTTTTTTAAGCGCATCCATAAATATTTTGGAGACGGCAACCGATATGTTGAAGTTATTCAACATGTGCGGATCATTTTTTGAATTTATGAAAGTTTCGATATCAGGATGATCCACCCGCAAAATACCCATGTTGGCTCCTCTGCGGGCACCTCCCTGTTTGACGGTTTCAGTAGCCACATCGAAAACAGACATAAATGAAATAGGACCGCTTGAAACGCCTGCAGTTGACAGGACCATATCTTTTTCAGGGCGAACCCGCGAGAAAGAAAATCCTGTGCCTCCGCCGCTTTTATGTATCATTGCAGTATGTTTCAAGGTCTCAAAGATACTTTCCATCGAATCTTCGACAGGCAGAACAAAACAGGCGGCAAGCTGCCCAAGACGTCTGCCGGCATTCATAAGGGTAGGCGAGTTGGGTAAAAACCACTTATTGCTTAAAAGTTTTAGAAATTTTTGCTCGGTTTTATCAACATCGGCTTTAGGATCGAATATCTTATCAACAGAAGCGATGGTTTTTGCCACCCTTGCAATCAAGTCTTCAGGCGTTTCGATTATTTTTCCATCGCAATTCTTTTTCAGATACCGCTTTTCCAGCACAACCCTTGCGTTTTTTGAAAGATGTATAGACATTGTTGTTTACCATAAGTTAAAAGTGCCTAAAGTGAGCTAAAGTGCCTAAAGTTGTGGTACGCCTTCGGCGTGGCGTGAACTCAAAGCTGCAAATAACTTGCTCCTTCGTGTATTGAAAGAGAAATGGCCAAAATTAAGTTTAAGAAACAAAACCGTAACAGCTCTGCCACTGAATTCTGTGGTTTCTTTGTATTTAAACCTATCTGCGTTCATCTGTGTGAATCTGTGGCTAAATTATTACACAAAACCAAACTTTTCTTTTAGTTTCCGGTTAACTACAGGCGGTACCATCCCTTCAATATCCCCGCCAAAACGGGCGGCCTCCTTTATTATTGATGAACTTGTAAAAATCCATCTCAGGCCGGTCATAAGAAAGACCGTCTGAACATCCTTGTTTAGTTTACGGTTCATCAGGGCAAGCTGAAACTCATATTCAAAATCAGATACTGCGCGCATTCCACGCAGTATGGCATTAGCTTCCCGCTTTTTTGCATAATCTACGAGAAGCCCCTCAAATGAATCTACTTCAATATTTGAAAACCCGCTCAAGCTTTCTTCAATCATCTTGATCCGTTCTTCAATAGTAAAAAGAAATTTCTTGGAAGAATTATGAAGTATGGCTACAATAATTTTGTCAAAAACCTTAAGCCCTCTTTCAACAATATCGATATGACCGTTTGTAACCGGGTCAAAAGAACCAGGATATACAGCTATTTTTTGCATTGATTTATGTTCCTTCTATTAAATATTAATTTGTAATTATTCAGCCACAGATTTACGCTGATCATCACTGATATTTTTTTCAGGAATATTTTTCTGTTTTTCTACACATAGTCCATGTCCAGTCAGGACAACATATAAGGCATTTTAATAGACAGATTCCAGAAACCCATCACCAAGCTCATTATAGACTTCATAAAAACTTCTAAGAATAATATCGGTGATTTCTTTGTGTTTAAAACTATCTGCGTTTATCTGTGTGAATCTGTGGCTGAATAGTTACATTATTTATACAATATAAGTTAAAAATGAAACAAGACTTTTCCCATATTTTCTTTGATCTTGGAGTTCATACTCAGGAAAATCTAATGGGATAGGCTCTAAAAGGCTGTGCTCAACAATAAGACATGCTCCTTTTTCCATGGATCCAACTTTTATTAAGTTGTGCAGGGTGGGTTGGAGAAATCCTTTGTTATAAGGCGGATCAATAAAAATAAGATTAAAGGCAGCTCTGTCCGATTTGATACAGTTTAAGTTTTTTATTATATCCCATTTTATAATTTTAGCTTTATTTTCCAGTCCGCATGCTTTTATATTGCGCTCTATAACAGATAAGGCTTCATTGTGAATATCTATAAATATAGCGGACTCAGCTTCGCGGCTTAATGCTTCTATGCCCATGGCTCCGGTGCCTGCAAACATATCCAGAACAACCGCATGCCTGACCTTAAAGGATAGAATATCAAAAACAGATTCACGTAATCGGTCCGAAGTAGGCCTTATTGCCCTTCCTTCGGCCGAATACAGTTTCTTTGCTTTCAGATTTCCGCCTATTATTCTCAACCCATACCCCTACAAAATATTTCGTAACTATTCAGCCACAGATCTACGCTGATCATCACTGATATTTTTTCTTTTATTATTATATATAAAGCTTTTGAATTCTGGTTTTCTGATAAAATTTAATAATAAGCCAACTTCAACATTTGTTGCCTTCAAGTAATTGATTTATTGAGCTTCAAAAAAACTTCTAAGAATAATATCTGTAATTTCTTTGTATTTAAACCTATCTGCGTTCATCTGTGTGAATCTGTGGCTGAACAATTACAATATCTTATCATTTTTTATCCTGCACCAGAAAAAGATTGATATATTTAGGATCAAGATCCTTTTTTGAAACAGCCCCGTATTCGCTTTCTATGGTATTAAAAAGATTTTCCAGTGCTTGCCCTATCCTTTGAGTAATCTCATGTATATTTAGACCGGTTTTTTCTGAAACCCAGTTCAAAAATGATTCTTTCATGGAGATGCTTGTTTTTCGTTGTTTATCTTTTTCGGATTTTTGAGGAGCAATTAATAAATCATCAAAAAAGGTCTTAAATTCATCAAGAGTAAGCGGCGCAAGCTCCTCGGAAAGCCCAAGATAATGCCTTGCCCATAATGTCAGTATAAAATTTTTATATGTTATTGTCCTTTTGCCGGCAGCTTTAAACTTAATAGTTATCAGTGAGAGAAGATCATCAAAGGCTATAATTTCATTTAATACCTTTTCAGCATCTTTGATATCTTTAATAGAAGAAAACTCCCTGTAAAGATAAGGAGTTGTTTTATAATTATCGTAAAACAGCGGTTTTTTAATCAGCAGACCTCCCAGCATACCAATCCATTCTTCATCCCAGAAGCTGAGGGGCAGGCCATTTTTTGCAAACCAGCTTTTTGAGCGCCATTTTTCAGCCTTCCATTTAAGTTCAACGGTAAGAGTGTATCCAACCTTGAAAATGTGTGAAAGTATATATTTTTGTATTAATGCAGCGCTTTGGTTTGCATTTAACGTCTTGTTTGCCCCGGTTAAACGTTCAAGCCCGACGCTTATATATCCACAGGCCTTTTTTACCACAGTTCTTAATTCATCCCTGTTCCTGATGTTTTTTTGATCAGCCGCTATAATCTGATTGGCCAGACCGGCAAACTCAGCTTGAATTTGCAGCAGGACACCTTCTGCGCCAATTGTTTGCAGAGCGTCTGTAAAAAGGTTGTGTTCTTGAAGCATCCCTGCAGTATATACAGGCACAGGGAGATATTCATTCGGCTCGGAATCAACCGGAACATATCGTTTTCCATGCCCGTCAATGTCCTGATGTCTTAACGGCTGATAGATGCTTATTGCTTCATCAAACGGTAGAAATCCTTTTTCCGCAAGCCTGACATTTCGCAGCCTGTAGTCTTCTTCTTCCAATTCAGCAGGAATAACGCTTGAAGACTCAAGCAGAACATTGTGATATGTTATGAGATCATAGGCGGCGAGGCGACGGATAAAATTTTCCAGAAAATTATCGCGTATTTTTTGAGATTCACCCTCTGATTCTTCCTCAAAAGGATAGTCTGCAAACCTTATATAAAAGGTATCATCAAGCGTGAAAAAGTCTTCGCCTAAATCTGAGGGGTCCTGGTCATGCTCCCTGATTATTACCTGGATATTTTTGAACAAATAAAATTCAACGAATTCTAATTTTTTGTTCAGGAACCATTGGATAAACCGATCAGGGGCGGCCTGGAAGAGTAAATCAAGCCATTTTGTTACAGGCCCTATTTTAATTCTGTCCTTTTCCCAAACCTCTACATCAAGCATATATTCCCACTGCTTGTCGGAAGCAAGCGACAACAGCGGAAGAGAATCTTCAAGCCCTATATCATTCACCAGAAAATATAGATCTTCTTCAGGAAATGAATGCACGATGGCAGATGGATTCGGCGCATCCAGAATATAATCCAACGCTCTGTCCGGCGGGAGAGAAAGTATCTCTTTTCTTTGCATAGACAGCTTTTGGGCAGGCTTCATTGATTTTTTAATTTGTGTGTCTTTATTCATGTGTATGTATCCTTATTTATATATGTGTATCCCAGCGCGCAAATTTCAGCAAAAGGATCATGCCGGGAATGGCGATCAGGGTGCATACGATAAAAAAAGCTTCCCAGCCGATATTTTTAGCAAGAAAACCTGTTGGAGCCGAGGCCAGCACCCTTGGAATTCCCATCAGGCTGCTTAGAAGAGCGTATTGTGTGGCGGTAAATTTTTTATTTGTAATACTTGCCATAAATGCGACATAAGCGGCGGTTCCCATTCCGCCGCTTAGGTTTTCAAAAGCAATCACGGCCGACAGAGCCGGAATGCTGTAACCGATACGCGCCAGAATAACAAAACCTGCTGTTGAAGCGGCCTGTAGAAAACCAAAGTACCAGAGGCTGCGGTTAATTCCCAGACGAAGCATCATCGTTCCTCCGATCAGGCTGCCCGCAACCGTGGCCCAGAAACCGAACAGTTTAACAACAGCGCCGATTTCCGTTTTTGAAAATCCTATATCAAGATAAAAAGGTATAGTCATGGCGCTCGCCATGGTGTCACCGATTTTATAAAGCAGTATAAATGCCAGTATATACAAAGCCCCATTACGGCTGAAATATTCCACCATCGGGTCAAAAACAGCCTCTTTCATTGTTTTAGGGGTTCCGGCGGTTAGTTCAGGTTCATGCGCAAAGATAGTTGTAAGAATGCCAGGCAGCATACATGCCGCCATTATTAAATAAACCATGGAAAAGGGCATGTAATCGGCCAGGATTAAGCCACCTCCGGAAGCAAGCAGCATCCCTATCCTGTATCCGTTGATATAAAGAGAAGATCCGAGCCCTAACTCCTTATCAGGAAGGTCCTCTCTTCTATATGCATCCACAACAATATCCTGGGAGGCGCTGAAGAAGGTCACCAGAAAAGCAACAAAGGCCAACATCCACGGATTTTCTTTAGGCTGAGTAAAGCCGAGACCCGCGATGGATAACAGCAAAGCTATTTGAGCTATTAGCAACCATCCTCTACGGCGGCCCAGAAACGGGAGTGTGAAACGATCCAGAAAAGGAGCCCAGAGGAATTTCAAGGTGTAAGGAAGACCAACCAGGGCCATCATTCCGATTACGGTCAGATCCACCCCTTGTTCTTTCATCCATGCCTGTAATACGGTTATGGTCAGGAGAAGAGGCAGGCCGCAGGCAAAACCCATAAGAAGAGTTACCAGCATACGGCCGCTGCAAATTGTATAAATTATGGATTTTTGCTTTACAGGCTGCACGCTTTTTAATAGCAATCCAGAATGATATCGGTTAATTTTCTTTTGGGGACATGATGAACCCCTTTGCCATCCCTCCAGTACTTGATGTTGTTATTGGTACTCAATTGACTGTCAGAATCAACAACTTCTAATTTAACCTTTTCTTTGGGCTTTCCGATTGCAAGGACAAGAAGTATTTTATACTCAGGCGGTATGTTAAGAATTTTACGGAGTTTTCTACGGTTTATCGCTGCGATCATACATCCTGCGAGGCCCTTTTCCCTTGCGCCAAGCAGCATGCTCTGGCTTGCAATTCCATGGTCGCACCAAAAATTTTTGCTGATATCGGTATTGCCTAAAATTATTATATAGGCTGCCGGCCTTTCTCCATCCTCTGGTCCGGGCCAGTCTTTGATATATCCCGCCCAGGCAAGGCAGGAAAATATGAGATCATTTTTTTCCGGATTGCTGGAAAGGATGTATCTTAACGACTGTAAATTTGCCGCAGAAGCTGACAGTCTCGCAAGATTTACCAGTTCCTTTAAAGTCTTTAAAGGAACTGCATGGTCCTGGTAAAATCTTCTGCAACTTCTGTTTTTTTTAATCAAATCTGTAATCATTTTACTCACTGCTACATTTAAGTTTTAATTAAACAGGCATATGCTGGCGTATCCAGAGCAGGACTTTGTCAAATTCATCTCTTACCTCCCTGAGAGCCTTTCCTCTGTGACTCACATGGCTTTTTTCCTGCATTGTTAATTCTGCGAAGGTCTTTTTAAGCGGCGGGTAGTAAAAAACCGGGTCATATCCAAATCCGTTTGAACCGGCAGGCTCTGTGGTTATCAAACCTTCGCAGCGGGCTTCGTATGTCAGAGCAACTCCTGTCGGGGAAGCAATCGATATTACGCATTCAAAGGCAGCCCTGCGGTCTGTTTTTCCCTTCATTTCTCCAAGCAGCTTATTCCGCCGTTGTTCATCTGTGGCATCTTCTCCGGCATAGCGGGCTGATTGAACTCCAGGAGCACCTCCAAGAGCTTCGACCAGCAATCCAGAATCATCGGCCAGGGCCGGCAACCCCAGAATTCTTGCCGTAAAGCTTGCTTTTTTGTAAGCGTTTTCATCAAAGGTATTTCCGTCTTCTTCAACCTCTGGAATAGGGCCAAAATCGGCCAGATTTTTAATATTAATCGGAAAGCCCTTTAAAAGGTCTCTGATTTCAGAAGTTTTGCCTTTGTTTGCTGTAGCTATAACCAGGGTGATTAAATTGTTCATCTTTGTTTATCCTGTTTAATCTTTTTTAACCGTGAACCGACAACTGTAAACCGTGAACTGTTACAATCATATTTTATAATTCATGATCAGGTTGTTGTAAAGTATTTTAGCGAGACCTTCACAAAACACCCCCCGGTCTCTTAGCGTCTCAAAATCCGATCCTTTACATATTCTCTCTTATATGCCATATTACATTCCTCTCAAAACTGTATTAAATGCTATAATGCCATATATATAAAGAAAATATATAGCGTTAATATACAGATTTTTTTCTGCTTAATACAATACGTTAGCCTAAATAAAGATAAAAAGGAGTCAATATGAACAGATTTAAAGCTGCTGGATTATCTCTCGTCTTTCTTGGCGTAATTGCTGTACTAATAAGTGCTTGTGCGACGACGTCACCCAGAGGCATTGTTATGACAGTTGATTCCATAGTCGCTCGCAATGCTTCTTCAAAGGGCAAGACTTATGTCATAACATCGGCCATGCAAAATATAAGCGACAACGATTTGGAATTCCAAGAGGTTACAAGGTACGTAGATAATGCCTTGTCCTCAAAAGGGTATGTACGGACAGACAATAAGGAAAATGCCGACCTTCTTATTTGCCTTGGTTATGGAATATGTCCTCCCGTAGAAAATTATCAGACCCATACAACCCATGGGATGGCCATGCCTATTTCTGGGATCTGGATGTCCACGCCCAGCAAAACCCAAACCATCGTAATAACGACCTACGTAACAACCCTGGTATTGGAAGCGTATGATCTGAAAGATCTGAACAGGAAATCGCAACTATGGAAGACCACTACCAAACTAATAGTACACAAGCCTGATTTGCGTTCTGCACTTCCGTTTATGGTTGCCGCTTCAAGCGATTATTTTGGAATAAATACCGAGAAACAAATAAATGTCACAATTCGGGAGGATGATCCCAGAGTCCTGAATGTCAGAAAATAACCATAAAGAAAAGGGGACAGATTTAATTTTATCGCTAACAAATCAACCCTCGTGCCAAGATAAATCCGAATCGTTGGGATAAGACATGAGTCTTTGAAATTCGATATTGTTACCCAGTGGGTGCTCGGGAAACAGTTTGTTTCCTTCGTCTTTGCAGGGCTTGCTCTGGCATTGATGATAAGATAGTCCCACCTGATTAAAGCTTAGCCGGCAGGTCAGTAGTGAAGTCCACAGGTAAGCCCGGTGACGGGAGTCTGAAGCTGGACGGATCAAGATTGCAGGCTCTGTATTGAGCCCCGAAAAATGTATAGTTGTGGTCATTGTGATAATCCTGCTTGCAGGAGAAAGCCGACGGCTTGGATTTGTGCGGAAGGCAGCAGCCCTGAACTCGATATGGCAAGAATTCAGGATACCACCGGGGTCTGAGACCAGGGCATGTTCTCAAAGGGGTGGCTCGGGAACTTGGGAGACCCAAACGTTTCCTTATATCAAAACGGTCAGGAGGATACCGTCCGAGAAGGTAAAACTCTTACAGCGGCACAAGGTGCTTCAGCCTCTAACGCTGGTTAATAAACAACTGAAGCACATAAGGTACCGGGGGCGGATAGCGAACAGCGAACAAACTCGGGATAGACTTTTGGGAGTCTTAGTGGATCATAGTACCGGGGTTTCAGTGATATCTGGAACGGGATGGTGGGGAAGTGGAACCCAAAGCGACCCACTGTAGGGAAGGTGAAGCAGGGTATAACGTATTGTTGAAAGGAACTATGGGAGATACATTGAGATCACAAACCATATCAACAGAACTTCAGCGAATTGCGCAACAGGCAGCTGATTATCCAGATACGATATTCACAACATTGGCACACCGGATTGACATTCCATTTTTAAGGGAGGCATACCGCCAAACCAATAAAAGGGGAGCTCCGGGAGTCGATATGGTTTCTGCAAAAGAATATGCAGAAAATCTTGAACAAAACCTCCTGGCTTTATACACACGTCTGAAAGAAGGTCGCTATTCAGCACCTCCTGTAATGCGCGTATGGATAAAGAAAGAAGATGGAAAAGAAAGGCCGATAGGAATACCGGCTTTTGAAGATAAAATTGTTCAGCGGGCAGTGGAAATGCTGCTCAGCCCGATATATGAACAAATGTTTTATGACTTTTCCATGGGCTTCCGGAAAGGACGCAGTCAGCATCAAGCGATTCACAACCTGCGTGAACAGTGCCGAAATCAAAATATCAACTGGATAATAAGCGCGGATATTACCGGATTATTTGACAACATCAACAAAGAAATGCTGAAGGATTTAATCTGCCGGAAAATAAATGACGGCGGAATAATCCGATTGATTGGAAAATGGTTAAACGCAGGTGTAATGGAGGATGACAGAACAACATATCCTGATAAGGGGACTCCGCAAGGAGGCGTTGTTTCGCCCATCCTGAGCAACATCTTCCTGCACTATGTACTGGATGACTGGTTTGTAAAAGGTGTCGTGCCCCGGATGAAAGGCAGATGTTTCATCATACGTTATGCCGATGATTTTATCGTCGGATGTGAAAAAGAAGCAGATGCCCACAGAATCATGCAGGTCTTACCTAAAAGATTTAATAGCTTTGACTTGTGTCTTCATCCGAAAAAGACAGTTTTGATACCATTCAGCAAACCACCCGCCACCGTCCGTAAGGATAAAACAAATGGAAATTTCGATTTTCTCGGATTTACATTTTATTGGGCCAAATCGCTCAAGGGCTATTGGGTCATAAAGAAGAAAACGGCAGGGAAACGGGTGAACCGATTTATGAAAATGCTGTGGCAATGGTGCAAGGCATACCGTCATGACCCGATAAATGAACAATATGCAATACTCTGTAGTAAATTACGGGGGTTTTACCAGTACTATGGCGTAAGAAGTAACTACAAAGCGCTTGAAACCGTATTTGAATATTCGGAAAAAGCGTGGCGCTTCTGGCTGAGCCGAAGAAGCCACAAAGGCACTGTTTGGTATGAAGAGTTAAGGAGCAAGTATCCTTTTCCAAAACCAAGAATAGTGCATAACATATAATATCCGAAATGCTTTATGGGTAGCAAAGTTATGCGCCAGACGGGGTGTCGCCTGTCTGGTCGACGATTCGGTAAAAAGAATCTGAGCCGAGGAACCGTATGAGGGAAATCTTCACGTACGGGTCTGTGGGGGGAGCGTCGGGTAACCGATGCTCCTACCTGGAAGCTGACTTCGTACCTCGGCTGCTGAATTCGGTGTTATGTGTTCTATAAATTAATTATTTCCACATACGATTTGAGGCTCAAATGTGCAACCTTGCCTTTCCCAAAATCTTGGTCTTGGTTGAACCTGCAATTAAACGTGACATAATGCGATGCCGCTTTTTCAAACAAAGCATTCAATTCAGCAACCTTCTTGTTTATTTCCGATACTATTTCAAATTTTTCACTTATAACAATTTCCTTTCTATAATCATGCATGATTTACTTAAAAACGGAGGTAAAAAGTGGACAATATAACGATCTATTACAGCACCGATGGTACAAGACTTGGAAGCGATGTTTTTCTTCTCCCAATAACTCTTTACAAGGGCATGAAGTTTACCATCCACGGCAGCGAGGGGACTGTTTTTGAAGTCGTCGAATGGAACTATCATAAAGGCCATCCCGATGAAGATGCTGGTCTAAGAATCATTCTTAAACCGATTAAATAATAAAAGATCTCACATAACAAATCAGTATGTTGAGCAGACGTGAACTACTGACGAAGCTTTGAAAAAAACATTGAGCGCCCGCTGCTCACTTATGTGCCGAAATAATTAAGGAACGATATTAACAAATGAAAGTTTCAGTAATACTTGCCCATCCAGACCCATCGAGCTTCAATCATGCGATTGCGGAAACAACCGTTGCGACCCTAAAGAAAAATGGTCACGATGTTTTCTATCACGATCTTTATAAAGAAAAGTTTGACCCTCTTCTACCAAAAGAAGAAATTTCAAAAGACGTACCCCTTCCATCCGAAATTGAAGCTCACTGCAAAGAAGCAGCAGAAGTGGATGGTTTCGTCATTATACATCCGAACTGGTGGGGAATGCCTCCCGCCATCCTTACTGGCTGGGTAGACAGAATTATGCGTCCCGGAATTGCATATGAATTTTTAGAAAATGACAGTGGTGAAGGTGTTCCAAGCGGCTTGCTACATGCACAAAAAGCAATCATTTTCAACACATCGAACACGGAAACGGAACGCGAAATAAAAGTCTTTCTCGACCCACTCGAAACCATCTGGAAAAACTGTATTTTTGAATTATGTGGGGTGCATGATTTTCATCGGAAAATGTTCAACATTATTGTAACGAGTACAAAAAAACAAAGGGAACACTGGCTGGAGGAGGTCAAAGAATCTGTCTCCTCAATTTTCAGGTAGGTGCTTTAAAATACACATAATCATTCATTCCAGCGGATCGCCTACGGCGATCGCTGAATTCAGGCATTATCTCAAAAGGACTTAAACTATGAAACGATTACTTTATTTTGCCGTCGGGTTATGTCTTCTGGTTTCTGGTTGTGTAACACCGGCAAGGGATACCGTTTTTCAAGCATCAACAATAGATGCCCTGTTGGCAGGTGTATATGACGGTGATATGTCATGTCGCCGTTTGCTGAAGAATGGCGATTTCGGAATCGGTACGTTCGATCGTCTCGATGGAGAAATGGTTCTTCTTGACGGAAATATCTATCAGATAAAAGCAGACGGAAAGGTCTATCAACCGGATCCGTCCGTCAAGACGCCTTTTGCTACAACATGTCAGTTTAACGCAGACAGAGCCATTCCTATCAAGACGGGATCGGACTATGAAACGATTGAAAATTTGATTAACGAATACTCTCCCAATCAAAACCTCTTCTATGCAATCAAGATTACAGGACAATTCAGATCGATGAAAACGCGAAGTGTTCCAGGTCAGCAAAAGCCCTATCCGCCACTTAAGGAAGTTACCAGTAATCAGCCCGAGTTTAACATGAAGAGCATTTCTGGTACGATAGTTGGTTTCAGGTGCCCTCCCTATGTTAAAGGCATCAATGTTCCCGGATATCACTTACATTTCATCAGTAGTGATCGAACTCAGGGAGGGCATGTTCTAAGTTTCGAAATTGCAAACGGCAAATGCGAAATCGACATTCTTAACCAGTATTTCCTGACGCTTCCGGCAAACACCAAAGAATTTGCCGAGACTGATCTGTCAAGAGATCGAAGCAAAGAACTGAAGGATGTAGAAAAGAGATAACAAATCGCTTGAGAGAGACTGGGCAAAGCCGTGCCGCTTTTTGAAAGGCAGTATTTGATCGGTAGTTTTTACCTTTATCATAGTTTTTCGGTTATCGTTGCCCAGCCACTCAGCTTTACGAGCTATCCAAACAACGGAGGTACCACAATGAAACTAAACGTAAAAGCATTTGCTTTGACTTGCGCTTTGGTTTGGGGACTAGGATTGTTTCTTCTTACATGGTGGATAATTGCGTTTGATGGGGCAACGGGTGAGCCTACTTTGATAGGACGCTTGTATCGGGGCTACACTGTCTCTCCTGCGGGAAGTTTCATTGGGTTCATTTGGGCGTTGGCGGATGGTTTGATAGGTGGCGCAATTTTCGCTTGGCTCTATAATTTAATATCTTCTCGCTTTTGTAGTTCAGGCTCATAAATCAGCTTTGGCTAACAAACCAGTGGAGCTGACGGCCTGAAGATTGCGGTTTTATGTAAAGGCCGTGCGAAACTGGCATTAATTTGGGCCGCAGCTCACTTTTACGTTGGCCATCAATAAAATTGACGAACCTTATCGTTCATGTTATCGTAATACAAAATGATATCGATGGAGGTTGTGACATGCAAACTGTAACTGTATCACCAAAATATCAAGTTGTTATACCAAAAGTGGTCAGAGAGGCATTGCGTCTTCACCCAGGTCAAAAAATGCAGGTTGTAGAATATGATGGGCGGATCGAACTTATCCCAGAACGAGATATTAAAGAGCTTCGCGGATTCCTCAAAGGTATAAATACTGCATTCGAACGTGAGGAAGATAGATTATGAATATAGTCGATTCTTCCGGTTGGCTTGCATACTTTGCTGATGAGCCGAATGCCAAACATTTCCTAACACCTTTGAATGACACGGATTTGCTTGTTGTTCCAACGGTAACGATATATGAGGTCTTCAAGGTAGTTCTTCGTGAGTCCAGTGAGAATGAAGCGTTACAAGCAGCCTTTGCTATGCAAAAAGGAAGGGTTGTGGATCTAACAGCTTCTATGGCGATTGCTGCTTCAAAAATAAGTCTGGAGCACAAGATTCCAATGGCTGACAGTATTATTCTCGCAATAGCAAAAGAATTCGAGGCTACTATCTGGACTCAAGATTCAGATTTTAAGAATATAGACGATGTGAAGTATTTCCCCAGGAAATAAGTAAGAGGGCCAACCTGTCAGTGCACCAGACCGGTGTTCTGCTGCGCTTCACACCAGCCGGTGACTTTATCGAACTCCGCAGAAGATACAAAGTTAAGCGCAATTAGGATGGCGTTTTTTGATAAAACATGACGAGGAAAGTTATTTTTTTA
>Ga0307379_10008811_pt1 | contig 13552 bp, 11 predicted proteins | sample UN2MG_FD_202237 | JGI IMG/M metagenome (GOLD analysis project Ga0307379, IMG submission 202237) | Soil microbial communities from Risofladan, Vaasa, Finland - UN-2 | ecosystem: Environmental > Terrestrial > Soil > Coastal area > Acid sulfate soil | place: Finland: Risofladan, Vaasa | collected...
GGCGCACTGGTCGCTGTGGGTGTGCCAGGAGTATTCGTCGCCGTGGCTGGTCCCGTGGTCGCCGTCGGCGGGACAGGAGTGTTGGTATAGGTGGCCGTTGCCGGCGCGATCACCAGGGTGCTCGTGGCAATCGGCTCAGGCACACTGGTAGCGGTAGCATCGGGGATAGACGTGGGTGAGGGGCCAACCGGCGTCGCGGTAAAGGTGGGTTGAAACGTGGGCCCTGCGGTGGTCGCCATCGTCGGCGTGGCCGCCGGACGGGCCATCTCTCGTGACAGCATGAGGAGCAGGACGGTGAAGACGAACCCGTTGAGGAAAACAAGAATCCCCACGATGAGCACGTATCTCAGCTTCATTCCTCACCCCTTTCTCGTCTTGGCGGCCCCGTTGCCGCAGTATGGCTACGGGATCACCAGTGCCAGCCCCGCGCGCAACGCGTTCGGGTTGTCCAGACCGTTGGCCTGGGCGAGCTCATCGGTGGTGACCCCGTACATCCGGGCTATCTCGCTCAGGGTCTCGCCCTCCTCTACAACGTGAATCTTCTGACCCACGGTGGACGATGGTGAGGATGCCGCCACCGCGGTACCCTCTGCCGTAGGCAGCGGTGGCGGAGAGGACGGTATCAGCAGTTCTTGCCCCTCTCGTATCAGCGCATCGGCGCTGCCCAGGTCATTCGCCTCCACGATGGCGTCCACCGTCGTGCCATACATGCGCGCGATCCCACTCAACGTATCACCGCTCTCCACGACGTGCGTGCCGACTGTGGGTGAGGCAGCAGGCGAGGGCTCCTCGGTAGGCGTAGGTTCAGGGGCCAAGGTGGGCGTATCGACGATGACAGCAAACGGGGTGAAAGTCGGCTTGGCGGTCCTGGTAGGCGTGGGAGTCGCCTGGCGATCTCCGGAGACCATCACCACTAGACGACTGAAGATGAGGTAGTTAATCAAGAGCAAGACAACGACCAGGGCAATCTCACGCCCTCTACTTCTGACACCCCTGCCAATCGCTCCCCATCGGCCGGTTGAGTTCATCTCGATTCCCTCTGCGCCTTCTCTCGACAATTATACCGCAGCTAAGCCAGTAAGGTCAACAGCTTGGGACACAGCAGCCCTCATCCCGCTTACAGATTCGTCGTCGATTATAGCTCTTGGACAGTGAGAGGGCCACCCAGCCGCTGTCCAAATCCTCGCCGCCTTCCGCCACGTAGAGCCCCACCGCAGGTGGTATGCCGATCACACCCCGGCGCACCGCAGCGCTCGCTTCTCATCAACACCCCGTGTCCAGCCAAATGACAATGTTACCGAAGCGGGGTTGACGCGGATTCAGAGTGGTGCTATACTGTGGGCAATAGGACTGGACTCATTGTAAGAGCGAAGGAGGGAGAGTCGATGAAGAAGCACTGGGCGAGAGGCGTGTTGCTGGGTGTGAGCATGGCGCTGTTGCTGGCAGGTGGAGTGGCGCTGGGCGCAAGCCTGGGAGTGGCGGTAGACCAGGTGTGCTTCCAATGTTGGGCAGGCGTCCAAACCGCGACGGCGCCAGACGAGTATCTACTGGAACTCACCATCAGTGGTCTGGACACCCAGTACGAGAAGTGTTACAGCCTGGACACTCCGGCAGGCTGGCTGATGGTGCCATTCTGCTATGGCTTGGCACTAGAGCCGACACACACGGAAATGCTTTGGGCCCCCTGCGAGCAACCGACCAAGACTGCGCTGGCTGAGAGCGGTGGAGAAGTCGAGCTTGCCAATAACATATCGGATTACTACGGCGAGTGGACATTCACGGCATGGCAGGAAGACATCAACTCTGCCGTGGTCGCTGGCCCGGTATCGACCACGGTTCTCTTCGCTGAGGACTGCGCTGCGGCGATGTTCGTCCCCGAGCCTGGCAGCATGCTGCTCCTGGGCAGCGGTCTAGCTGGGCTGGCGGGATACGCCGGACTCCGCTGGCGTACACGTCGCGAACCATAGAAGTAAGCTCAGCTTTGCGGGGCTGTGCTTGCCCCACAGGTCCTTGCCCTGTAGGTTATGGAAAAGAGGGGCATGGGGAGAGTCTCCCATGCCCCTCGCCGTTGTTCGCGGTATTCCCTCGAAGATCATCGCGGAGCTTGCCTCTCTCCACGGCCCTCAAGCCGCGGGCGCCTGCTGAGCGAAGCTCTCCAGAAGCGTCGTGGCGGGCTCCACCGGCGGGCTCACCACATCTGTGAGGGCCTGCGTGCCGCAGTGGATACGCCGGACCTTCTTCAGAGCAGGGCTGGCGGTGGGACAGGCGTAGGGCCTGCCAGGGGGCGCTGGTGGTCCTCGGTGACCCCGAAAACCGCAATCGCCGGCACAGGCGGCAGTGCTCGGTGGGGCTATCGGTTCATCCCCAACCCTCTTGGAGCGGCAGTCAGCGGGTCTCCGTAGAAGATTGGATCGACCTTCTCGATGACGTCAGGCGGCACTTCAAGGAACTGGCGTTTGCTGCCGTGGAAACCCGCACCGAACGATCGGAGCCGACGCCCTTGGTGGTCACGCCGCAGGCAGACTGGGCGTGGGGTCGAAGCCCGCCTGGTTGCTGGCCGCCAAGTCTCCTAGCTGACCTATTATGGAGTAGAGTTCTTTGGCGTAGGCGTCGCGTTTCTCCTGTGTCCACCCCCACTCCGGCGTCTTCTGCGCATCGGCGTTTAGCTGTGCAAGCCTGCCTTCGATCGATGGGTGCGAAACCCCGAGGCATGTCACATGCCACCACGACTGTCGCAGCGCGTGAAGTATCTTTCCTCTTGGCGCGCCGCGCAACGCGAAGTCGATGCCGGACATCAAGTCGTAGCCCACCCAGAACAGATTGCCGGAATTCTCCCACCTTATCCCGGCCGCAGGCGCTGCCTCGACAGGTTCCTCGCCCTCACGGGTGGAGTCGGTGACAGCTGGCGAGGCGGCGACCTGGGCGCGCTCCTCGCCAGCCTGCGGCGACTCGTCGACCGATGCCTCGCCAAACCGAATGGCGGTGCCGGGACCCTCTATCTCCTTGATCTGGCCCAGCAACCTTCCAACCTGGCCCGGATAGCGAAGAAGGACGACCAGGGCCAGCGAAAAGATCACCAGGGGCCAAGCCAAAGTGCCGCAGACTGCAGCCAAGGCCAATCCCAGAGATTGAAATACGTCCATCGGGATCCTCCTTTGTAAGCGTCGCTGTTCTCGGGGCAACGCGCTCGGTTGCGCTGCCCGGCCTGGTCTATCCGGCGACCACGCTCACCACTGGTGTCATTCCTCGCTCACGGGTTCCGGCACATACACCCGCTTGAGAGGGATCGTGCCCTGGTAGCGAGGATCGAGTTCCTCATAGTGCGCGAATATCACGTCCACAAGCTCATCTCCGTCGATCAGATGAAGGTTGCCCTTGCTGAACGCGAAGTCCACCGCCTGTTTGGTGAATGAGCCCAGAGTGACAAGCAGGCCGAATTCCTTCTCTCGCACCTTGCCGTAGAGCGCCGACACGGCCGCCCCGCTCCCGGGCTCGCCTGGCACTATTGGGCACTCTGCATGTGCCAGAGCGTACACCATCCAGCTCTTGCGCCTGCGCGCGGTCGATGGGCACCCTGGTCCAGCCACGCCGCGAGCCCCGGCTTACCCTTCTGGGAAAGGAGGAACCGTCTCTTGCTGCCCTGCTTGGCCTTACGGACCCCTTCGGGGTGGAAGTTGGGACCCATCGTGCATGCGGGGGCCTTTCCGCCAGCGACTGTGAGCCCTTCTGCCAAAGCGATCGCGGGGATACGCTGGGCAGACATGGGTGGGCCCTGCGGCCGAAGAATGAGCTCTGCCGCGCCGGTGAAGCTCATGGGCACGGGCGGGTCTCGTTTCTATAGCTGTCCTGCGAAAGCGTTCCTCAGGATCTACGGCGTCAGGGCATCCAGCCGAAGTTGAGCTTCACCTTGGACGTGAACAACTGCTCTGAGCCTTTTCTCCAACGGACCGAGCGATGCCTTGAACTCCACGTCATAGGCTTCTTCGCGATTGAGAAGGCGCCGGGCACGCTTGGATATGGTCTCGAACACAGCCTTCTGGGCTTTGCTGGGCACAGCCTACTCGTGTCTGAATCAGAGCTGCCCCCTGAACACCATAGCCAGTAGCGCAGGGATCACCAGATCCAGCTGTTCGCTTGCGCGTTCCTGCACAAAGCGTAAGTCCGCGACCGCCTCCTGCACCATGAGCAGCTGGTTCAGTGCCACTCAAGGTGATGGTACTGTTTCCCATCATGCTACTCGCCTGCCTGTTCATGAGGTCAATCGCTGAACCGTCTGTTGCGTCGTGCTCGCAGCTCATCGGACAGGGCCTTCAGATTCCCGGATATCGCAGTAGCATCAACGTGTATCATCCCCGCGAGTCGGCTGCTGACAAGCGCATCAACTGAGTGCAAGACATTCGATGCATCAGCGAGGCTTGATAGCATTGCCAACCTACTTCCAAGTTTGCCAAGTTGTACAATGGTCTCATTATCCAAGTCAGGGATGGGCAGAATCCGCAAGTGAGCAGCTTCAACTTTGAGTGCTCCCCCTCCCATCGGAGTGGCAGTTGCCTCCAGAGCAGCCTTGACCCAGGTACTGTTGAGGAGAGCAAACAATGCCTTTGCTGAGAGATAGTCTGAGTCGAGGGAAAACGTACTGAAGTTGGCATCGATGAGGACAGGATCGCATACAAGGTTCAGATAGGCGCGAGGTGAATCGCCAACTACGCGTGGCATGAACACTAGACCACGGTGCCGGGGACGTATAGGTAGTGTGTACCACCATGTGGGGCAGCGGGGAACCGAGTCCTCATGTGGGAGAGGCAGGTGACCGAAAGGCAAAGGCGGCTGAGTAGCGTTCGGAGCCACGGCTGATAGCTCGGGAATCAAGACCCGTCTGCCTCTTCTTTCAAGCTTGGTGGTTGCTGCCAGTCCGATGTAATCGGAGACAGTGGATGGTAGCACCGAAAGGCCATCACGAGTTTTCCAAGTGTCAATCCAATCTTGAGGATAGCGGGCAGATAGCGCGGTATAGTCCTCAAGGGTGGCTCCTGCACCGACGACAAGGGCATAATGCGGTAGTAATTCCGGATCGTCAATCGTCCAACGCGTCAGAGTTCTCTGATAGTGCACAGCAGGACGTAGCATAGAAACGGGGAGAACCGCTAACTGATTAGTGAACACTCTATCAAGCTCCACAAGAGCACATGGCGGAGACTTGGACGGTGGTTCATCAGCAACGAGAGCATTCGCTCTACGCAAGCCAGTTATGATGGTCATGAAACGCTCAGAGTGGTCGCTTGGCCTTTGTAGCGCAGCAGCTAGTTCAGTCTGACGCCTGTGAGGGAACAGTTGTGCCCAATCCTGGGGTGCTAGTTTGCGAGCGTAGAAAAACGGGTTGCAGCCGGTGCGCAACCCTTGGTTGACATGAATCCCGTAATCAGCGAGAAGCCGAAACACACCGGTAGGGATTTTGCCGAGATCCAGTGCCTGTTGGATAGCATTGGGAAGCAGTAATCGGGCAGGCGGGTCCATTGGAATGGACTCGGTCGGTCTAAGTTCCTGTGTTTCATGGCCTTCGAGTTCCTGAAGACTAATGCCACTGGTTCGGGATCGCTGGGCTGTCCTATCCTCACCAAGTAACTCGTCTATGAGGGTCTGCTCAGGCACTACGCTGATAGTCCAGAGATTGTCATTCCTGCTATCCTTCTCTGCTTCAATAGCTTGGATGATCACATCAGCATAAGCTGCCAGCTCAAAGGGGGAATCAGTCATGCACTCAGGATTCAGCTCAAGAGCTAATCTCCGAAAGGCATCACGGTTCGCTAGATTGTGGGTGTGCCGCACCCGCACCATTCTGACTGTATGGCCGCTCTTTTCTCGATCCCTAAGTGGTACAGCCGCCTCTTCTGATGAACGCGCCCGCAATACCATCAGAGAAGTTGGGATCAGGGCATCGAACCAGTTTCCTTCTTGTTCGATAATGACTAGAGGCTGGAGCATACGTAGCATGAAGTAGCGTAGCAGGCGACCATATTGCCGGCTCTTCCAACTCGCTGTAGTTACGTGAGCTATGATAGCACCTGGACGGCCAAGATGCCAGGTAAGAAGCCAGGAAGGCAGAGACAAGTCTGCGAGGCCAGAGTAATTGGCAACCAACTTGAGCCAACATGCCTCAAGGGAACCGAAATCCGAAGGTGGTGTGGTCGAGCGCAGCATGGTGACTGCTTCGCGTGCTACATCCAACAGATCATTGGTTCTGCTGGCGAATTGGTGAGCAATAAGACTGGCACGAATGATGGTGTCTGCTACAGCAGAATCGGACTGATTGGGTAGCTCTTCTCGAAATGCAGCTACGATTGCGGGACAGGTTTCCTTAAACATGGATGCGAAAGCCTGATAGCGAATGTACGGTGGATTCCCAACAATGGCATCATAGTGATCGCTGTGGCCGGCGAAGCCGCAACTGGGTAGAAACCCAGTTAGCTCCAGAAAGGCATCCGCGCATAGCACCTGCAATCCCTCCATGTTTGGGGACTGAAGCTCACCAGGTGGTAGGGCAGCAACTCTAGCGGCTACTGGATCCAGCTCTACCCCTGTGACGCGCGCCTGACTGGTCGTTCCTAGAAAAGCAAGTCGATCCGTTGCGGCCCAAAGCATGGCTCCAGTCCCACACATGGGATCGATGACAGAGGCCGTGGTAGAACCAATGGCTGCGGCGCAGGCCAGAGCGCTAATCGTCGGTGGGGTAGAAAATTGTCCGTGTTGCTTCCGGTGAGCTGTCGAAGTGCAGAATTCGAATGCCTCACGAGCGAGGCTTCCGACCGGTCCGAGCCAAGCTATGCTATCACTATCGACACCTTTGGTTGGCTTCTTCTGAGGAGCAGCAGTTGACGATTCATCGCCAAGACAATCCCAGAAGCGCGAATTCCCTCCTAGGCTGTTGTGCGTCAGTTCGAGCATCTCAAGGAGCTTACCACGAGCTTCCTGCCTCAGGATCTTTGAAGCGACTATCGCTGAGAGCTCGTCAACGACTTCCAGAGCGCTATAGTCATTCTTGCGTGTGCTGTCTGCGCTTCTCATTCTAGATAGTAGCTGTCTCCATCGCGCTTGAAATGCCGATCCAATCCCTTGAAGAAGCTACTTGCCTTCAAAGGAACAGGTAGACCCTGCTCCAAGTAGTACCTCACAACGCAGCTATACAGACGCTGTCGGGTGCGTTCGCCCGCAGCGGTGCGACTATCGTCGAGTTCGCCAAGTCTGTCGGCAATCACTTCCCACGGGCCCAGAGCTTGCTCCGTTTCAACCGTGGTGTCATCGGCTCCCTCATGGCGTTCCGAATCGCAAGGTTTTTGCAGTAAGATGACCGGATCGCCTCGTACTGCTCCAGATGTCGTCGTCTGCTTGAAACTAGCCTGCGTCTTGTCCAAGATAGATGATCGCACCATTTGAAAGCCAGCGCTCTCCCAGGCTTTTCGCAGAGCATCCCATACCGCAGGTCGAGTTGAGTGAAAAACGACTGTCATGTAGTGTCCACGCTTCAGTATTCGAAAAGCCTCTGCAAAGGCGCCAACCAGGAGCCTCTCATAATCGTGCACCGACTTGCCTTGGTGAGGGCTCACGATAGCTTCCTCCAACCGGTTGGTGGTCTTTCGAAGCCATGCTTCGCTTATGAAGCTCACTTCCGAATACTGGATATTGTTGCCAAATGGTGGATCTGTGAAGATATAGTCGACTGACTCATCTTCCATGTCGACCTTCAGCGATGAGGCGCAGTGAACAGTAACCGTTCTGCTCCGAGCGTGCATCTTATGGAAAGCCGCCGCAACGGGTCTCAGCTTCGTGCAGAGGCCCGCAAACACATTCTTCTCAACGGGTAGGCTCCCTATGTAGAGCGCCCCCGGTTGGGCGCTGGTGACAACCAAATCCTTGGCTCCCTTCTTGCATACTACGCGGGTCATAAGGGTCGAGTGGCTTGCATTGTAGCTAGAGATCCAAAAGCGAAGCGCGTTTTGGATTTCTTCCGGGTAAGCCTCCGTTGCTTCCCATGCGGAGGCCAGAGCAATCAGATTCCGGCGTGTGTAGAAGTGGTGAACATGAGTGATGCCAAAATGATACCCGGCACGGTACAGCTCACCCCAGTGACTTCCGCCCTTTCCTAACATCGGTTCTATAGGCGCACGCGGCGGCACTGGCGTGTCGTCGGTACGTTCGATCAGTTCAAGATCAGCCTCTGAGATAGGACGCTTCCAAAAGGATTTATCAGTTCGACCGTAGACAAAGACTGGTGCTCGCACACGGCGCCTACAAGTTTGGCCTAGCAAATCATCCCAATACTCCTCCGTCAGACGTTCAGCGGAGGCAACGTCGAATTCGTGGCTGCAGTCCAAGCAACGCACCGCTGATGCCATTCTGGGTGGTGATAGACTTACGGCCAGATCCCAGTATGTCGATACGACGCCACAATTCGGACAGATGGGATGGTCCGTCCACAAGGTGTACCGTATCGCCCCTGGTGAGGATGCGTCGTCCTGGGCTCTGTAAACCCAACCCCAGTCTGACTCAAGAATTCTGAGAACGTCGTTGGCAGCCTCCGTGAATGCTATCGGATCGGGCGGATTAAGAAGACTGTTACTGATAAAGCATGCAAGCTCGCTCAGATCGTAAAGAACACAATTGCGGGACCCCCAAGCCACTGAGCCCAGAACATCCTCAACACTTCTCCGGGCATCACCATCTGGTCTTTCACAGAGAGCAGAAGCGAGCCCACTCACACCACTGCCGGCAAAGCCGTCGAACACAACGTCTCCTGGCCTCGTGTGAGCGACAATGAAAGGCATGGCAGCTGCTACATTGATCTTGGTGGGGTAGCTATGTGCATTGAATATCGCCCCGCTGCGCGTGCTGCGAATAGCCTTGCCATAGAAGGAATCCAGAATTTCACCGGGTAACACCCGTGACATCTCACAAGTCATCGACCTGTATCTCCTCCGCTCATCGGCGACATCAACACCTCCCGAACGGCCTCATTGACAGCTTCCACTTCCTGTTCGATCCTTTCGCGCAGAAGGGCTCGGCGCTGAGCGATGGGACACGCTAGATCGCAGACCTGGTCGTCAAGAGCCGCGCGAGCCGCGGCAGTAGCTTGTCTAGACAACTGGGCGACGGTTTGGTGCGCCAAGTCCGCTGGGTTGTACTCCGGGACGGCCTCCGTGGGCAACTTATGGACGTGGCGTGCTCCAAAATCACCCTTGGCTTGGAACGGATTGATGATCCGAGCCAGTAAAGGGGCATTCAGCATACCAGTCAGGTAGTAGGCCTCGTTTTCATCATCCGGTGCAAAGACATAGGTGGTTTGATCGGCTATGAAAGGTCGCTGGGACCTGGGATCAACCTGTTGTATGCCTGCACACGGGTGTGTTCCTCCTGCCCCATAGTGGACGACAAACTGAGCCCCCGCATATCGTTGTTGAGAAAGCTTCCCCCGAACGTCAATGCGAGCACGGATCTTCTTCAGGCCGATCTCCTCATCAACGGTCGCGAACCATTCAGCTGTACCCACATCTCCTTGATCTATTAGCTCATCACGGCTAAGGATCCTGATTTCATCATTCTGAAGTTCGATCGGCAAGAGGACTGTTGGCAGATGGTCTTCCAAGACGATGAAAGGCAAGAGCGCATTTGAGGTGACAGTGGAAAAGAGGTATCGTTGGTTGACGGAGCCGCCGAACCTGCGCCCTCTGAACACCTTAGCCTGTGGGTTAGCAACTTCGATTCCCGAAGTACGAACTCCCACAACAGTCTGGGCAGGGTTATCGTCGCACAACTCCACAAATAGCGCCGTTCTAGGCATGAGATCCGCACCCTGCCGGAACATCCTCTTGTAGTAGCCATGGCTAATTGCTACAGGCGTGGTTGAATCACTTCGTACCCAGGCCGTCTTCTGGCCAAGACGGGCCAAGACTATCGAGCCAGAACTCGCCCCACTAAGGTCACCCAACTCGCTCCAATACCGCGCCGGGATTGGCGTCTCTGACGCGGCTATCCTTGCAGCATCCTTCGTCCCGAAAACCACGCAGCTAGGAATCTTGAATAGATTATCCACCCCATGCAAATCCCAAATCTCTGTGATGGCAAAGGGAACGACATCAACGAATCTAAGAGAACGGAATTCATCGTGTTGATCCCCATCAAAGACGCTGCGCGTTAGAACAAAGGCAGCCTGTCCTTCCTCTGCCAAGAACTGGGAGACACTATGCAGTAGGAAGGTGGTGGCAATCTCAGCATGCAGAAATGACGAACCCGTGGGTTTGATGCCGAACGATTCGGCTTGCTGCAGAAGCTGCTCCTTGTAAGGAATATCCTGGAGCTTGCTCATGGCTAACCAAGGCGGATTGGAGGCGATCACGTCAAAGCGCCCTGCAAGTAAGCTGGGAAGGTAGCTATTGCGCAGGATGAATGCCCAGATGCCATTCCGCTTTTTCAGAATCCGTGGGCCGAATGCGTTCACCAACTCTGCTGCTGAGACAGCTAAAGCTTCCGCTTCAGCTGCAAGTTCCCCCGAATAGGAACCACTCAGAATCGCTGCCAGGTTCGCATGGATAATATCAGGTTCTGCAATAGTCAGTGGCTCGCCAGAGTTGACGCTTTCATCGGCTAGGGCCGCAGCTTTAGTGTAGCACCACTGCACCAATCGACTAAAGGCTTGGACGTTACTGAGCAATTCAATGGGAACCTGTATCACCGTGCCATCAAAATCGATACAGAAACTGTCATCTGTACTCTCGTCACCAGTCCCAGCCGTGGTCTGATCGGTTGCTACAAAGAGAGAATCGGCATGATATATGGGAATACTTACAGGCTCTGCTGCGAAGGGGAGCAAGTCCGAGAGTGTCAACGCCCAGGCCGTCTTTGAGAGGATTACTGAGATGGGATCGACATCAATACCTGTCACGGAGTCCTTGAGGCGCGACAGTTGTTGCGATGGCGACAGATTCTGGCCTTCGAGCCGGCCACGCATATCGCACAGTGCCGCGCATAGAAAAGTGCCACTACCACAAGCAGGATCGAGAAAGCGGTAGTCAGGCTCTCTATCCTGCACCAAAGTGTGAACTATGAGGGATACTAATGGCTCAGGAGTGCTTTGCTGTCCGAGCAATGCTTGGTGTTGTGCTGGCATGAGTTCGTCATAAATCAGTCGAAGTACGTTCTCACCCGAGACGGTTGCGAAGTCGTAGGCCCGGAGATTGTGATAGAGTTGGCGGGCCAGCGGCAAGAAATCATTGATCCACGGCGCAGCTATCATCCACCCGAAGAAATCTCGTTCGACAAAGTTCGCCAATCTGATCTCTCGCGTGAAGAAGCTTCCTGACAGGATGTCAAGGATAGTTCCATCGTCCACAATAGCGTCTGCATGTTCCTCAAAGCAAGCAGCAACCATCAAGCGTGAGAGGATCACCAGGTAGATATGCTTCAGGTAGAGGTCGATGTTAAGGACCATGGCATTGTATGTCTGGTGCTTTCCCCACAGGTCCATCGCCAGCTCGACCTCTGGCGTTCCGGCGGCTCTCTCGATGATATCTCGGAGAATAGGTTCCCAAAGTGCAAATTGGGTACTCCCCAAGCCAAAGTCACGATGGAGGTTCTTCGCGGTCAAGGACATCAGGTTTTCGTCGATCAGAAGCCTCTTCAGCAAGAGGACCAAGTGATGCGCATCTTCATCTCTGAGTTCCGAGGCATCTAGAATCTCTACTTTTTCGAGAGACACCATGTCCGCATCGTAGCATCCATCGTGCGGTGTCATCAGAGGCGTTGGGCGCCAGACATGCCACCGCAAGATGTCAGTGCCAACGCAACAAAAAGAGGATTCAATACCCTCCTCCGTCCAAAGACCAGCAATGTATCTCTTGAGATCATTCTGAGCCTCGTCATAATACGCTCGGAGTAGGAGATTGCGCTTGGCTTCGATCACTAGCTGGCCGTTGCGTGTATCGATGAATCCTCGAGAAGGTTCGACATATGTCTCGGCACCAGCAGCCAAAGCATCAAGCTTCGGAGCATACTGGGGTTCTGGGAAAACTGAGTGCAGCCGCGAAAAGAAAAGAAGCTTTCTGGCCTCCTCGTTCATCGCTGCATCTGCCGAAACAGCCCGGAGCATATCCAGGCATTCTCGGACTGCCGGGGTCAAGTTGGCGTGTTGGATTGACGCACTGTTGTGCACGCTCAGTTCCCCCAAGACCTCTCATGATGAAACATAACAAGACCAATTGCCTGCCAAGAGGGGATGGTGGCAGGCGGGTGTGCCATAGTGACTGGCGCCAATGCACCCCTATCGTTCCGGTCAACGCGTTCGGTCCCGTCAGACCCTGAGGCTTTCTTGCCCATCCCTTGGAGAAGAACTCTGACGAGCTCTGTCACCGTAACTCCAACCTCTCAACTGCATGTGCCAGATCAGCACGACTTGGTCTCGTCTACACCCGCGTGGCGTTTAGATTCTTGTGACTCAGCAGCGTTGCCACTTTGTCAAGCGATACGCCGGCATCCACCAGGGTTTTCCCAAAGGTGTGACGTCCGTCGAGCCACACGCGGGGCGTCGCCTCTCATCCCGGACCCGTGTGGGCCAGTCCTCATACAAAGCGGCATCGTCTTCGGTCCCGTCGTGCTGGACTGTACCACAGGTGGAACCGTGTGTCAACAGAGAATGCACAAGGGGCGGCAAACGTCTCGGCACCCTTGGATGCCCCCCAGGGGACCTTGGAGACACCTCAACCACATGGAGTATAGTCGTTGCCAACTGGGTACTGGCTGATGGGGCCGGTTCCTCGTTCTCTGGTGATCAGGACGGGTCAGATGTTGGCGATTCCGGCTTCTGGCCGAACTGCGTCTCGTACAGGTGGGCGTAGAGGCCGCCCCGTGCCAGCAGCTCGACGTGGGTGCCCTGCTCCACCAGGCGGCCTTCGTCCAGCACCAGGATCTGGTCGGCGGCCAGGATGGTGGACAGCCGGTGAGCGATAACTAGGCTGGTACGGCCCACCAGCAGCGGCTCCAGCGCCGCCTGGATGAGCGCCTCGCTGTGCGAGTCCAGGTGCGAAGTCGCCTCGTCGAGTATGAGCAGGCAGGGGTCTTTGAGGATCACGCGGGCGATGGCGAGCCGCTGCTTCTCGCCGCCGCTGAACCGGTAGCCTCGCTCGCCGACCACCGTGTCGTAGCCGTTGGGCAACCCCGCAATAAAGTCGTGTATGTTGGCCACCCGGCAGGCAGTCTCGAGCTCAGCCTGGGTGTGTAGAGCGAGCGTCGCGGTACAGATTCCCCTGCCGTCCGCCTTGGTTGCGATGATGCGCTGAGCTCCTCCTCTTCTGGGTGGACGGCTCATGATGACTACCAGGACGAGGCGTGCGTCTCAAGCGATCATCGAAGTAGAGGCGAAGTCACTAGATGATAGCACAAGTGGGTACACGGGGCAAGCGAGGTTGCCGAGAGCAGGACGAGGGCCGGGACGGCCGCGGCACAAGGGTTGCTCAGAAGTTGGCGTAGAACCCCGGCGGGCGCAGCTCGGCGAAGCCTGCTGTCTCGA
>Ga0307379_10008814_pt1 | contig 13552 bp, 6 predicted proteins | sample UN2MG_FD_202237 | JGI IMG/M metagenome (GOLD analysis project Ga0307379, IMG submission 202237) | Soil microbial communities from Risofladan, Vaasa, Finland - UN-2 | ecosystem: Environmental > Terrestrial > Soil > Coastal area > Acid sulfate soil | place: Finland: Risofladan, Vaasa | collected...
TCCTCGGCTGAGGCTCGCTCGGAACCTCCTGCGCGTTGATGGGGTGATTTTCATCTCGATTGACGACAACGAATCGGCGAACCTAAGAAAGCTTTGTGACGAGGTTTTCGGGGAAGAGAACTTCGCGGCAGACTTCGTGTGGGAGAAGAAATATACGACGAGCAATAACATTGAAGGCGTCAGTTCGGTTCACGAGACGATTCTCTGCTATTGCCGCAGCTCAGATGAATTGGGAAGTGCAATAAATCGCCTGCCATATACGAAAGAGGCACGGGCCCGGTATAGCAATCCCGACAATGATCCACGTGGTGATTGGATGGATGTATCGTATCACGGGCCCAAAGCGCCATCAGAGCGGCCAAATCTGAACTACGTAATCGTGCACCCCAGAACCAACGAAGAAATACGGCCAAGAGAAAAATCCTGGGCATATGAAGAGAGCGTCTTTAGGAAGCATGTATCTGAGGGAAGACTGTATTGGGGGAAGGATTTCACCTATAGGGAGCCAAGGCTGAAGAAATTCCTCTCTGAGATGAGTGGAGGGATTGTGCCTAGGACCCTGCTTGGAAATAAGGCCGTGGGGGGCACTTCAAACGGGCGGAACGATTTGAGGACTATCTTTCAGGACAATAGCGGCGCGATTTTTGACAACCCTAAACCGGCCTCTTTGCTGAGGCATCTACTCGCCGTTGGAAGCTGTCCTGATGGTATCATCCTCGACTTCTTCGCCGGAGCATGCACGACCGCGCACGCGGTCCTCGAGCTACCCCAGGAACCCGGTGGGAACCGCAAGTTCATAATGGTGCAGTTGCCTGAGCCGTGTGACGAGGGTTCAGAGGCATTCAAAGCTGGTTACGGAACCATTGCGGATATCGGGAAGGAGCGCATCCGCCGCGTGATCAAGAGAATCGAATCGGAGCGGGCGGAGAGAGCAGACAACTCGACCGGGGACTTGCCTGGCATGGCCGAGGAGAGGGCCGACCTTGACCTCGGCTTCAAGGTCTTCAAGCTCGACGCAAGCAACATCAGGCCGTGGGACGCCGACTTCGACAACTTGGAGCCAGCCCTGTTCGACGCGATCGAGAACATCAAACCGGATCGGACGGAGGCGGACGTGCTCTACGAGCTCCTGCTCAAGTATGGCCTTGACCTGGCCGTCCCGATTGAGAGGCGCGAGATTGCGGGAAAGACGGTTCATATCATCGGCGCTGGGGCGCTCATCGTCTGCCTGGCAAAGGACATCACCTTGGACGTCGTGGAGGGCATTGCCGCGCTGAAAGAGGAATTGAAGCCGGAGATAATGCGAGTGGTCTTCAAGGATTCCGGCTTCAAGGACGACGTGGTCAAGACCAACGCTATGCAGATTCTGCATCAGGCGGGCGTCGAAGACGTGAAGTCGCTATAGGAGAGAGTGTGGATCAATTTCGTGGCGCCACGAAATTGATCGGAAAGGATGAGATTATGAATAAAGAGTTGATTGCTAGAATGCAGCAGAAGTTTGATTCTCTGGCCCAGGTTGTGCCGGATGAGAATATCGAATTCTGGTTTGCTCGCGACCTTCAAGAGCCTCTGGGGTATGTCCGTTGGGAGAACTTTCTCACGGCGGTAGAACGCGCCGTAACGTCTTGCGAGACAATGGGCTTCGAGGTCTCCGACCATTTTCGTGACGTCACGAAAAAGGTCTCGCTTGGCAGTGGCGCTGAGCGGGAGATATTCGATCTCATGCTGACCCGCTATGCCTGCTATCTTATAGCCCAGAACGGCGACCCACGCAAGGAGCCGATCGCCTTTGCTCAGAGCTACTTCGCGCTGCAGACGCGCAAGCAGGAGCTGATCGAGGATCGGATGCGGCTTCAGACTCGACTGGAGGCCCGTGACCGGTTAAGAGACGCCGAAAAGACACTCTCCAAAAACATATATGAGCGAGGCGTGGATGACTCCGGCTTCGCCAGAATCCGCTCCAAAGGAGACGCTGCCCTGTTTGGCGGAAAGACAACGAAAACGATGAAGCTCAAGTTTGGCATTACTCTGAGCCGCCCGTTGGCGGATTTCCTGCCCACTCTTACTATCGCGGCCAAGAATCTCGCGACGGAAATTACGAACTACAACGTTGAACAGGAAGACTTGCAGGGCGAGGCGCCAATAACATGTGAACACGTTCAGAACAACGCAAGCGTCCGGGAGATGTTAGGACAGCGCGGGATCAAGCCGGAGTGTCTTCCAGCGGAGGAAGACATCAAGAAACTCCAGAGACGGGTCAAAACGGAAGAGAAGAAACTGGCTTTGCAGTCGGGAGCTCTTCCGGATGAAGAGGGAGAAGATGAGGGGCCATGAAGCTCAAGTTTGATCCCGAGCTTCCCTTTCAGCGTGAGGCGATCAACGCTGTCGTGGGTATCTTCAAGGGGCAGGAGGTCTGCCGGACGAACTTCACGGTTGCGCCGCTCAAGCAGATGGACGGGCTGTTTGCTGGGATGGACCAAAGTGACCTGGGCGTAGGCAACAAGCTGCGGCTCTTGGATGAGGACATTCACGAGAACGTCAAGGCTATACAGCTTCGCAATGGGCTTGCCCCATCCGAGGCGCTCAGTTCGCTGGACTTCACAGTGGAGATGGAGACGGGCACGGGTAAGACCTACGTCTATCTGCGGTCTATTTTCGAGATGAACAAGCACTATGGTTTCACGAAGTTCATTATCGTTGTGCCTTCGGTGGCCGTCAAGGAAGGCGTTTACAAGTCACTGCAGATGACAGAAGAGCACTTCAAAGGCCTCTACGATAATGTTCAGTTCGACTATTTCGTTTATGATTCGCAGAAACTTGGCCAAGTTCGAAGCTTCGCCACCAGCGATTATATTCAGATCATGGTCATCAATATCGACGCCTTCCGCAAAAGCTTCACCGATCCCGAGAGGGAAGACAAGGCCAACATCATCCACCGGCCTCACGACAGGATGAATGGCAATCGCCCAATTGAGTTCATTCAGGCGACCGCCCCCATTGTGATTATCGACGAGCCGCAGAGCGTTGACACGACCGAGAAGAGCAAAGAGGCGATTGCCTCGCTGAATCCTCTCTGCAAGCTGCGTTACTCGGCGACGCATGTGGACAAATACAACATGATGTACCGGTTGAACTCGGTGGACGCCTACGAGCGGAAGCTGGTCAAGCAGATTGAAGTCGCGGGGATTGAGGTGCAGGACAGCTACAACAGACCTTACGTCAAGCTCCTGAAGGCGGACAACAGACAAGGCCCGATCCGTGCTCAAATTGAATTTGATGTGGTTCAGCGCAGCGGAGAGGTTGCCCGGAAGAAGAAATGGGTCCGCAGCGGCGATGACCTGCTCGAGCTCTCAGGCGGAAGGAGTGTCTATGACGGTTACATAATCGAGGATATCTACTGCGAAGAGGGCAACGAGTATATCAGCTTTACGAGCAAGCCTGAGATTGTGAGGCTGAACCGGGCGATAGGCGGCGTTGACGATGATGAGTTCAAGCGCCTCCAGATCCGCAAGACCGTTGAAGAGCACTTGGACAAGGAGATGAGCCTCCGACCACAGGGCCTCAAGGTGCTGAGCTTGTTCTTTATCGATCGGGTGGCGAATTATCGGTCTTATGACGACGACGGAAGCGCGCAACCGGGCAAGTATGCCTTGATGTTCGAGGAGGAATACGCCCGGGCGATTCGGAAACCAAAATATGACACTTTGTTCGAGGGGGTTGACCGGGGGACCGCGGCCCAGGGCGTCCATGACGGTTACTTCGCGATTGATAGGAAGAAGGATACAACGGGGGCGGACATGCTCAAGGAGTCTCGCGGGGCTGGCACGACTCAGGCCGATGAGAGCGCCTATCAGCTCATCATGCGGGATAAAGAGAGGCTGCTTAGCTTCGACTCCAAGCTCAAGTTCATCTTCTCGCATTCGGCCTTGAGGGAGGGTTGGGACAATCCAAATGTCTTTCAGATCTGCACGCTTAACGAGACGGGTTCTGTCTTGAAAAAGCGGCAGGAAATCGGCCGGGGGCTTCGGATCGCCGTGAATCAGCTGGGGGAGCGAGTGCAGGGCTTTGAAGTCAACAGGCTCACTGTGATGGCAAATGAGTCCTATGAGGATTTCGCAAAGCAGCTTCAGAAAGAGATCGAAGAGGAGGAGGGGATCAGATTCGGGGTGGTCGAGCCCCACCTGTTCGCAAACATCAGCATCGTCACTGAAGGTTATGAGCCTGAATACCTGGGTGTTGAGACTTCGCAGAAGGTCTGGGATCACCTTCAAGAGAAGGGCTACATTGACTCGAAGGGCAAGGTGCAGGACTGTCTTCGGGCCGATTTGAAAGCCGGACAGGTCGATCTCCCAGAGGACGTGAAGGAACACGCGGCGCAGATCGTGGCCTCGTTGCGAAAGGTCGCTGGCGACCTGAACATCAAGAATGCCAACGACCGCAAGCAGGTCAAACTAAATAAGGCCGTGTTCCTCGGCGAGGAGTTCAAACAGCTCTGGGAGCGCATTAAGTATCGCACGACGTTTCGGGTTGACTTCGATTGCACGAAGCTAATTGCCCAGTGCGCCGATGAGATCGCCAAGAAGCTCGTGGTCGGCAAGGCGCGGTTCGTATATCGAAAGAGCGTGGCGACGATTGACCGGGGCGGTGTGCAGATGACTGAAGCAGTGCAGAGCGTTCATGTCTATGACGCAAGAGACTACGAACTCCCTGACGTGCTCGGCTATCTTCAGAACGAGACGAAGCTGACCCGACGGACGCTGGTGGAGATCATGATCCGCAGCGGAAGGCTCGAGGACTTCAAAAGGAACCCGCAGAAGTACATCGAGCAGGTATCTGTGATCATCAAGCACCAGATGCAGCTGTTCATCGTTGACGGCATAAAATACCAGAAACTCGGAGACCAGTATTACTACGCCCAGGAGCTCTTCGAGGAAAAGGAGCTTTACGGCTACCTCAGCAAGAACATGCTGGAGAGCAGGAAGTCCGTATTTGACCACGTGGTCTATGATTCGGATGTGGAGGAGGAGTTCGCCAGGTCATTCGAATTGAATGATCAGGTCAAGGTCTACGCCAAGTTGCCAGGGTGGTTCAAGATCGACACGCCGTTGGGCGGCTACAATCCCGACTGGGCGGTCTTGGTCGAAATGGATGGCCAACAGCGGCTTTATTTCGTGGTGGAATCTAAGGGCAGTCTCTTCAGCGATGCGCTCCGGCCGACGGAGCAGGCAAAAATCGACTGCGGCCGCGAGCACTTCAAGGCTCTCGGAACGGAGGTAGAGTTCACTGTCGCCAACAATGCCAGCACCTTCTTCGAACAGGTGTTGGGATAGTCGCTGGCATCCCGACCCATCCGATTCCACCAACGGCCCGTAGAGACATTCTCCCTCCCTTGCGTAAAGTGATAGCACTCCGACAGACCGAAGCCCGCACAACTCCGTTCGTCAAGGGTCTTGGGGTTCTGTGTGGTCCAGCCCTGCCCAAGACTGAAGCTCATTGTGCCGCTATTGTGTCATAAGGCCATGAGTCCAGAGCCAGACAGCCCACGACTCGTTGAACGTCTCTTGACGCAGCCTGTTCTGTGCCCAATGTGTCAAGCAGTGTGTCATTGTGCCGTTATTGTGTCTTTTTCCTGCACCAGCATCAGTAACTATCAGGCTAAATGGGGAAAACTCTCTTGAGAGGGATTGGAGAGGTAGAATCGCCGGGAAGCCTGCTGTGGAGTGGCGCGCCCGGGGGGATTTGAACCCTCGACCTGCGGATTAGGAATCCACCGCTCTATCCTACTGAGCTACGGGCGCAACATTATGAGACCTGGCGATTCTACAACAGCGCCGTTGGCCAACACAAGTTCGCGCAGCCCCCCCAAAAATCAGATAGGGGATATTAGAGGTTGCGCGATAGACCTCGTTGAGCTTAATAATCGGTCTCACTGAATTACTGATGACGGATTAGAAGAATCACCAACGGGGTAAAGATGATGGTGGCAAATCGTCTGTCGAAAATCAAGTTGGGTCTCTGCAAAGAATCGCTGACGGAGTCGCTTGGGCGTTGCGAGCATCGGCTTGAGCACGCAGACGGAGGCGGGATGAGCCGTTAATTGCCGCCTTTTTTCGGGGTGATGCCCAGCCCTAAAGCGAGACGGGTGCGGCAAGCAGCAGCCCTGCAAAGCCACCGTCCGCGGAGTTATTGGATAGCCTCCTTAGCCCCGCTCTGTTCTGATGTTACCAAATGTATTGGGGGTGGCGCTCGCCCGGCCCTACAACGCCTTATGGCAATGGACGACGGCGCTTACGGCGCTCCGTTACCGCGGAAGAGTCCCGTCGCGTATTGCGAGTTGCTGCCGTTGAAGAGGCCCATGTTGCGGTGGCGATCGCGTAGTTCGGCCTTCTTGCCCAGGTTCCAGCTCGAGACCTTCGTGAAATAGCCAGTTATCCGCGTTATGCCATCGACGTTCTTGCTGTGGCAGTAAGGGCACTCGTCCAGAAGACCACGCGTCGTCCGCTGGCAGTCGTTGCAGGTCGTAAACTCCGGCGAGAAAGCGATCTGGTCGTTGTCCGTGAACTTGAACACTTTTACGACGAAGTTGGCCAGCGATTCGGCGCTCGGGCGCTGCTCACCGAGCCAAAGGTGCGAGATCGCTCCTGCCTCGATGAGTGGATGGAACATGCCTTCCAGCCTGACCCGCTCGATGGGGTTGGTTGGGGCGCCTACGTCGAAGAGCGTGGAATTGGTGTAATAGACGCCGCCGTTGTCGAGGCTGCCCTTGACGGTCTTGGCGGCCATCGAGGGGAAGTGCTCCAAGTCCAACTTCGCGAACCTGTATGCCGTCGATTCCGCCGGCGTCTGCTCCAGCACGAACTTCATGTTGTGCTTCTTCGTCAGGCGGTCGCTCATGATCCTCATGTGCGCGGTGACCTGTAGGCCGAACTTCAGCGCTCGCTTGCTCTCGTGCATGTGCTCGCCGATATGCGCATAGACCATGTCGTCCAGGCCGACCATGCCCATCAGGTAGGACGCCTTGTTGAGCCTGAGATAACTCACGTCGTCCTTCTTCATCGTGAGAAGCGCCAGCGGGCCAGTGTCTCCAAGCGCAAGCAACTTCTCGATGAATATCCGCTTCTGCATGTGCGCCTCAGCAGCGAGTTTCATCAGCTCAGTCAGCCTCTGGAAGAGCACCGTGTCGTTCCCATCCGCCTCGTAGGCGATTCTCGGCAAATTGGTCGTTACGTTCTGGAGCGCACAGAAGCGCATCTTCCAGGGCTGCTTGGCGTCCTCGATGTCCTCCGAAGTCAGCTTGAAAGAGAGGCGGCAGCACTCGCTGATCTTCGCCGTCTCGCCACGGTCGAACACGAAATACGTGTTGCCCATCTTGCTCGCCACCTCGCAAATGTGGTGCAAGAACTTCTCGTGGCCATCCGTCTTGAAGAAATCCTCGGTCATGTGGACAAGTGGCTTCGGGAAAAAGAACGGCCGACCCGAGCCGTCGCCATCCATGTAGATGTCGAACAAGGCCCACACAAATCGCTGCGCATCCTTCTCATAATCCTTATACTTCTTGCCCGTGTACGTGCCGCCAGGGCCTATCGCATCAACCTCTCGAAAATGCTTCGGGACCTCCCAATAAAGGTTCAGGTCGGAGAATATCGCCTGACCCCCGCGCGCAACCGCCTGCTGTGAATACTCAAAGATCAATATCTGAGCGAGCTGGTGCAGGTCCCTGTCACTCATCTCGGTTATGTAGGGCGCAAAGAACAAGTTCACCGCATCCCAGCCAATCGCACCTGCAAAATGACCCTGAAGCGCAGCAGAAAACTTCACCATGTGTGCAAGCAAAACCTCCGGGTGCTTCGCTGGCTTAGCTATTGAGAGCGCGTTCGGAAGCGATAGACCATATTTCTTGACATACTCTAACGATTGACCAGAACAATACGGCCGGTCGATGAACCCAAGGTCATGAAGATGAATGTCGCCCGACAGATGAGCGTCTGCGACCGCCTGCGAAAACACCGTCAGAAGCGCATATTCCTTCTTAATGCTCTCCGCAAGCGTCAGGTTCGTCCCCTCAGGTCCGTGAGGGACGTTCGCATTCTCCTTGTTCGGATGCAAGATCAACTCATTCACGTCATAAAGCGGAACCCCGAGCCGCGTGTGATAGCGCCTCGCCTCCTCAAGCCCGTGCTCGACCAGTTTCGAGTTGACGAGCTCACGCACCAACGGCGCGGTAACAACCTTGATCGAGGAGCGAAACAGCTGCTCCTCAACCTCAAGACCTATCTGCTCCGCCGTCCCCGCATCGATGTCGGTTTCCCTGATAAGGGCATTGACGATGCGCTCGCGGTTCCACTTGACGACCTCTTCGCTCGATGTCCGGACGAACATCGCGATCTCCGTGGCCTCTGCACGAGGCGATGTTGAGCTCAAATGCAAGCCCGGCCCCCCAAGACCCTCTCCGACCCTATCTCTGGTCATCTTCCTTAGCCTTCTTTCCTATCTCTTAACAGCCGCTTTCAGGCAACCCGGATCCCGAACCGCGGCTCACAGCTAACATTATTCTGTATGTGCCCCAATAATACATACAACATATAGAATATGTCAAGCTATTCTTGCGGCCTTTTTCCTAGAGTCGCTGACCCGCCAGAACCCACCAATAAAGACCGTCCACACCATAGCTCCGACAGACCTGGGTGGGGATTGGTTCCCTCGTGAGTCGATTCTCTTCGTCTTGGTTGGTCCTTTTCTAGTTCAGGAGCTGATATGCTGAGGGCGTAGATACGTTGTTATGCTTGAAAGCCACAATTAGGAGTCACCTGTGGCGGAACTATTTGAGCCATCTGATGGCGGAGACGAGGCTCTCGCAAGTTTGCCTGAGCATGCAAAGCGACACTGGATTTTGGAGACGTAACTAAGAGACGGAGGTGTGAGAGGTGGGCGGCATGTTTTGCTATCAATGTGAACAGACGGCTAAGGGATCGGGATGCACCATAGCGGGGGTTTGCGGGAAGGATGCGACAACTGCGACTTTACAGGACCTTTTGTTGTTCGCGACGAAGGGCATCTCGATGTATGCACATCGAGCGCGGAAGTTTGGCGCCAAGGACCACGACATCGATATATTTGTGCCTCAGTCGCTCTTCTCGACGATAACGAATGTCAACTTCGACCCGGAGCGGCTTGAGATGCTCTTGAAAAGGGCGGCCAAGCTCCTTGTTAAAGCTAGATCTATGTATGAGGCGGCGTGCGAAAAGGCTGGCGAGGCCCGGGAGCAGTTGGCCGGTCCAGCGGCATGGGTTGCGGCGGATGACATTGCGGGCTTGATCAAGCAGGGCGAGAACGTCTCGATCGCGAAGGAGCGGGGCCGCTTCGGAGACGACATTGCCGGACTGATGGAGCTGTATCTTTATGGTCTCAAGGGGATGGCGGCATACGCGGACCATGCGGAGATACTGGGTGTCGAGAGTGACGAGGTCTATGCCACTTTTCACGAGGCGCTGGATTTTCTTACGCGTGATAGTTACACGGTTGACGAGACTTTTGGCCGGTGCTTGGCTGCGGGCGAGTTGAACCTGCGGGTGATGGAGCTTCTGGACCGGGCGAACACCGGCTCTTACGGGCATCCGGAGCCGACAAGCGTGCGCGTAACGCCGGTCAAAGGGAAGGCCATCGTCGTGTCGGGACATGACCTAAAGGACTTGGAGGAGCTTCTCAAGCAGACCGAGGGGAAGGGGATCAATGTTTATACGCACGGTGAGATGCTGCCCACGCTCGCCTATCCTGGCCTCAAGAAATACAAGCATCTAGTCGGGAACTATGGTGGTGCTTGGCAGAGGCAAGTTCAGGAGTTCGACGCGTTCCCTGGGGCGATACTGATGACGACCAACTGCATACAAAAGCCCCGCGAGAGCTACAAGGGTCGGATATTCACGTGCGGCCTCGTCGCATGGCCTGGTGTCACGCACATCTCCGACCGCAACTTCGCTCCTGTGATTGAGGCGGCTTTGGCGGCGCCGGGCTTTGCGGAGGACGCGCCTGAGAAGCGGATCACGATAGGTTTCGGCCACAACGCCGTGATGGGCGTGGCCGGTGCGGTCATTGATGCGGTCAAGGCCGGCAAGATTCGGCACTTCTTCCTCATCGGCGGCTGCGACGGGGCAAAACCGGGCCGTAACTACTACACCGACTTTGCGAAGGCCGTGCCGGCCGACTGCGTGATCCTGACGCTCGCCTGCGGCAAATACCGGTTCAACAAGCTAGAATTCGGAGACATTGATGGCATCCCACGTCTTCTCGACATTGGCCAGTGCAACGATGCCCACTCGGCAGTCCAGATTGCGCTCGCTCTGGCCGAGGCGTTCGGATGCGGCGTGAACGAGCTGCCGCTGTCGTTTATCCTGTCTTGGTATGAGCAGAAGGCCGTCTCGATCCTCCTCTCGCTGCTGCACCTCGGAATCAAGAACATTCGCCTCGGGCCAAGCCTGCCCGCGTTCATAACGCCGGCCGCGCTCAACGTCCTTGTGGAGAAGTTCAACATCTCTCCGATCACAACACCTGAGCAGGACCTGGCGGCCATCCTCGACTGATTCCTGGCGCTAATTGGTGACCGGGCGGCCTTGCGGCCGCCCGGCTTCACACGGAGCATATTACTGAAATATGCCGCGACCGAGCTCGACTGGTGTTGGCAGGAGTTCGGCTCCCCGTAGGGGGGCAACAATGGTAGCCGTAGGTACAACCTACGGATTGAGACGGACAAGAATCTATTAAATCCCAAAGGCCTCGGGCAATCTCTGCGAGATTGCCCGAGGCCTTTGGGGGAGAGGGTTGTCAGCTGGCACGGATTCCCCACGTTCCACGTGGGGCTATTCACGTTAACCCCCTTACGGGGATTTGTGCCGGACGTTATGTCCTACTTTGCCACAAAAAAGACAACGCACAGCCGGTGTCAAGCCCCATGAAACCAAAACCCGTGCCATAGGCCACTCCAAAATATAATGGGAAAACTCCTCATGTCAGCAGTTTGATAACTATGACCCAACACGGTGCAACCGCGAGGGGGCGCCCCGGCTGCTACTCTATCACGAAGGAGCTGACCTTCGACTCAAATACCCCGTGGTCGCCATTTGACAGACCCCTTATCCTCCAATAGATAGGGACATTTCGCGGCATGAGCCTGCGCAGCGCCGTGATGTCAAACGAGCCGCCGGCAAGGTAGATGGCTGGGTAGGAGTTATAGATCGGCAGGGGGTTGTCGAAGTTGGGGCAGAGGGAAAGCTGAATGTTGAACAGGTAGCACCCCGATGTGTCCCACCTGAGCATTATACGTGGTTTCGTGATGACGGCAGAGTTCGCTGGGGAGATGAGCTTGATCTCGCCCGCGCGCTCGCCCGTCCGCTCGACTAATTTGCGGAAGTTGGCGCAGATAGCAGCCGCAAGGGGCGGCTGAAGCTCGTAAAGTCTTGCATCACCACTGCGAAAAGCCAGTTTCGGCCGTGGCTGGAGCGACTCGACACGCGCGGGCGTCCACTCAAACGGGAGAGAATAGACCGACCTCGCCCCGATGTAGATATATCTTGCAGGTCTCGAGGCGAGCTGAAGCTTCGTCTCTGACCAATTGATTATGTTGACGTGGGGGACCGAGACGGTGCGGCCGGTCATCATCGGTATCCATGTACCCGCATCCCCGTAGTTGTTGGCGATATGGGCGTGAGGGGGGATGTTGTGGTTGATCCACGCGAACGCGCGGAGATCGTGTCTTGTTACCGCCGCCTCGGCAAGACCTGGTTTCATGTAGTAGCCGTAGTTTCCGGCGGCGCACAGGCATGCCAGCGCTATAGAGGAGGCGCGAGCAAGTTGTCTCAGGCGTTGTGGAGAGATGATGTCGGCCAGGGCGTTACGGGTCCTTAAGAGCATGGAGCCGATGAGTGGCGCCGCGAAGATAGGGAGCATGGCCCCAGCCCTATCGGGTAGCAGGAAAACGGAACCGGGCAGCCACTGGTATCTGGCGTTTATGATTATGCCTACGATAGCCAGGATGAAATATAGGTCAACCCTGTCCTTCTGGGTGCCTGAACATGCAGCCACAAGCATCGCAAATCCAAGCAGTATCACAAGCGGCCCTACGGCATGTTCGGCGAGGTGCCGGGGAAGAGTAAGAGGGGCATCGAGCAGCGTGCCATGCCAGCGCTCAGAAGTTATTGAGCCCCACATCTGCATCCACTCCGCCTCGTCTTTGGAGAGCGAGCTGTCGAATCTCACGAGAAAGAAAGATATGCACATAAGGCACACGACGGCGATCAGAACGAAGCGTAACAGCAGCCTTAAGAGCTCATGGTCCCTAATCGCAGTCCAGACGAGATATACGCCGTATGGAACGCTCGCTGCGGCGAGCACAAGCGCCGGCATTGGATGGGACAGGAACCCAGCTGAGAGGCACAGCGCCCCAAGGAGTGCCTCGCCCAAGCTGATGTTCCGCGGCTGGCGCAGTGCCGGCAGAGCGCACGTGATCAGCGCTATTGAAAGCACGGTTGGCGTGCCGCCCCATGCGAAGAAGTGCTGTGGGTTTCTCGACAGAAAGGCCCCCACTGCCGCGGCCGCCGCCGCAAGGTTGCTGCCGAGGCGTGGGGCTAGCGTGCCCCAGAGGACGAGGAACAGTAAGCAATAGACCAGGCAGTCGGTCAGAAGGACGGCCCGGTAGATGGGCAGCGCCCCGCCCGAGACCGATGTGATCATAGCCGCGAGCGTGTGAAAGCCGATCGAGAACGCGCCAAACTTCTCGATCGGGAGGTAAGGCTGGTAGGTTCCGGGGACGCCGCCGGCGTCGTGGACCATCCTCGTGATGTATCCGTGCATACTCATGTCGGCGCCGGGTGGGGCCAATGTGAGGAAGAATGGCAGCAGCGTTAGTAATAGAACCGAGGCGAGGACGATGAGATGCGTGGGGCGTTTGGGCAACAGAGATGGCAGACCTGGGTTGCGGGCAATGAGCACAAGCCAGATGCCTCCTGAGACGACTGAAACGAGCCAGAAGAGGGTCGTCAGTCGCAGTCCTAGGCTTGATGCTGCCCAGACGCAGACTATCCAGAAGGAAAGCGAGGCGGCGACGGTTCTGGCGAGGCGGGACACAGGACCTTTGGATGCAATGCTTGCGAGAGCTTGTAGCAGCAGTCCGGGAAGCAAAAAGAGCGCGATTGGGCGAAGATATGGAACCACGAAGAGCGCCCCGAAAATGCCCGCCCAGATGTAAGGCCGTGTGCTCCCACGCCTCAGGGATGGCGGCATAAGTCTCAGGGCTTGGCGCCGCGCGAGTGCAATCGTCCTTCGCGCTGCTTTGCCTGATGCACGAATGCCTCGAGCCGAGTCTGCTCAGACGGGTCTTCGAGGCCGTCGTAGTTGATCGTAAGCGCTGGTATAGCCTGGAAGTCGTCGTGCATTCTCTTCATGATGGCTGCCACGATCGTTCCTGGAAGGCACCCGAACGGCGTAACGTTTATGACGCCTGTTGCGCCTTTCTCGATGAACTCGATCATCTTTCCTATCGAGAGAATGCTCTCGCCCTGGA
>Ga0307379_10008815_pt1 | contig 13551 bp, 7 predicted proteins | sample UN2MG_FD_202237 | JGI IMG/M metagenome (GOLD analysis project Ga0307379, IMG submission 202237) | Soil microbial communities from Risofladan, Vaasa, Finland - UN-2 | ecosystem: Environmental > Terrestrial > Soil > Coastal area > Acid sulfate soil | place: Finland: Risofladan, Vaasa | collected...
TTATAACACTGGGGTTCCAATTGGCAAAAATGCGAATTAGAAGGCTGTTTTTGGGACCTGAAAAGTCAGAGTCTGAAAGCGAGGTTATTTGCTACTTTCAAAAGGGAGTTTACCTACACGACTAAAGCCAGGAGTATTGTTTTCCTTGGTTACTTTTCCAGTAAGTCGATGACATGAGAGATGTCTCTGAGGCCAGACTCAATGCGTCTTTTGGCGGCCTGGGAGGTAGCATATTCTACCATTTCGTAACCGAACTTATTTATTAATATTATAAAGGGTTCAATCTGGCTGAGGTCTTTAGGCTCTCCCAACTGGGCTGAAAGGTCCTCTGCCTTGTTGGTGATATCTGGACCGTACCTTTCAGTGAGGACGGCCAATCTCTTTTTGAATTCATCCGGCGAGATGAGCGGATTCAGGCGGTAGTCATTTGCTAGCCTCTTACCCGGCATTTCTAAGTCCTCTGGAACGTGACGATAGACCTCAACCAGCTCCTCCCTCTCAAGTTCTAAAATGCCATTGGCAAGGGCTCGTTCACCTATATGATATTTCTCTGCCAGGTCCTTATGTGACCTGAACCAGTATGGGTTTCTTTTCGACTCTTTCGCCTCAAGCAGAGCAACAAGCCACATAAACTTTGCCCGGAAGGAGAGTCGCTCATCCAGCCCATATTCCCAATATTCAAAGGGAAGGATGAAACTTTCCTCTTGGGAATCGAAATCAATTATAGTAAGCGTCTTTGACCAGGGGGGATGTTCAATGAGTTTGTATGTTCGCTTCAATTTATTCATAGGCTGACGTATGCTGAAATAGTAATAGAACTTTGTATAAGTTCGCTTCCGCCCCTGACCCGGCCTTTCATAATGGAGGTTCTTGGCGAGCTTTTCATAATCTACTGGTATGGTAGCTGAACCCAACTCCTGCGCTCCCTTTTGCAGTAAAAGATAAAGGTCGAAGGCCTTCTGTGAATGGTGGCTGAAAAGCAAGGGAAGCTTGTTTTCCTCCAGCATAAGGTGTTTTGGGATTCTTACACCCTGGTGCTCTTCAGGTCGAACAGGGAGACTCTCGCTTATTTTTATCTTCCTGAATTCCTCAATTAGTCGAGATGCGAGCTCTGGTGACTCTATCAAAATAGACACTTCATCGTTTGAGTAGAATGCAGACTTGGACCAGTTTGCGCTGCCTATGAATAAGATTTCCTTATCTATGATAACTGCTTTTGAATGAAGAAGAGAGACGGGGCTATCCAAACGGACCCATACGCGTCCATTGGCTAAAGTGCGGTAGGCGTCATAATTCTTATCGAACAGGCTGTCTTCCAGAATAACCCTCACATCCAGACCCTTCTTCCTGGCATCAACCAGATCGTTTATCAGGATTGTAACTGGATTATCCCGGTCATCCGGCTTCATAGCAACATAATACATCTTGACCCAGACCGAATCCTTAGCCTCCTGGATAGCCTGATGGAGTACATCGAAGTATTCGCTTCCCAGAAGCAGCCTGGCCTCCTCGGCCTCATGGCAAAAAGCCCTTGTAGTTATTCCTAACACTACAAGGGCAATTATGAAAATTGCTAAATATCTCTTTACTCTAATCACTTTCTATCTCATCACCTCTTCCGTTTAATTATCTACCTGCTTCTTCACCTTTTCTCCCCATTTAGCCCCTTCTGAAACCAGGGAATTCCACCCGAAGCCAAAACCGAAGGCAAGACAGAATAGCTTAATCCATGCCTCAACGCCAACACCAGGTTGACTAATGTTGAATTGTGGAAAGATTAACAATGTAGTAATTACGCCTAAGACAAACGAGGCCAGGGCTGACAGCCAGTATCCTTTTGTGAATTCCTCAATCTTTCCTTGCCTTAGCTTTCTCAAATATGGCATTAAGGTCCTGGCCAGAACACCTAATAAAATTCCTGAGAGTTTCAGGAAAAGCTCCATCCGCATACCCCCTTGCTTTATGATTCTTTTTCCTTCAGGTCATTCGCCCGCTTCAACTCAGTAGCCAGTCTCTCACCTACTTTCACTACCTTATCAAGCATCTCTTTGAGAGTCTCCAATTGTTTTGGCTCAAGGGTAATCTTCATCAAAAACCTCCTTGAATGTCACAAACGAAAAATCAGGTAAACCACCAATCTGGTATTAGGCGCTGCAAAATTCGGATTACCTTGTCTCACTTTAAAAAATTATTTATCGTAGCAATCCTATTTTCAATTAAATATTTCTTACACGGCTTTGGACGTTTAAAGCCACGTGCAGCAAAAATCTCATCTGACCAGTCATTAAAGCCGAAACTAAAGAATGATTCTTTTTTCCCTTGTTTAGTTAAGATTCTTCCAAGGAATTTTCCCATTTCTTTGTCCGAAAACATAAGAATTTTATAATCCCACCATTTTCGAGTTTTTTTAGTTTTATCAAGCCTTTTATTAATAATATCTGATTTACGATATAATCCAAAAAGCATATAGAAATCAGCTATACCTTTTTCATAGTTGAAATTTCTAAACCAAAGAGCATTATCGAATCTCTCTTTCCTGCTTTTTCTTTTTGGAGCTTTGCCGGTATATGCTCTTGAACTTTTAATTTGAAAAGAAGCAGCTTTTCGTGATTGTGAAGAATACACCAATAAGTCAATCCCTTTCTGCTGTCGACTAAGTGGAATCTGAACAGAATAACCTTCTTTCTTCTTAAGGAGCTTTTGAAGGTAAGTTGCTACTACATATTCAGGATAAGGTAAAGTGAAAATGGCATCCATTTACTTACCGCTCTAAATTTGATTGTGGATAACTTAAAATAACCGAACCACTTCATTTATACTCCCAAATTAAAAAGCGGGAGAAACCCAATGCATTCAGGATAATTCCCCCTTTACAATTTTATTGAATGTCGAATTGGGTTTTACATTCGTTTGTCCCTATATGAAAAACTTCGTTCTATGTAGAAAGTGATGTCCGAAATTTGTGGACCACAAGTTTTGAATCGCCAAAATCAAAAGTTTCTTTTCTCATCATTATTAGACTAGTTCTCTAAGAATTCTATTCGAGTCACCATTGCTACGGTTATCAGGTCACACACTAGTAACCCCTTTTATGAATCTCTTCTTCAGTGAAACCCCAATAATGCGCTATCTCATGAATTACAGTGCGACTAATCTGCTCTTTCATTGCTTCGCTCACCTTTGTACCAAATACTCTTTCAAAATTTTCTTTATAGAGTTCTATTCTTGTCGGCTCAGTCTGAATCGAAAAGACAGTTTTGCGTTTCAAAGGTGTGCCAATAAAAATGCCAAAAACGGTTTGATTCGGGAATTTCTCTTTGATTCCCAGGGGAGCATTTTCTCGCGGAAGGATTTCTATTCTTTCTTTTCTCAGAACCTTTCTGTATTTATCAGGAATATCCTCAAGGGCTTCCTGAACCAATTCTTCAAATTCCTCTATTTGCATCGTTTCTGTTTCATAAATGATTCTCTATATGGGTGTCCAAAAAGTGCCCATGAGAGGGACAGATTGGTGTATCTTGGTGGATAGTGATGGATATATTTGTTGTCTATGGCTTGATTTCTCGTCGGGGATTTTTGGCTTTAGCAAACCCGCCCATTCAGCCACTTGGGTACCTCTCCGTTAAGAAAAAGCTATATATTTCCTACCTAATTCCCAAACTCCCTATTTTCAGCAGAACCCTCTTGTGACCAAATTGTGTCCATCCGAAACACACATTGGCGTATGTGGATAAACAAAAGTCAGTTTGTTTACCGTCGATGCGTTGTTTTTATCAGCAAAGTTTTTGGGTCTAACAAACCCATCCCTTAAGCCACACGGGTAGCTTTTTACTAATAACCTAAGTTATCTAGGAACCAAAATTACAATAACATAATACCAACGGATATGTTATTTATATCACATTTATACCTTTTTGTCAACAACCATGGGAATCCAATGAAAAAACCGCCACAGCGTTCCTGTGCGGCGGTTATGAAAAGGGCTTTATTTATTTTTTATTATTTTAAAATTTGGCGCTGAAGGATATTCTGTGGGTTTCGCCCAGGTCACCAAAAGGAACAAAAGAATAATCCATCTGATACCCAAAAAGCCTCATCCCCAAACCTGCTCCCAGGCCAAGAAAATCACCAATCTTCTCATCTTCTTTATTAACCACTGCGCTAAGGAGTCTACCAACATAGCCAGCCCTCAGAGCTAATAGACTAAACGGCCAGTATTCAGTCCCCAGGCTCAAAGTAGTTCTCTTTTCAATAAGTTGATGTTTCACATCGAGGGCTAAAATCAACCCGGGAACAAATCTATATCCCACTCCCACAGCCAAGGTTAAAGGAAGAGCATAGGGCTCATTAATGAATTTAATTTTCGGGCCCAAATTCTGCAAAGTAACACCAACGCTCAATCCTTTGACCGGCATCTTATAGATACCGCCCAAATCAAAGGCTATGCCGTAGGCATCCTCGTCCTCTATCTTTTGCTGGATGAATCTTAGATTTACTCCCAGGTTCATCGTCTGACTCAATGCTCTACTATAGGATAGCGCTATAGCCAGGTCGTAGGCAGTAAATCCTCCGCTCAACTTTTCTCTATTTTCTCCTCGCCTTTCCATTTCTCCCATACTTAGATAGCTAAAACTTCCGGCAAATGTTCCCAGTTTACTCGCCGGATGAACGTAGCCCAGAAAATCGTAGCGAACATCCGTTATCCATTCTGAATGCATTGCTGAAATTTCTCTTTTTTCCAATCCAGCGAGCCCCGCCGGATTCCAATAGATGGCATTAGCATCATCAGCCACTGCCACAAAAGCACTGCCCATACCAATCGGCCTCGCTCCCACGCCAAGTTTCAAGAAGGCCGCTCCCGTACTACCCCCATAAACAAAGGTAGAAGCTAAGGGTTGCAAGATAAGAAACAAAACTAATGCCTTAAAACATCTATTCATTTTCACCACTTCTCTCTTCTTTGTATTTAGCAATTAGACTTCTCTCTACCATCTTTCTTAATAGACTCTTAATAATTCTGAAATCTTCTGGCCATAAGACCCAGGAACCCTTCTCTCCTTCAAGAATCCGACATTGTATTAACAGCACATTATTAAACACCACGCTGGCCATAAAATACTCCTCATTAGAGACGAGCTCGGTGATTTTGTAACTGACACTTTTTATCTTCTTTTCCGAAGGTTCTCCAGACTCTATGGCGCTCGTAATAGATTCTTCAAGATATTCATCTTCAATTTCTATTCCCCTAGGAAGGTTCAACTCAGTTCCGCTACTGGTAACTACCAATCGGATACTCTTTATCTCAATAGAATCGTTCAAAACAATCTGGGCTATACCTTCTTTTATTTCTATTTCTGTGACAGAGAATCTATTTTGCATCTCCCCATTTACTGAAGATGCAAGAGAAAAGATAGAAATTAAAGCTACCAACGAACTCGTCTTTATTAACTTTGTCACCTTTTATCACCTCTCACTTAATAACCGCAAGCTTCTTGATTACCTTGATTTCCTTTTCTCCCGATTTTCTTGCCCGGATTAGATAGATATAAACTCCACTGGCGACACTGGACACATTCCAGCTATATTCGTATGCATACTTGTCGTTTATGATTGCAGGCTTATCCGTTATTTCCGAAGAAAGGGCTAACTCTCCGGCAATGTCATAAATATTTATCTCCACTCTATCGGCAATACCAGATTCAAAGTGTATCGTTGGCCATTTCCCTCTTTTAGCCGGATTAGGAAAACTATATACTTCCCCGAGTTTAAAAGTGGGGTCAGGGCCAGAAACAACTGCTACCACTCGTGAAAGACTCCTGACCACGTCCTGCGTGGCGACTTCTGGAGGAAGCCCAAATACCTGTACCCGCCCATTCCCTCTATCAACCACATGCACATTTCCATCACTACCAAGGGCTATTCCCCCGGGATTATCGAACTCTCCTCCGGGAACTTCTCTGCTCTGGCGACCCCTGTGTTTCTCTTTTCCTTTTCCTCTTCCCCATTCCATTATTAAGTTTCCATACTTATCAAATTTCTGAATGCGATTATTCCCCTGGTCTGTAACATAGATACAACCTTCTGCAGTTACAATTATTCCATCAGGATCTTCGCGAGTTCCTATCACCATCGCAAGTTCACCCTGGGGGCTAAACTTTAAGACCCGCTCGTTTATCTGGTCAGCCACATATATGTTTCCCCCACCATCCAGAGCAATACCTCCTGGTCTATAGAATGGCTTCTGTTTCCACCAATCCCAGTCATCTCTCCAGTGCCGATGATCCTTATCAAATATGCCCGTATCAATCGTCGCCTCTTCTACCAGTTCGCCTTCGGACGTAAACTTTTGTATCCGGTTATTGAACCTATCAGCCACATAGACGTCCCCCTGTTCATCCAGCGCCACGCCTACAGGCCAGTTAAATGTAAACTCCCGATGTCCAGCTTTCCCATCGGGTTTGGACCATCGCCGATGGGAACCATCCCACCTGCCAAAACCAACACCGCCTATCTGCATCAAAAGGTTTCCCTGAGGGTCGAGTTTCACCACCCGATTATGCAATCGGTCAGCGACCCACATATTCCCTTCACTATCAACCGCAATCCCTTCCGGCATAGCCAGCCATTTATGACCATGCCAGCCTCCCTTTGCTCCACCCGACGAACTCTTTCCATCCCGACCCGGTTTGTCAAATACTCCGACCACAGTGCCATCAGAATCGAACTTCACTACCATTCCAGCAAGTTTATGGCTGGTAACATAACTATAGTTTTTTTCATCAATAGCTATATAGGCCGGCTCAAAGTTGGGAGTATATCTATAAGCGAACAAAAATTCGGGCTCGCCCACAAAAACCGCTACTGTGAACATTCCCAGATTCTCCACTTTATCCCACGCGCTCAATCTCAAAGTATAGTCTCCCTGCTCCAACTCCGCTGTATCCCAGAGACCAAGTTCACTTTCAGTTACAGAATTCGTGCTTTCTTTTATCGTAAGGAAATTAAGTGGAACCACTGTTCCGGTGGCAAATGCCAATTCATATCCATCAAATAGCTCACCATCAGCAGTGCCAATCACAGGGAAAATTCCACTAAAGATTTTACAAACTCCCTCACTATCAGAAGAAGGAGAGATAAGAACTGTTTCCGGCGGAGTATTGTCCAGAGTAACAGTAAGAGATTTTATCTCCTCTTTACTATCCATATTGTCAACACTATAATACTCAATTACATAATCTCCATCTTCCCCGGATATGGAGAAAGAACTCGTATACACTTTCCACTCAGAAGGCGTTAAAGTACTTACATTTATTCTGTAATAAATATCAGCCACACCTGAAGCAAATGCGTCCACCTCCAGGTCGACTGCAGTTATAGTAAATGTCGTTCGGGAAGAGACATAGGTGTGAGCGGTAACAGCATCTACATACTGAGGTCCATAGATATGTATTTCACTCACAGGAGGAGTCTCATCAGGAAGCACCACATCGAATCCTTCTGCGCCAGAGACAAGTAAAAGCTCTTCCCCTCCGTCCACAGGCTTGGAGATAGTATAAACTAACCGGGCAACTCCCTTCTTAGAAGCAAGCATCTCTCCTTCTATCTCCACAGTACTTTCTCCTTGTTTTAAAGCAGCCGTAGATTCAAAGCAGTCAAACTTTTCTCCTCCAGACAAAACCCATCCCTTGAAAGAAGCCAAACTAATATCTCTATTAGAATCTATCCTCAGTCTTAAACTCATCTTTTCACCATTCAGATATCTCTCTTTATCCAGATTCGCTTCCAGCATCCTCACCGAGTAACCAATCACGTCAAAACGATGAGAACCTTCTGCATCTGCCAGACCATAATCTATTGAATATGTCCCCGAGACCACCTGTTCAGGAAGATTCCAGGAAAGATTGAACTGGTCAGTGGTAGAAAGAGAAAGACCCGTCACACAATTGGGAGCAGAAATCTCAAAGTAGCCAGTAGTCGCAGGCATAATGGTAACATTAATAGGCTCTCCCATATTATAGACCTGCTTATCTGTTAATAGTGATACAACCTCGCCTTTCTCATAAATATAGATTGAATTCAGATAAAGCGCTCTGCCCGATTCCGTGTAGATTCCATAAGATATCTTCTGCTCGCTAAAATGAACAGGAACATCAAACTCAAGTGAACTTACTGTTTCCAGAACAAATGGCGCTGTTGTTTGCAAATAGCTATTAAATATCACCCTGCCAAAAATTGTGGGAGTAAACTGAGGATTATCATTGGTAATCTCAAGCGTCAATTTTGCTATTTCGTCCTCAGTATATAAATTCTTATCCAGACTGGCAGAGACACTCACATTGTAGCCATTAATATTGAGAGGTATTTCGCTAATCTGGCTCATTCCGCTTTCCAGATTTCGGACCTCCACCATAGCAATGTAGTCTCTCTCCCACAGGTCATCCGCAATGGTGAAGCTGAAAGAGAGCTGCCTTTCTTCTCCAGCAGCAAGCCACATAGTCCTGGCCTCATCAACAATATCTCCGCAAGTCAGACTCACCTCCGCTGTCCCTCCCACAGCTCCTCTATTCTTTATAGTCATAGTCACATTTGCTAATTGACCAACATTAAAGGATAGAGCAGAAGGCACCGAAACCAGAGAAAAATCAGGCATCAACACAAATGACTCTGTAGCTTCGGCAATCACATCTCCGTTATGGAATACCTGGGCAATTGCCTCATAACCACCCGCAGCCACACCAATGCCAACATTAAAGATAACAGTCTTTATCTCTCCTATATTCAAATTCAAGTCCCTATCTTCTTTAAAGAATCCAGTATCCAATCTCAAGGAACCCACAAAATCATTCGCGCCCACATTCTTCACCATTATATCCACCAGTATTTTTCCATCTATGAGCTGGGAATTATCAACTATCAACTCTTCTATCTCCACCACATTAAACTTAGCCACCCTGATAAGCGCGCTCCCACTCACCAATCCCTTATACTCCAGCACATAATTCCCCTCATCCATATTCTCATAAATCAGGCTATCAAACACCCCTCCCCATGCAGGCAAATAGTAGGGGCGACACTCCGTGGTCGCCCAAGTAACTGTTCCCTTCATCAAAGTGAAAGCAAAATCCAATTCCATATCTACACTGTCAGAATTCGTAATTGTGAAAGGCACTTCCACCGTCCCTTCTGGATATACTTCCTCCGGTTCGAGCGACAAAATAATCTCTCCACCAAATTTAACCACCTTACTCACCGATTTCTCAACGTCTCCCGAGAGATTAATCTGGAAAGTTGTATCTCCACTTATCACAAAACTCTTCTGGAAAAGCCGTGACTCACCAACCGTAAGAGTCATCGTAGATATCTCCCCGACAAAATCGAGACTCAAATCAACATTATGTTTCCCTATATTATTAAGCAATATCGAGAGTTCAAAAGGTTCCTGACCAACCACATCCGGCCCTACCACTCTCATTTCCACATTGGCAGACTCAACATGAACATAATCAGAGATTTCCACATCCCCAATAATGCCTTCCAAGAAAAAGCAATTATTAGCTATAGTGGTTGCTATAAATGTCCTTTTCTCTCCAGGTTGTAAATCGAAAGTCTCACTATATATCTGCTCTCCATTCCTTTTCTTCAATACAAGCCTCAAACCAGTTTCTGCAAGCTCTCCTTCGTTTGCCACCTCGCCAGTAATAGTAACCGTTTCCCCTGGTTTATATACTCTCTTATCCGTATTAAAGATTAAAAAGATATCTGAAGTAGTAAGATAGAAGGAGTTACTTGCCCTGGTAATTTCCTGTCCCATACTTGAAGTAAGTGTTCCTTCGAGATAAAATTTCCCTACGCCATTTATAACTCCGATATCACAAGTGAGATTAATTTGCCCACTACCACTTACTGGAATATCTTTTTCCCAAACAACTGGCCCTAATTTCTGGTACCTGCTTGCACCAGTACTCGTTCCAAACCAGGTGTATATACCGTCAACAGCAATCGAATTCACCGTCTTGCCTGCTAGTCCATCATTAGTTGTAAAGGTCTGCCAGGTATCACTTGTCTTATTATACCTGCTTACTCCTTCCTGCCATGCCCCAACCCAGAGATATTCCCCGTCAACAGTGACCGAGTTCACGTTTATACGATTAGCTGCCAACCCATCAGCAGTTGTAAAAGTCCGCCAGGTATTGCTTGGCTTATGATATCTGCTCAGTCCACCTGTTGTCCCAAACCAGACATAATCACCGTCTATAGTTATGGCCGTAATAGCATTCGTTGCTAAGCCATCGGCCACAGTATAGATTTTCCAGGTCTCATCTACTTTATCATATCTCACAGCTCCACCTGATGTCTCAAACCAGACATAATTACCGTCTATAGCTATGGAAGAAACATACTTAATTGCTAACCCATCGGCTGTAGTGTAGGTTTTCCAGCTCCCATCTACTTTATTGCATCTCCTAACCCCATCACTTGATGTCCCTGTCCCAAACCAGATATAATTGCCGTCAACAGCAATAGCCTCAATCCTGTTGCCTTCTAAATAGTTTTTCCATTCACCGGTCAGCTTATTATATCTGCTTGCTCCACCTAAGCTCGCAAACCAGACATAATCATTATCAACAGCTATATCATTAACATATTCAAATACTAACCCATCGGCGGCAGTGTAGCTTTGCCAGTTATCGTTTATTTTATCATACCTGCTTACCCCTTTAGTAGGTGTCCCAAACCAAATATAATCCCCGTCAACCGCTACTGAGTTTATATAATTGTCAACCAATTCATTAGCTGTAAATGTCTGCCACGCAGCATTTTTCTCGTATCTACTTACTCCCTTCCCTGTCCCAAACCAAACATATTTCCCGTTGACACCAATGGAAGTAACATCATTACTCAATAATCCATCCGCTGTTGTGAAAATCTCCCACGTATCCTTTTCCTTGTCATATTTACTTACCCCGCCTTTCGTGCCACACCAGATATAATTGCCGTCAACAGCAACTATGTTAACCACTTTACTGGCTAACCCATCAGCAGTGGTAAATGTTTTCCATATGTTATTCAATTTATCATATCTGCTTATTCCTCCTTTGCTCCAACTCCAGATACTGCCCCAGTAGCCATAGGCAAGCCAAACGAAATCCCTATCTACCGCCACCGACTCAATGTAATTACTGGATAGTCCATCTTCCATAGTAAATGTCTGCCAGGTATTGTTCACCTTGTCATATCTACTAACTCCAGAATCTGTTCCAAACCACACATAATTGCCGTCAATTGCAATGGAATTAACCCAGTCACTTGCCAGTCCATCAGCTTTAGTATAATATTCCCAGTTATCGTTTACTTTGTCATATTTACTCACCCCCTGCTCGAATGACCCGAACCAGACATAGTTACCATCAACAGCAATGCAAGGACCACTGTCACTCGCTAAACCATCAGCCGTGGTATATGTCTTCCAGGTATCATTTACTTTATCATATCTTCCGATTCCGCCTAACCCCCAGCTACCAAACCATATATAGTTATCATCAACAGTTGTACAATCAATACTATAATTAGTCATTAAGCCATCGGCAGTGGTGTAAGTTTTCCAGGTATCGTTTATTTCATCATATCTCTTTACTCCTCCTCTAGTTCCAAACCAAACATAGTTTTCATCAACTGCTATTGATAGAATGCTATTAGTGTTAGTATAATTCGTCCATCCCACTCCAGCACTGTACGCCTTTATATTCAGATTTGCTCCGCTTAACGGCTGACCCAGGTTCTCTAAACTTGCCATTCCTGTAATATTTTCGGTGCTAAAATACACTTTCTTATCCGTAGAGACTTCTAATGCCACGCTTAATCCACTTACTTCAAGATACTTCTCTGTGTATGTCTCTTTACCAGTCTGTAAATCTTTAAAAACTATCCAGAGAATATACCAGCCACTTGCCAGCTGGTCAGGTACAATAAAAGGAATCAGTTCCAAACCGCCTGCCTCAATAGTAGCTAGGGTATCTGTCTTTTCCCAATAAGTAATATTTTGCTGGTCTATGATTTTCAGGGTGTAATCATATCCGGCATCAGCCCCACCCGTATTTTTCACCTTCAAGGTACCTGTCTCTCCGGCAAAATAACTTAACTTATCTAAACTAAACTCAAGTTTGGCTGAAGGGATAAAAAAGGCGTAGGTTTCACTTAAAGTAGAACTAGTGAGATGTAGATTTATATTTAAATCATGAGAACCATCTCCGGTTATTGGGGGAATGGTCAGGCTGTAGGTAAGTGTTGTTTTATCACCCGGAGATAGTTCAATATTTTGTGTTTGGCTAAATTCACAATCCGGTATCTCAGAGACGACCTTTAGTTCCTGTTTAAACTCCCCTGTGTTAACCAGTTCTAAATCCGCATTTAATCCTTCTCTTACTCGGTACGAAGCCTTGTCAAAACTTAAACTCATAACTGCATCGCAGGGAATTTGAGTTGCGCCATGCATTATCTTGGATCCATACGATAAAGCATATTCCAATTGATAGTTCCCAAATTTTATCCCTTCCCAGGCCAAAGAAAAACTCACTGTCGTACTGGAATTTGGTAATAGATTTGTGATTGTTTTGGTATCTACCCAGACAATATATTTCTCCGGGTCATAAAGCTTGACTATTAGCTGCCCCTCAGCAACACCATCCATTCCCACATTCTCTATATCAAAGGAGATAGGATTAATCCCATCAGGATTGAACACATCTGGAAGTTTCATACTGAGGCGAAGAAATGCTGAGGCTACTTCAAAAAATGTAGAACCAAATCCAACCATCTCTATGCCACGATAGACCTCAACATGGATTATATAACTGCCTTCCATAGCATCCGAAGGCAATGTGAAGTTCACTCTCTTTTCGCTCGAGCCATCAGATGGAATACTAACTAAGCGGCTTTCCTCAAAGACCTTAAGATTGGTCGGATTCTTGACTATCGTCTTTACTATAACATCATAGGATGCCTCTTGGCGATTTTTTAATCCAACAACAATGCCAACTTCTTCTCCCTTTTTATAAGCATTCTTATCCGCACTTACCCCTACCTCAACCGATGGCTCACGCACCCATACTCCTCTCTGACAAACACGAATACTCCCTTGGTTGAACCAACGGCTATCCTGGCCCGTTTCAGGTGCAAATAATCCAAAGTACATAGTGGTTGAGTAGTCCAAAACCACAGAGAATTGGAAACTTTTCTGTGTATGGGCTGGAACGGAAACATTATTAATAATACCCTTTATGACCCAAAACGCGCCCCCTATCTCATGTGCCCCGGCCCAAATTTCGCCTCCTATGAAATCTTCGTCTGTATTATTATTTACAAAAATTGTAAACGTAACTGTAGAGCCTCTTGTTACATACTCGCTTGGTGTCTCCACCCAGAATTGAAAACTTCCTACAGGATAATTCCCTATTGTAAGGTCTTTCTTTACCGCAAACCTTCCTCCCTTTCTATCAGACTGGATAAGATTTCCTTCAAAATCTTTCAGGCTATGCTCTATCCAGTATATTC